>Ga0207683_10001517_pt1 | contig 20909 bp, 23 predicted proteins | sample KBSM73metaG_FD_184333 | JGI IMG/M metagenome (GOLD analysis project Ga0207683, IMG submission 184333) | Miscanthus rhizosphere microbial communities from Kellogg Biological Station, Michigan, USA - KBS M7-3 metaG (SPAdes) (version 2) | ecosystem: Host-associated > Plants > Roots > Rhizosphere >... | reverse complement strand
GCGGCATGAAAGACACAGTCAGCCACTACGTTCCGCCGCACAGTGCACTCACATCGACTGAGCCACAAGTAAGTATTCTCAAATAACTTGACGATGCCACTTCCGGTCAGCGGTAAGAACGGATTGCCGGTGACGGTAACCATGCATGCGATGCGGCTAAAGGCCTGGCCCGGCACTGAAATTGCAGCTGGCAGGTAGGTCTGCCGACCGCTGCCCTCCGGCGGAAATGGGCGGCAGCGTTAGCGACATTCCGCGGGGCGAGCGCAATCATCGACTGTCATGGAAACCGGTCGGAACCGAGAGTATGTCGTCGACGCCACGATTGGGCGCGTGCACCTCCTGGTGCGCGTGCATGCATCGCGTTCCGGTCTACGTGGATTCGCCCGGGGCGCAAGGGCAACGAACCAACCTGAGGCACTCGTGGTCGACAACATCACGGGTCATCGCCTTGGTGCTCCCGGCCGTCATCACGAAACCTATTGCCACACAGAAGGCAGAGAAGGATTCAGATGACAGTCGCTAGTTCCACCGCCACGTCCAGGCAATTGGGCCACATCGTCGACCGATTCGCGAATGCGCAGCCAAACTCAACGGCCTTGATCATCGGTCCACAACGCTCTCGGATCAGTTACGCCGATCTGGCCCAGCTCGTCGACGACCAGTGCGATACGCTTCGTCGCAGCGGACTCCGCTCGGGCGACGTCATCGCACTGTCGTGCGCGAACAACATCGAGTTCGTGGTCGCATTATTGGGTGCAGCGCGAGCGGGGATCGTTGTCGCTCCCCTTGATCCGACGCTGCCGGCAATCCAGGCACGCGAACGGGTCAACCGCGTCGGTGCCTGCCTGACCGTGACAGACGCCCGAGGCCTTGAACCCGGCGCCCCCGAGGAGGACGGCCCCAGATGGTGTCTGCACGTCGCGCCGACCAGCGCCACAGGGGTGAAGCCCGAAATGCGTCTGCTCGTTGCCGATTCAGCAGACACGGCGGCTTCCCCGGTGTCGGATCTGACCGACCGTGACGCGTTGATCATGTTCACCTCGGGAACCACGGGAATGCCCAAGATGGTCCCGTGGACCCACGACAACGTCGCCGCCTCGATCGAAGGCATCAGCGGCGCTTACCAATTGGGCGGTGGCGATGCGACCGTGGCGGCGATGCCGTTGTTTCACGGTCACGGGCTGATCGCCACGCTGTTGACGACACTGGCCACCGGCGGCGCGTTGCTATTGCCAGCCCGCGGGAAGTTCTCGGCACACACCTTCGCCGATGACGTCGCCACCGTCGACGCCACCTGGTACACCGCGGTGCCAACCATCCATCAGATCCTCCTCGACACGGCGTCGGCCGCGGATGGCATCCAGCACACGAGTCGGTTGCGCTTCATCCGCAGCTGCAGCGCGCCGCTGCCCTCGGCGATGGTCAGACGCCTGGAGACGACATTTGGCGTACCCGTGCTGGCTGCATACGGCATGACCGAGACGACTCACCAGGCCAGCAGCGTGCTGCCCTCGGCGGATGAACGCACCCGCGTGCACACGGTCGGGGCACCAACCGGCTTGTCAGTGCGCATCATCGACGACGGAAGAACGTGCGCCCGCAGGACAACCGGTGAAATCTGGTTCCACGGGCCCGCTGTTGTGCGGGGCTACCTCCAAGACGCAGAGGCGACCTCGAACACCTTCGTCGACGGTTGGGTACGCAGCGGTGACCTCGGGAACCTCGACGAGCAGGGGAACCTGACGATAGAAGGCCGCATCAAAGACCTCATCAACCGCGGCGGCGAGAAGATCTCCCCCGAACATGTCGAGGAAGTCCTGACATCCCACCCCACGGTGGCAGAAGCGGCGGTCTTCGGTGTCCCCGACGACCTGTACGGCGAGCGTGTGGCCGCGCTGGTCGTACCGTGCGGCGGATCTCACGTCGACCCGGCGGATCTCGCCTCCTACAGCCGCGAACGGCTCTCCGCATTCGAAATACCGGAACGAATCATCGTCACCGATAAGCTGCCCATGACGGCGAAGGGCTCAGTCGACCGCTCGAAACTCACTGTGGCATAGGCGATCCGATGACTCTACGCACGTCCATTCCCATGATCGGGCACCCGAACGATCCCGCGGCCGCGACGGGACCCCGACAGCACGATTCTCTCATCCGAGTGCGTAATGCCGCCGCGACGGCGTTAGCCGCCGCCAGCGGCGGCACCGACGCCATCGGTTACCTCGCGTTGGGGCATGTGTTCACCAGCGCGATGACGGGGAACTTAACGCTGCTGGGCATCGCCCTGGCCCATCGCGACGGGCTTCGGGTCGGGCGCGTCGTCGTGTCGCTCGTCTGCTACATGGCCGGTGCGGCGCTCGGGGCGCGCATCTCGCGCACCCCTCAACCCGGTGACCCCGTGTGGCCGCCGGCGGTCACCCGCGCATTGGCGGTCGAAGCGGCCTTCTTCGCCATGTACGCGCTCGGTTGGTGGGCAGCGGGTCCGCTCGACGTCTACACCAAGTCCATCCTGCTTGGCCTCGGCGCGGTAGCTCTGGGCATCCAGAGCAGCGCGATGCAGCGTTTCAGCAGCGGCGTGGGCCTGAACACAACATTTCTCTCCGGCTCCCTGGTGAGGCTGGTGAGCCAGCTGGCCACCACCCATCGGTTCCGCGACATCCATCACCACCTGCTGGTGCTCGTCGGCCTCGTCTGCGGCGGCTGTCTCGGCGCCCTGTTGGTGCTCCACGCGCCGGCTTTCGCGCCACTAGTACCGCTGGCCGGATTGGCGTTCGCACTCGGCACCGCCGGCTGGCAAGCCCGCGCCGGGCGCCGGGCAGCGAAAGACAGAGGCGACCATGCTGTTTCGGAAACTTGAACGCAGACGCGGCGTCACCCCCTCATCGACCGCGCCGACACCTTCGAGCGCCTCACCGCAGCGATAAGTCTTGGACACCGCAGCCAGATCCGCGGAACGTCCACTGTAAGAACATCATCCACCCAAATGACAGGAGACAACGCACCATGACACTCGCACCCACACCCGACGTCGTCGGCTCCGGCACACCCGATCACCAAGCATTGACCGATGGCTGCCACCTAGCCGTCGATGCATTGAAGCTCAACGACGTACAGACCATCTACGGATTGGTCGGCATCCCGATCACCGACCTGGCGCGCCTCGCGCAGTCTTCAGGCATTCGCTACATCGGCTTCCGCCACGAAAGCGACGCCGTCCACGCGGCGGCGGCCGCCGGGTTCCTCACGCGCAAGCCCGGTGTGTGCCTGACGGTGTCCGGCCCTGGGTTCCTCAACGGCCTCGTCGCCTTGGCCAACGCGACGACGAACTGCTTTCCGGTCGTGCAGATCTCCGGATCCAGCGAACGCCACATCGTCGACCTGAAACGCGGCGACTACGAGGAGCTGGACCAGATGACGGCGGCCGAACGGTTCGCGAAAGCGGCCTATCGCGTCGACCGCGCCGAAGACATCGGCCGCGGCATCGCCCGGGCCATCCGCACCGCGGTGTCGGGCCGACCCGGCGGCGTCTACCTGGACATCCCGGCCGCGGTACTGGGCGAGATCATCGACGCCGACAAGGGCGCCGCCTCGCTATGGCGGGTCATCGACCCCGCCCCGCGTCAACTGCCCGCGCCCGAGGCGGCTGTCCGAGCCGTCCGACTTCTCGCCGACGCCCAGCGACCGCTGGTGGTGCTGGGCAAGGGCGCAGCATACGCCCAGGCGGACAACCAGATTCGGCAATTCATCGAAACCACCAAGCTGCCGTTCCTACCGATGTCGATGGCCAAGGGCCTGATCCCCGACGATCATCCGCAGTCGGTCGCCGCGGCGCGTTCGCTGGCTTTGCGCGAAGCCGACGTCGTCATGCTCGTCGGTGCCCGGCTCAATTGGCTGCTCGGCCACGGCGACGCGCCGCAGTGGAATCCCGATGCCAAGTTCATCCAGGTCGACATCGAGGCGGCCGAGTTCGACAGCAACCAGCCGATCGCCGCACCGCTGGCCGGCGACATCGGCTCGGTGATGCAAGCGCTCATCGAGCACAACCACGGCGAGATCCTGGCGCCGGCACCGTGGCGCGCGGCGCTGGCCGCCCGCTCGGACCAGAACGGCGCCAAGATGGCGCAGCGACTGGCCGCAGATCCACATCCGATGCAGTTCTACGGTGCGCTGCGAGCGATCCGCGACGTGCTGCGGGCGCACCCGAAGACCTACGTCGTCAACGAGGGCGCCAACACGCTGGACTTCGCCCGCAACGTCATAGACATGCACCTGCCGCGGCACCGCCTCGACAGCGGCACCTGGGGGATCATGGGCATCGGCATGGGCTATGCCATCGCCGCCGCCGTCGAAACCGGCGGTCCGGTCGTCGCGATCGAGGGCGACAGCGCATTCGGATTCTCCGGCATGGAGCTGGAAACGATCTGCCGTTACCATCTGCCGGTCGTGGTCGTGGTGTTCAACAACGGCGGCGTCTACAAAGGCGACGACATCAACACCGTCTCCACCGACCCCGCGCCAACGGCGCTGATGGTCGGCGCGCGCCACGACAAGCTCATCGAGGCGTTCGGCGGTACGGGCTACCGCGCCAGCACCCCGGCCGAACTGACCGCGGCGCTTTCCCAGGCACTGGCCTCCGGCGCCCCGGCGCTGATCGACTGCGTCATCGACCCGACCGCAGGCACCGAGAGCGGCCATCTGACCAACCTCAACCCCAAAGGCATCGGACACGCGTGAGCCGGTGTTCCGACGCGGAAAGTATTCACAAGAAAGGAAATCCATCATGAATCAACTACCACTGAGCGGGATCAAGGTGATCGACTTCACCGGGGTGCAGGCCGGCCCGGCCTGCACCCAGCTGATGGCCTGGTACGGCGCCGATGTGCTCAAGGTCGAACGGATCAACGGCGGTGACGTCACCCGCGGTCAGCTGCGTGACATCCCCGACGTCGACGCGCTGTACTTCACCCAGCTCAACAGCAACAAGCGCTCGCTGGCGATCAACACTAAGACACCACAGGGCAAGGATGTCATGGAGAAGTTGATCCGCGAGGCCGACGTGCTCGTGGAGAACTTCGCGCCGGGCGCGATGGATCGGATGGGCCTGAGCTGGGAGCACATCCACGAGCTCAACCCCCGGTTGGTCTTCGGCTCCATCAAGGGCTTCAACGCCGACTCTCCGTGGTCGGATCTGAAGGTCTACGACAATGTGGCCCAGTGCGCGGGCGGCGCGGCGTCGACCACCGGATTCTGGGACGGTCCGCCGACGATCAGCGGCGCGGCCCTGGGCGACAGCAACACCGGCATGCATCTGTTGATCGGCATCCTCACCGCGCTGATGGCCCGCGAGAAGTCCGGTGTGGGCCAAAAGGTTTCGGTGTCGATGCAGGATGCGGTGCTCAACCTGTGCCGGGTGAAGCTGCGCGATCAGGAGCGCCTGGAACACGTCGGTTACCTGGAGGAGTACCCGCAGTACCCGAACGGCACGTTCGGCGACACGGTCCCCCGCGGCGGCAACGCCGGCGGCGGCGGTCAGCCCGGCTGGGTGCTCAAGTGCAAGGGGTGGGAGACCGACCCCAACGCATACATCTATTTCACGATTCAAGAACAGAACTGGGAACGAACGTGCCAGGCGATCGAGCGGCCGGAATGGGTTGACGACCCCGCCTACAGCACGGCCAAGGCGCGCCAGCCCCACATCTTCGAGATCTTCGACGAGATCGAGAAGTGGCTGGCCGACAAGACGAAGTACGAGGCGGTCGATATTCTGCGTCGCTACGAGGTGCCCACCGCACCGGTGCTGAGCATGAAGGAGATCGCCTACGACCCGGCGCTGCGCGCCAGCGGCAGCATTGTGGAGGTGGCGCACAAAGAGCGCGGCACCTACCTGACCGTCGGCAGCCCGATCAAGTTCTCCGAGTTCACTCCGGAGATCACCGGATCCCCGCTGCTGGGCGAGCACACCGACGACGTGCTGACCGAACTGGGCTACAACCCCGAGGCGATCGCCGACATGCACGCCAACGGCGTGGTCTGAGCAAACCGAAGGACAAAAGCTGCCCGCCCTCAAAAGGCAGGCAGCTTTTGTCTTTTCACGTCTCGGTCATGATGTGATCCGATTTGCGTGACTTGTTGTGGCCGTTAGGCCGGGACATCCGCGGCGACCATCCTCGAGTTTCGGCGGCGATCAGCCTTGGGTGCGATCCGCAGATCCGCCTACGAGGTCGAAGATGGCGCTGGCCGTCAGGTCGGACTTGGTGATGAAGCCGACCGCCGGACTCCCGGCGATCATGTCCGCGAAGTATTCGGCGACGTGGGTGGACACCAGTATCACCGGCGCGGACGGCTGGATAACGTGAAGTTGTTCGGCGACGTCGAAGCCGCTCTGGCCGCCGAGTTCGACGTCAACCAGTGTGACGTCGGGATGCAACGCGGTGAAACGCCGCGATGCTTCCTCGCTCGTGGAGGCCACGCCGACGACGGCGATGCCCTGATGTTCGAGTAGATGGCAGGCGGCATGAACGAAGATCGCGCTGTCATCGACGATCACGCAGCGCACAGCACATCTCGCAATACCATGACATGAGTTTCACATCCGGCTGGTGCTGCGCGCATTCCCGCTAACTTCACATTTCAGTTGCACCAGGATCGTTGCAGCCAGTGGGTATGCTGCGATTCCCGCTCGCCGCAGGCAATGATTGCCATGAGCCGTAGCGACAGCGCCTGGCGGACGGGCGATCCTGGAAGACGTGAAGACAACGACATTGGGGCGAAGCGGGCTTAACGTCTCGCGCATCGCATTTGGCACCTGGCAGCTCGGCGGAGACTGGGGCCGGTTTGACGAGGACGCGGCCGTTGCCGCGATCCGCCGGGCCCGCGAGCTCGGTGTGAACTTCTTCGATACCGCACAGGCATATGGGTTCGGCGCTTCAGAGCAGATCCTCGGTCGAGCTCTGCGAGACGAACTGGCGCGAGAGCGAGACCAAGTCGTCATCGCGACCAAAGGTGGTCTTCGCCAGACGAGTTCGGGCTTGGTCCGCGATAGCAGTCCCGACTGGCTCCGGCGCGGCGTGGATGCCAGCCTGCGCGCGATGGGTATCGATCACATCGATCTGTACCAGGTGCACTGGCCTGACAACACTGTGCCGGCCGCCGAGACCGCAGGCGCCCTGAGCGATCTCATTGCAGCGGGCAGGATCACCCACGTTGGAGTCTCGAACTATACGGCGGCGCAGATGCGCGAATTCTCCGAAACACTGCCGGTGGAAACGCTACAACCGCCCTACCACCTGTTCCGCCGCGACATCGAGCAGGACACACTTCCATACTGCCGCGAGCACAACATCGGTGTGCTCGTGTACGGGCCGCTGGCGCACGGCCTGCTCACCGGAACGCTCAACGCGCACACCGCTTTCCCCGAGGGCGACTGGCGCGCCACGAGCTCGGCCTTTCACGGGGAGGCCTACCGCGGCAACCTCGCTACCGTGCTCGCGCTGCGGATCTTCGCCGCCCACCACGACATCACGATCAGCCAACTGGCGATCGCGTGGACGCTCGCGAACGCTGCCGTTGATGTCGCCATCGTCGGCGCCCGACAGCCTGCCCATATCGAGGACAGCCTCCGTGCGGATGAAATAGCGCTCAGTGAGGAAGATCTCGAAGAAATCGAGATGATCATGAGCTCCTCGACGCCGGTCGCCGGCCCCTCTCCGGAGGGTATGCCGTGATTGCACCCACGAGGACCATAGCCGTGCTGGGGACCGGGACGATGGGCGCGCCGATGGCCCGCAACCTGCTGCGGGCAGGGTTTGGTGTGCGGGTGTGGAACCGGACCGTGGCCAAGGCCGCAGCGCTGGCCGCGGACGGTGCGCAGCCCGCGCGCACTGCGGCAGCTGCCGCCGCGAACGCCGACGTGCTGATCACGATGCTGGCGATGGCGCGGCGGTCGAGCAGGTCACCGCGGGGCCGACGGGCGCGCTGTCGGTCCTGCGCCCTGGCGCGATCTGGATACAGATGAGCACCGTCGGTGTCCAATGGTGCGACCGGTTGGGCGAGTTGGCGGACTGCCACGGTGTCAGATACGTCGACGCCCCGGTGTCGGGAAGCGCCGGGCCCGCCGCTCGTGGGGAGCTGGAAATCCTGGCCTCAGCCGCAGATTCGGCGCGCGTCCTTGCCGAGCCGATCTTCGACGTGCTCGGACGACGAACGGTGTGGTTGCCGCGCCGCGGTGACGGCAGTCGGCTCAAGTTGGCGCTGAACAACTGGCTGGCCGTGCTCGTCGAGGGCATGGCCGAAACCCTGACGTTCGTCGGGGCGCTCGGGTTGGATCCGCATGTGATGCTGGCCGGCATCACCGGTGGACCCCTGGCCTCGGAGTATGCACTTGCCAAAGGCCTCGCCATGCTCGACCGCGACTTCGCGCCGGGGTTCCCGTTGCGGCATGCGGCAAAGGACGCTGAACTCGCCCTACACGCTGCCGATCAGCATGCGGTGCATCTGCCGCTGACCGACGCCTTGTTGCCGCGTTGGCGCGCGGCCATCGCGAACAGCCATGGCGGCGACGACGTCGCGTCCGCGGTCACCGCCGCGGTCAATGCGATCGGCGTCGCGTGAGCACCGCCGACGCCGCCGTGCGAAGCGACGGGCGCGAAGTCCACGCGGTCCGACCGCGCGTCACGAGCCGGCTGAACTGGCTGCGGGCGGGGGTGCTCGGAGCCAACGATGGAATCGTCTCCGTCGCAGGTCTCGTCGTGGGCGTGGCAGCGGCCACCCGGGTCGCATCACTGATCTTTGCCGCGGGGCTTGCGGGACTTATCGCCGGCGCAGTCTCGATGGCACTGGGTGAGTATCTCTCCGTCAGCACACAGCGCGACACCCAGCGGGCGCTACTGCAGAGGCAATGCCAACAGCTCGCAGAAATGCCGGAGGCGAAATTGGCCGAATTGGCTGCCCATTACTCCGCGAAGGGTCTGTCCGGACAAACGGCGAGGACAGTCGCGGCCGAACTCACCAAGCACGACGCGCTCACGGCGCATGCCGAGGCCGAACTGGGCATCGATCCTGACGATCTGTCCAATCCGTGGCAGGCCGCGATGTCGTCGGCGATCTCATTCACCATCGGTGCGCTCATCCCGCTGATCGCGATCCTGCTGCCACCAGCTCATCTGCGACTGCCAGCGGCGTTCATGTCGGTGCTGCTCGCGCTCGCGTTGACCGGTACGCTCAGTGCCCTCCTGGGCGGTGCCCGCAAACGGCGCGCGGTAATGCGCGTGGTGCTTGGTGGAGCCGTCGCGATGCTCGTCACCTATGGCATCGGCCAACTGGTTGGCCCGAGTTTATGAATCCCCGAAGGCGGTGCGCTTCTGAAATGAACGAGCACGACGAATTCCATCCGGACCTCACCGAGACGAGCGAGAAAGCCGGCGACGGGTCGCTGCGCACCCGCGTCCACCACGTGACGGCAGGCGAGCTCAGCGCTGCCACCGGCCAGACGGACGGCATGGTGCGCCTGGCGGCGCTAACTGGCGGCTCCGTTGGCTCGCACAAGATCTGGATGGGTGAAACCCACGTCGCGCCATCGACGGTATCGGGCAACCATCACCACGGAGAATCCGAAACGGCCATCTTCGTACGCAGCGGCCATCCCGTCTTCGTATTCCACGACGGCCGCGAGGAGGTGCGCGTGGCCACAGCGCCTGGCGACTACGTCTTCGTGCCGCCCTACGTTCCGCACCGGGAGGAGAATCCGGATCCCGATGACCCCGCAGTGATCGTGATCGCACGCAGCACCCAGGATGCGATCGTGGTCAATCTCGGTGACCTGTACCCACTTTCAGACCAGCCGGGCGAATGAGGCTGACGTTTTGCAGCAATTGGCGAACCTGCGTACCGGCTCGACTCAGACACGCACGTGAACCGGCGGTGCTCCGTGCTGCGCACATGATCGCCGGTTCACTAAGGCGTGACGCTTAGGTGGCCCCACCCGCGTAAGGGAAGTAGTCCACCTGCGGTGGAGAGACATAGATCTGCACATTGCCTGGTGACTGGCATTGGGACTGGGTGGCGCCCAAGCCGATGCACGACTGCTGGTTGCCGGAGGCGGGGGCTGCAGAGGCGGTAGTCCCCGCATCGGACTGACCCGACGCCGGCGCGGCCGCCGCGATCGGCGCTAGGGCGATGGCTGCGGCAGCTCCCCCGGCCAAAAGCAGTGCGCTGTAGCTCAGTTTGAGTCGCATCGCTTCCTATTCCTTGCGTTGGGCTTCTTGCTCACTTGCGGGTCGGGCCATCACCGATGGCCACCCCCGCCGCCGTGGAATCCCCCGCCGCCATGGAATCCCCCACCACCGCCGACGAATCCGCCATTACCGCCGAGCAGAAACGCCTCGCCGCCGTACGGGTAGAACGCAGCCGGCGGGGGGTTGTCGTTGATTTGCACGTTGCCCGGTGATTGGCACACGGCACCGGCACACGATTCCTGACTCGGGATGATGCTGGTGCTGGCGCTGGCAATTGGTGCCGCGCCGATAGCCATGGCTGCAGCCGCAGCACACAATAACGGCGTCAGGTAACGCTTTTTGATTCGCATGATCGACTCCTTGCAGCGTGGGTTGTGTCTATATCCAGAATCCGCTGGGGGGAGTCGCTTGTCGTCACCGCTGACACCCATCTGTGATGCTGCTAACCGGAATCGTCGCCTCCCAGTCAGCGTGCAGGGGCACTGCGATAGGGGTGCGACGCGGCCGGTCCTCAATAGGGCTCAAGCCTTGGTCGATTCGGGGCGTGCCAGAGATACGCCTATGGCGCAGACCAATCGATGAGCGGGCGCATGGGCGACGCCCGGCCGCCCTCACGTCACCCGTAGCTGAACGTAGGCGTTGTTTGCCGTACCCGCGGGGATTCCGCAGCGACGCAGGCGATTCAGGCTGGGACGTGCCGGTGTCGTCCCAGGTGCGTTGATACTCAACGGTTCATGCCATCATCCGAGGCCCCAGCTGCCCCGGCGATGGTGCAGCAGTGCACGAGTTCGGGTAGCTACGAAACCATGGTCACTCACCAGAAAACGCTCAGGTCTACGTCGCCGTTCCGCGGGGCGCCTACTATTGCTACAGCGGCGGCACCATCTGACGAGACTCTCAGAGTCGTGAGATGCCGACTAGCCGACTGTCGCAGAGGATTACCGTGTTCGCATCGCATCAGCCCACGGACGCGGGCGGTGTGCCCGAGGGGTAAGGCGCGATGTCACGTCCTGGGTAGGTCGGATACTGGGAAGAAGGCTGACTGCTGGGCGGCGTCCAACGCTGCCGGGCCGGGCTTGGCGGTGATCTGTGCGTGGCCCGTCGTCTGGTACAGGGTCGAACCGCCGTCATCGGCTATGGGCCCACCCGAAGACGGGTACTGCGCCCGGTTGGCCTGCTGCGCAGGCAGCCCGATCTGAGCGGTGATCTGCGCGTCTCCCGCCGTCTGGTAGATCGTCGAGCCACCTGTATCGGTCGGTTTTGCATCGGTCGGGCGAACGTCGGCCGAAGCAGAGAGCCGGAAAGGCCGCAGCACGGATGGGCGGGGCTGGAACCCGCTGTATTTAGGGTTATAGCCAAAGGCCTGCCACTTAGGGTCGAACCCGTACTCCGGGAACCGCGCGCTGTACCCACTGGCACGCCAGCGCGGGTTGATGCTGGGGGGAAACACCCGAGGCAACGGATGCGGCGAGGTGTAGACCTGCCGGCTGGCCTGGCTTAGGCAGTCAGTCGCTCCCCCGGCGTCGGAACAAATCCGCTCACCGGGTGCCGCAGAAGCCGCCGGCGCGCTAGCGATCGCCACGGCAGCGGCCGCGGTGCCCACCACAAGCGCTACGTACTGCATGGTCATTGGCACGGCGATGCTCCCTTCCCTCCGGCATACGTCGAACGGACACCGTTGCCGTCAGAGATTGAGTCTTCGGCGCGATAGATCGAATGTCGTCAACGCTGGCCGCAGTTCAGGCGGCCAGCCAACGGGAAGCTGACCTACCGGCTAGCTGCAATTCGAGGTGGTATCGCCCCCGCCACCTCGCCGGTCGAGGAGGACTTTCGGCGTGGCCGGCATCATGGCGATCTGCGCGGGCGTTTTGATCGAATCGAGTTGCAGTCAACGTTCTGACTCGCCCTCGTCACCAGGTTGGGTATTTTTGTCGCGTGGTGCCCGCGCCATCATTTGCGTCGCCGCGCCGTCAGCGACTTGCAAAACAATCATTAGTGCGTGGTCACGGTGATGGGGCCCCGGCTGACGGGATCGCCAGGCGGGCGGTTTCGTCGAGGTCCACCTCCAACGCGTTGAGCATCAGCGCCGGCCCCGCCCACCGGTTGATGACTATCAGCACTTCGATGGTGGCCGCGGCGCCGAGAGCGGTGCAGACCTCCGCAACGGCTCCGGCGGTGGCCTGGCGGGTCGTAAGCAGCGCGGTCGTCAGGTCGGCGACCGCGCGTTCCACCGCCGTGAAATCGCCTGCGGCCGGGGATGAGTCAGACGTCAACGCCGCTATCTCCTGCTGTGTCAGCCCGGCCGCAGCGGCGACGGTTATGTGTTGACCGAGCTCGTAGGGGCAGTCCATGAGATGGGCGGTGCGCAGGATGATGATCTCGCGCAGCCTGGCCGGTAGCACGGGGCTGGCCAGAGCGGCGCGCCCGGCCGCCATCCAGCCGGTGTACGTGCTCTCGGCCTTGGCCAACACGCCCTAGACGTTGAGGATGCCACGTTCGAGCGTCAGCTCCCGCGCTCGCTCGGTCATCTGTTGCGTTCGGCGGCAGGCGATTCTGGTCATGAGCGTCTCCTCACACTTGCAGTCGTGCTGTGGTGTCGATGTCGAGGTCGGCGGCGTTGAGCACCAACGCCAGCCCGTAATAGCAGCTGACGACCATCAACAACTCGGTCAGGGCCGCGTCACCGAGAACGGTGTGCACCGCGCCGAATGCGTCCTCGCACAGCCGATGTGTGGTGCACAGTTCGGTCACCAGCTCCAGCACGGCGCGCTCGGTGTGACCAAATCCGGCCGCCTCGAGCTCGCTGTCCCCGAGGATGGCGGTGATCTGCGCCTCGGTTAGCACGGCATCGCGGGCCAGCCCGACATGTTGGCTGAGTTCGTATGTGCAGTCTTGCAAGTGGGCCACCCGCAGGATGGTCAGTTCGCGCATCCGTGGAGTGAAGGTGGTGCTGTCGAGCATCTCGTCGACCATCTGCGTCCACCCGATGAATACGAGCGGCATGACAACTGCCAGGGGCGAAGCCCTCCGGACGCGTTTCCGTTGGTAGCGAGGACAAGATACGGATCCGCGACCTCTGGGTGATGAGCTACGTACCGGGAGTCTTGCTGATGTCGATAGGTCTTAAAACTGCGGTTCAATGACGGTGAGGCGTCCTGCAGGCTTCACCACATCTTGCCTATTCCAGAGGGTTTCGCAGAGTTTTGTTCCCAAATCCGTTCCCAAAAAGCGGCGCCAGGCGCTACGCAATCGCCGGCAAAACTGCTAACACCACAGGCCGTAAAGCGACAGAACCCGTTCTCCCGCTCAGCCACATCAACACGTCAGTAGCGTAAATGGTCAGGACTCCCTCGACCTTCGTTCTCTCAGCACGTGAATCCGACCACGACTCACTGATCCCCGGGCGACCGAGAACTCTGATCCCCGGGCGACCGAGAACTCGGGCTAGCAAGATGCATCGACGTACACCACCTTGGAGATGACCGTCGTAACGATCGGGTCTCCGCCACGCGAATCCCTTGTGCTGAACGTCTGGCCTTGTCGCACCGCCGTCACAGTGCATTGAGGTGGCCGCATCGTGTCGGCCGAACAGCGCGGATCATTTCGATCCGAGTGCTCACTGGGACGTCGCTGTGGGCTCGATCCCGAATGCTCGAAGCAGTCCCGGGCGGGGGAGTGTGCGAAAGAGTCTGTGTAGGTGTCGATGTGCCCGCCAGGAAAACCGAGGAGGAGTCTCTCCGCGGCGACTTGGTAGAGGTCACGGTGGACCTCGGTGAGGGTTCACCCGTCCTCATGTGTCGATGCCTTCTTCGTCACCTATTCGGGCTGCCCGGCGCGGAGTCGAAACCGCATGAGCGCATCAGCACCGGGCCCCGGCTTGCGCACTAGTTGATTGCGGTGCACCCGCCGGCCGGTCTCGCTCGCAACCATCGCGAGCTGAACTGGGCTACCGCTGTGCGCGTCGAACATTTCTACGGGCGGACCCACGGTGCCATGCAATTGCCATCGATCGCCCCATTCGCGCAACGCGGTTATGACCGTCAGCAGATCGCAGCCCATCTCAGTGAGCCCGTAGCCTTTGGCCGCTGGAGCGCGATGCTTGGCGATGACCTTCGACGCTTCGAGACGACGCAGGCGGTCGGCCAGTGTCTGGGGCGGCATTCCCGTCGACTTTTGGAGATCGTCGAAACGTGAGAGACCAAAGAGTAAGTCGCGAACGATGAGCAACGTCCACCGATCGCCCACAAGCTCCAGCGCGCCGGCGATTGAACAACTCATGTCCGCAAATGATCGCGTGCGCATCCTGACCTGTGTCCTTTCGGTGTCTGGCGTCGTCTGCTTAAACCTCGCGGCTGGACGACGACCCGTAACTATGATAATCATAGTTGTGCGCCACTGCAAGGAGGGCGGCGGGCCCGGCGGACAAGCCTTCGAAGATGAGGTTGTAGTTGGTTCCCCCTCTGGCATGTTGCCCAAGTACGCGCCCCGCCCCAACGTCAACATTGCTTTCCCGGCGGTCTCGAGGATATGGCGGATGCCGATCAGTGTGGTGACGTGACATGCTCGATCCCGTGAAATGGCTTGGCGCACAACCAACATGCAGTGGTTTACCGGTAACCCTCCATGTTCGAACCTGCCGTATTTTCCGGATGGTACGGGCATTCGACCCGTCCGGGTTGGAAGTAAACCCGGCGGAGTCTGACTCGGCTGTCAGGTACAGGCATGGTGAGTCGAGATCTCACATGGGCAGGCGAGTTCGTTGCTGGTCTGTCGTGGCACCGTTTGATCGCGGCGAGCACATCCAGCAGCGCCCCGCGATCGTGCCATGATCCAAGTCGCCGCACAGTTGCTGATTACGCCAACCCTCGAGCATCTCGTCGACGGTCTGGGCCTCCGGATGCAATACGGGAACCGAACCGGCCACGCATAGCGACCGCTCTTATCGACCTGCAGAACGGCCTTCAGACCTGTCTCATCCAATGCATCATTGAATCATTCAGTGAATCATCGCCACATCACTGCAGGTAAGTGCATCAGCGTCGAGACAGTTCGCCCGGAGTCTCGGCAGCACGCCGGGCGCAGGTAATCCGAGACAGGCCGCAAATGAGCCCAAATCCTCAGATCAGCAACAGTTTTCGTCACCAGAGCCAGCAGGCCACCGACGCAGCGACGCCGTATCCGTGATTCATCTGATGAAAACGGAGCAGTATCTGATGGATAACATTCGTTATCCACGAACGGACACTGCGTTTTTCATCAGATAATTCATGGCCACCGCAGACATACACCGCCCTCCGGAAGTAGAGCTTCGATGTCGTCCGGGTCAAGACCGGCCGCACCAGCCTTGGGCCACGATTCGGTTCGAGGCGGCGGGCGGCGTCCAGGTCGCGCAGTCCGCAACGGTGCCCTTGGCCACCCAGCGGTGATCTGGGCTGGCGACACCGTCGCTGCCAACAACGCGACGATAATGACCTCTTATCTCGCCGGCGAACCGCGACAGGTGCAGTTGATCGGCCACCGTGATGGTCTTCGTCGAGTCAACCACCTGCTTGACTGCAAATTGCGCTGTGTTGGGTGCACTCGCGTCGGCGTCTCCGGACCCGGCGGAGCTGCGTTCGCAGTACGCGGGCTTGGTGTCTGCTCAGCACGCGATGGCCGCAGTCGCCTTCAACCGGGAAGTTGACGACGACTTTCTCACCGTCGACATCGACGGACCAGCCGTCGGGCATCTCACTCATCAGCCACCGCCGCCTCATGGCGCCCTAGGTTGCGACCGGGGCTTCGCTCGTTGCTGAGCCCGGAATCGAACGCTGATCTGTGGTCGGTGCTTGGTCGGTGAATCCGCGACACGCCATGGTTTCTCATGGTGCCGGATGGCGCTATAACACCAGCTCACAACACCTTTCGGGACCATGACTAGGAGGGCTTGCAGGCTCTCCTAAAACCGTGGTCGTCGGGACCAGGCGCGGGACAAAGCAGGCGGCAAGACCCACACAACGCCGACGAAACGAACTCCAATGATCGGACGGGCCCGTGCGGCGCTCGGCACACGGGGGAACCGACAAGACCCACGAGCGGCAGTTGTTGGACCCGACTGTCACCCGGCGACTAAGTGTTTACCTTCGAAGACGGACGCCCTCCACATCCGGACACGATCCGACAGCAGGCTCGACCGCCTCGCCGCGGCGGCCGCGCTCCCGCGCATGTCCTTCCATGGCACTACGCCACTCATACGCAGCCGGCGCCCTGAAAGCTGGCTTGAGCACATGAGAAGGGATGGGTGTGCGTTACATGCTAACGACTGTGCGCCCGTTCTGCTCCTGCACACTGAGTACCCGCGTGCCCGAAGTTGTCGGCGACCGTGAAAGCGCTTGCTCGAGAGCAACTTACGCGTGGGATCCCGGCCGGCGCAGGAGCGCCGCCAGTTCCGGACGGCTGCTCGCACCGGTCTTGGCCATCGCCCGGTAGATATGGCCCTCGACCGTGCGCACCGACAACATCATCCGGTCGGCCACCGCACGGCTGGACAACCCCTCCCCGATCAACATCACGATTTCTCGTTCGCGGTCAGTAAGGGGCAACGGCTCGGCTGCTCGGCGCAGTGCAGGGGTTAAGGCGCCGCCGCACCTGTCGGCCAGCGCCTCTGCTCGTGTGCTCTGCGCGTACGCGGATCACGCAGGACTTGGCGACGACACGCCAGGGCCGCATGCGCTGCCGCGTCGACAGCCGCAACAAGGTCGCCTATACGCTCGAATTCCTCTGACACTGCGGCGAGTTCGGCGCCGTTACCGTCCCGCAGGCCAGCGGCGAATCGAACCGCAAGACCAGCACGCGGCCCCTCGACGAGTGCGGCGAGCTCGCGCAGACGGGGCGCAGTCGAACGGTCACCGAACTGGGTGGCTGTCTGCAAACAGTGCACTTCGGCCGCGAATTGCCCGTTGGCTCGGGTGGTTTCGGCCGCCAATAGCGACAACGTAATCGCCTCACCGACAGCGCCCTGGCCGGCGACGACCCACGCGTGGGCTATCCCCCACTGGTAGTCGAGGCAACGCCAACTCGGATGTCGCAACTTCTCGAGCGCGGCGACCGCGGCGGCGGCCTCATCGCCTTGACCACGCGTGGCGAGCGCAATCGTGTATTGCAGCAGGTAAAAATACGCCACACCGTTGGCCTCGCCTGAGGCGGACAACAGCTCGACCACCGGTGCCAGCAGTGAACATGCACTGTCGAGGCGGCCGGCGCCAAGGGCGGCCCGACCCGAAATGCCGTCACTGAATAGCTGCGCCGCCCCCGGGAGATCGGCTGCCTCCTGGCGCAGCTGCTCAGCGGCGAGCGAGGCTTCCGTCATCCGGCCGGACAGCACGAGTGCGCCAATATGGACGTCCGCAATTGGAAACCGCATGTACGCGGCGTCGAAAGAGCGGCTCGCAACGGTGTATCCGGCTTCCGCGGCGGCGATCGCCTCGGTGATGCGGCCAGCGTCCCCGGAGGCAACGACGATTGCCCACGCTGTCGCAGCGCCTGCAAGGGCAGGCAGCGCATAGGACCAAATCGACTACGCCCGAGCAGAACTGAACGCCGTCTCGAAATCGACATACGAGGGCGTCCAAACTGCGTCTCATAAGCTCTGTAGCGGGGTCGTCCGCTTTTGCACCATTTGGTGGACCGACGCGGGTTGCGCTCTTGTAGAGGGCTGCGCTCCACGTCGCGGTGGCTGCTACGGCGTTGCTGCCGGTATCACATTTTCGACAGGATGCGACGGTTCGGCAGGCGAGGGGACGCGTCCGCGCGACAATCCGTGGTGGTGTCCGATTGCGCTGCTGTGCCCTCGCATAGTGACGCTCCTCTGGGTCGAGACCTGACCAGACGGATCAGCCCATGTGTGCCGTTGAGACGTGGCAGAATCCAGTAACGTATGGAAATCGATCGGTGAGTCGTTCACAACCTGTGCATTTCGCGCGCCATCGCGGTGTGCTCCAGGAGGCTGTTGCGGCGCGGCGGGTAGTGGCGTCGCGACTTTTCTGCATTCGCTGTCGGGCTCACAAGTATTCCGCGCAGAACAGCGGTCAATCCGCGGCGCGTCTTCGCGGGCCGGACCGGCACGGCCGCCGCTGTGCTGAAAACGACCTCCTGCTCGGTGATCAGAACTGGCGTCTGAGTCACCTCTTCGGTGACGGGCTCAACCGCCGCGACAGCATCCGGCATGCCGTGGGGTGTCGATATCATTGTCTTCATTGATGTCAGGCTTTCTGTCGGTAGTAGCCCCACCAATTCGCATGAGTGGATGCTGCTTTCGTGACCACCGTTGTGATTCTTTTCAATGAGGTTTTGTCCGCTTCGTGCGGCTCGGTTCGATGGTTCATGGCCAAGCGGTGGTTCCGTAAGAGCAGCGAAGCCAGATTCCACTCCTCAAAGGGAAGGGTTTCCTGTCCGCTGGGTAAGGCCCCGGGGCCAAGCCCACTGGACACAGCGCTGCCAGCTGGCGAGCTGAACCACTATTGACCGAACAGCTGCCCGATTACACCAAGGAACAGACGACCGAGCGCTGGGCTTGGGTACGCCGCTTCGTCCAGAACCGTTGTCATGCGCCCATATTGCGGTTACGCGTGTCCGCGAGATGGGTCTGGATCGCCTGGTGCAGGTGGCGTGAACGGAGGGCCGGATGAGTCTCCCGGACCAGATGACCGACCGCTGGCAGAATCGGCCTGAGCCCCCGCCGGGCGAGGGCGTCGTGTCCTGGCACATGCTGATGCGCGACTATCCCCGGGTCGTGGACCTGGCCCGCCAGGCTCAGCAGCGGCTAGCAGGATTCGACGGCCTGCACATGTCCCCGCTGGCATGGCTGCACGTGACCACGCTCCTGGCCGGGCCGGCCGCCGACTTCCCCCCCGACAAGCTCCGGCAAATGACCGAGACAGCCGCCGACATACTCGCCACCACGAATCCAGCCGCCGTCACCCTCGGTCAGGTTCTCTACCATCCCGAGGCCATCATGCTTTGCGTCACACCTGACGAGGCGCTGACGGCGATCTATGACGCCACGTGCTCGGCGACCCATCAGGTCGCCGGGGCCCACGCACCGGGTGGCCAGCCCGCGCGCTGGAGACCGCACATCACGATCTGCTACAGCACGTCCAGCCAGCCCGCCAAAGCCCATCATTGACACGCTCGGCACGCGGCTGCCCGGATGCGACATCAACATTGGTGCGGTCAACCTCGTCATCCAGCACGGCCCTGAACGGTCCTGGGACTGGAGCATCGTGAGCACGATCCGTTTTGCCACATCGCCGCGAACCTAGCCGGGCGGTCAATGCGCCGCCCCAGTCGCCAAACTCATTGTGGCGACGTTGTCCACGCGGACATCAACGATGCGCCCCTAGAGCCTCTGGGGAGCCCGGCTGGGTCGATTCGTTGGAAGGTAGATGTCGGCGCATCTGAACGAATATGGTTGTGAAACCTTCACGCTCGTAAAACCGCCGCTCCAGGTCAAAAGTTATGAGACCCTTGTCGACTCGAACACCAAGGTCGATGTGAACACCGGCATCGTCGCGGCGGGTCGGCTGCAGTCGCTGATCGATTCCAGGGACTACAGCCGGGACCTGTTGCTAATGAAGGTTCAATTGGACCAGGTCTGCGAGGCAGTCAAGTCCACAGTGCCGCAGGAGATGTGGGGCGAGATCATCGAGAAGCTGGAGGAGTTTGAGCAGCACTCGGAGGCGCTCGACGTCGGGGAGGACGCCTTCGATGACTCTTACGACGACCCGTACGACCCGACCGAGTTCATCGAGGAGGACGATGAGTTTTGACCTCCGCAGCGCCCGCCGTCACCGCGTGCGATGAGGACCGCTGCCGGTGTGGACGGGGCGTTCGCGGTCGATTGGACCCCGGCGGATTCCGAGCAGTTCGGTGCTCGTTGCACTATTGCTTCACTGCGCCTGTGACATCTATGCCGTTGATCTTGCCGTCGCGGTGGTGGCCGCCCGGCGTCAACGCATCACGAGCCGTTGATGATCCATTGTCGTGCCGCCTCGATCTGCCCGGCGGGGAAATGCCTGATCTCCGCTTTCACAAAGTGTGACGTTAAATGCTCTGCGACGTCTCCCAGGTGGGAGTCCGTTACGACGGCGATTCTCTTGATGCGCTTGTGATGATCGCGAACAAAGCGAAACTGGTTGACCATGGCCCCAAAACTCTTCCATCCGGGGAACGACGGAGCGTCGACGATGAGGCCAGCCAGACCGCCGGTGGCCTCGATGTGCGGGTCGACCGCCTTCGCGAGATTCACAAAGTCGTCCTGCTCGAGCGCCGATTTTGGTTGCACGTGCAGGATGGAATGCTCGGTATCGAGGTTGTATTCGATCATGTATAGCTCCTCTTACGATCGTTGCGGTGCAAGGGACGAACTCGCCGACCGTGTTGGCATCGACGGTTTCGCGGTCACACACATCACCGCCGGACACGGTTGTGGGCGGTTAGCAGTAGGTGGTCGAACACCGGGCGCGCGGGCAGGGTGTCGTCGTAGTTGAGTCCCCGAAAATCGGCCAGGAGCTGTTCGGCCAGCACCCGCAGCTTGACGTTGGCTGCCTGCGACCGCCATGTGAGGAGGTCGAATGCCGCGTCGGCGTCGATGCGATAGACCATCATCAAGATGCCCTTGACTTGTTCGATGACGGCCCG
>Ga0207683_10001514_pt1 | contig 20930 bp, 23 predicted proteins | sample KBSM73metaG_FD_184333 | JGI IMG/M metagenome (GOLD analysis project Ga0207683, IMG submission 184333) | Miscanthus rhizosphere microbial communities from Kellogg Biological Station, Michigan, USA - KBS M7-3 metaG (SPAdes) (version 2) | ecosystem: Host-associated > Plants > Roots > Rhizosphere >... | reverse complement strand
CTCGTCGGCCTCGGCCATGCAGTCCTGGTCGACGATACCGCGACGAGCCGCACGCAGCGCTTCTCGGCGCCGGACGACGAGCGCGTGGCCGCCATCCGGCGGATGAACGACGCCGACATCGATATCGCGATGGCGGTGCGCGGCGGCTATGGGTGGTCGCGGCTCATTGACCGGATCGACTACGCGGCACTTGCGGCACGCGGCAAGCGCTGGCTCGGCCACTCCGACTTCACCGCGTTCCAGCTGGCGGCGCTTGCACGCGCCGGAATGGTGACCCTGGCGGGCCCCATGGCCGGCTACGATTTCGGCGCTGTCGATCCTTCCGCCTTCACGTTCGAGCACTGCTTCGGGGTTCTCGATCATTCGACGTGGGAGGTCGAATGCGCGCTCGACGGCCCTTCGCACGTAGGACTGGAAGGCACGCTGTGGGGGGGCAACCTGTCGCTGTGCGCGCATCTCGTCGGCACGCGCTACCTGCCCGATATCGCCGGCGGCATCCTTTTCCTCGAAGACGTCGGTGAGCATCCGTACCGGGTCGAGCGCCTTCTCTATCAGCTGTTTCACGCGGGCGTCCTCGAGCGGCAGCGTGCGATCGTGCTGGGGGCGTTCACGGAATTCCGATTGACCCCGAACGACGACGGCTACGATTTGGCTACTGTCGTGGCCCACCTGCGCGATCGCGTGCGCGTGCCGGTATACACCGGGCTGCCGTTCGGCCATATCCGCGACAAGCTCACGCTGCCGGTGGGCGGGCATGCGCGGCTCGACGCGCGCGACGGCGTGGCGCGTCTCATGCTCTCTGATTACTCGTGAAGCTTCGACATGACTGGAGCATCGCAGTCGTCGACTGGGAGATCGATGGCGACGCCCTCCGCGAGGTTCGCAAAGCGGTGTTCGTGGTCGAGCAGGGCGTGCCCGAAAGCCTCGAGTGGGACGATCATGATGAGGGCTCGATCCACGCGCTGGCGCGCGACGGCAAAGGTCGCGCGATCGGGTGCGGCCGCCTGCTGCCCGATGGACACATCGGCCGCCTGGCCGTGCTTGCACCGTGGCGCGGAGAAGGCATCGGCGCCGCGCTGCTGGCGGAGCTGACCGGCCTCGCGCATAGCGCCGGGCACGCGCGGGCGATACTCAATGCGCAGACCCGCGCCGTGGCTTTCTACGAGCGGTACGGCTTCGTGGCCATTGGAGACGTCTTCGAGGAAGCGGGCATTCCGCACCGGGTGATGGAGCGCACGTTCGGGTGATCGATGCGGAGGCCGACGTGGTACCGGTAGACGTCCCGGCCTCTACGAAACCAGGCTGAATGCGTGAACCGTGGTGCCGGCGGGGGTGCCGTGCGGATCGAACGCGCGCTCCTCGAAGCGCACCGCGCCGTCGCGCGCGATCGTCAGGACGGTCGAGCAGCGGGTCCCGTAGCGGTCGCCTGCAATGAAGGGCGAGGAGAGCGTTCGCTCCCATTCGAGCGAAACCCCGGTGGACGGCAGCGCATCGTCGGGCGGCCGCGTGCGATCGCCCAGCAATGCAAACAAGGTTTCCATGTCTTCGCGCCCCTGCGCAGCCCAGTGCGCGACACCCGCTCGCGTCCGCAATAGCTTCGGCCATGGTGTATCGAGCGCGGCATTCGAAATCCCGTGCACGCCCGCGTCGAGCGCGCTCTGCGTCGTCGCGCGATTCGAGGCCCAGAACGCGCTCGACCGATCGCCGGCGAGCAGGTTGAAGCCGTTGTAGCGGGTCGTCTTTCGAACGGTGTCCGCAACGGCCACCGCGATGTCGCGACGGTCGGCGAGGACCGCCGGGACCAGCCCGCCGCGGGAGGGTGCTGCCGGATCGTGGCGGCCCGGCTCGCGCACGTTGGTGACGAACGCGAAACGTCCCTGCCGGTTGACGCCAAGCCACGTGCCGCCGGCCTCGAGATCGCGGCCGGCAAGGATCTCGACACCCCCCTCCGCCGCTCGCCACCATGCGGCGGGAAGTGCGGGGCGCGCATGGTATTCGTCGCGATTGGCCGCAACGAGCAGCGCAAACCGCGGATGCGCGTCGAGCGCGACGATCGCGAGGCACATCGTCAGTTCGCGGATCGTCGCGCGCTGGGTGACAGCACGTCGTCCAGCGCGGCAAAGCGCTCCACCTGGCGACCGTCGCGGGCAAACCCGGCTACGCCATGGCGCTCCGCGAGTGATGCCAGGATCCGCTCGAACGCCGCCGGATCGACGACGTGCTCGTAGATTTCCATCCAGGTCGAGGGGTCGTCGCGGCGCGCGAGCACGCGACCCGCGATACCGGTCGCCGTTTCCACCGCGCGCAGCAGCGCCGTCATGTTTCGCCGGAGCACGTCGCCGTCGCCTTCGATCCTGTACCAGACGAAGATGTGCGTCGGCCCGTGCAGCGTCATCGAAGGACGGCTTGGGGCCGTTGCGGTGCGACCGTTTCGACTGCGTAAGGGAGAGCGACCGGTTCCGGTACCGGTCCATCGGCCGCGCCGACGGCAACGCCGCCCGACTCGACCGCCGCTATCTGGACGACGGCCAGCAGCACAGCGTCACCCGCGGCGTTCGTCGCGGCGTTGACGACCGTTCCACAGGGCTGGTCGCCGAACGCAGGGCTGTACAGGCGTGCGCCGGACGCCGGTGCAGCGGTCGCCATCCGGAAGCCATACAACCTCTCCTTCAGGCGACCGAGATAGCGCGTCCTCGCGACCACTTCCTGCCCCGGGTAGCACCCCTTCTGGAAGCTCACGCCGCCGAGCGCATCGAAATTGAGCATCTGCAGGACGAAATGATCGGTGGTGGCGGCGGTCACGAGCGGAATGCCCGCCTGGATCGAGCAAACGCGCCACAGGTTGCCGTCACCCGCAAACGTATGCGGCGCAAGCGCGCGGCGGAGCGCGGGCTCGGCCTCCGCAATCCCGATGAGCAGGTACCGGCCGTCCGGCAGCGCCAGCGCGCGCGCCGTGCCGCCGGCCACGGTCACGACCTTGTCGGGGGCGGGAACGACGTCGAATGCCGCACGCATCGCTGCAGAGGCACCCGGGCCCGCGACGCCCAGCACGACGTGGCCGCCGGTGGCCTCGGCGATCGCGACTTTCGCGCGCAGCACGAACATCGCTAGCCGCTTGGCGATCGCCCCAGCAAGGTCCGCGGCAACCAGCGCACCGAACGTGCGCCCCGAAGGAGCGTCGGGGTCGCGCCACAGGCGCATGTTCGCCAACACCCGGCCCTTGGGGGAATTGTAGGTCGACCATTGCGAATCGCCCGGCGCCAGCGCCACCACGTCGCTCGACAGCTGCCCTTGCAGAAAAGCGAGGGCATCGTCGCCTTCGAACAGGAGCACGCCCAATTCGGACACCGGACAGAGGGCGGCGCCGGGAGCGGTAGCGAACGGATCGTGGGCCATGGATCGAAAACCTGCGACGGAAGCGCAAAGGGCGGGAAACGGGACGACTTTGGGCGCGAAATCGTGCTAGAATAACAAGTTAGCTCAGCCGTACCGGCTTGCCGCGCCTTCCAGAAAGACTATCGGAAGCGCGGCCACCCACGGAGAATGCCACCGATTCCGGTCAGATGGCGTTGCGGAGCCGCCGATGCAAGCGGAGCCGACGGGTTATGCGACCGGCATGTCCTTGGATTTAGCTTTTCTTCTACTACGCACACCTGCGTTCTCAGGGTGCTCACGCAAAGCGTGGGCCGCAACGCGCGGGTGGAGGCTCAACCCTGACAAGGAGCACGGCATGTCCGTTACGATGAGGCAAATGCTGGAGGCCGGCGTGCACTTCGGCCACCAGACGCGGTACTGGAATCCCAAGATGGCCGATTTCATTTTCGGCCAGCGCAACAAGATCCACATCGTCAACCTCGAGAAGACGTTGGCGATGTACAACGATGCCATGAAGTACGTGCGCCAGCTTGCGAGCAATCGGGGCACGATCCTCTTCGTCGGCACCAAGCGGCAGGCCCGCGAGATCGTCGCCGAGGAAGCGCATCGCTGCGGCATGCCGTATGTCGATCACCGGTGGCTGGGCGGCATGCTGTCGAACTACAAGACGGTCAAGGGCTCGATCAAGCGGCTGAAAGACCTCGAGACGATGTCCGGCGACGGCACTTTCGAGCGCATGACGAAGCGCGAGGCGCTTTCGCACCAGCGCGAGCTCGACAAGCTGCAGAAGAGCCTCGGCGGTATCAAGGACATGAACGCCCTGCCGGATGCGATCTTCGTCATCGACGTCGGCTATCACAAGATCGCCGTCACCGAGGCGAAAAAACTGGGCATCCCGATCGTTGCCGTAGTCGACACGAACCACAACCCGGACGGCATTGCGTACGTCATCCCGGGCAACGACGATTCGAGCCGTGCAATCCGCTTGTATGCCCGCGGCGCGGCCGATGCCGTGCTCGAAGGCAAGAGCCAGTCGGTGCAGGAGATCGTGAAGGGCGAGGACGAGTTCGTCGAAGTTGCCGAAGACGCCTCCGCGTGACGTCCGCGCGGATGGCAGCCCGAAGCGGCTCTCGGGCTCCGGATGCCGTCTGCAACTCGCAACTCCCGCGTGGTACCTGCGGCCAACCGAACACGAACGGCGCCTGTCCTCGGACGGGCGCATACGAATGGAGCGACTGATGGCGGACATTTCCGCGAGCATGGTGATGGACCTGCGCCAGCGTACGGGTCTGGGCATGATGGAGTGCAAGAAGGCGCTGACCGAAGTCGGCGGCGACATGGGGAAGGCCGAGGAGCTGCTGCGGATCAAGAGCGGCGCCAAGGCGAGCAAGGCCGCCGACCGGATTGCGGCTGAAGGCGTGATCGGGCTGTACGTCGCGCCCGACGCGAAAGTGGCTGCGCTGGTCGAGGTCAACTGCGAGACCGACTTCGTGGCGAAGAACGACGACTTCAAGGCATTCGCCGCCGAGGTCGCACGATTGGTCGGCACGTCGAGTCCCGCGGACGTCGCGGCACTTTCCGCGTTGACGCTCGCATCGGGCGAGACCGTCGAGGCTCGGCGCATTGCGCTCGTGCAGAAGATCGGCGAGAACATCACGATCCGCCGCTTCGCGCGGCGCGAATCGAAGGGGAAGATCGCCTCATACGTCCATGGCACGCGAATCGGCGTGCTGGTGGATGTCTCCGGGGGCGCCGACACTCTCGGCAAGGATCTCGCGATGCACGTCGCGGCGTCGAAGCCGATGGCTGTGCGCGCGGACGACGTTTCTGCCGACGTCGTGCAGAAGGAGCGCGCGATAGCGGCCGCGCGCGCGGCGGAGTCCGGCAAGCCCGCGAACATCGTCGAAAAGATGGTCGAAGGCGCGGTCGCCAAATACCTGGCGGAAGTCACGCTGCTCGCGCAGCCGTTCGTCAAGGGCGACGGCAAAGAGACGGTTGGCGATCTCCTCAAGTCCCAGGGCGCGAGCGTGAACGCCTTCGTGCTGTTCGTCGTGGGCGAGGGCATCGAAAAGAAGAAGGACGATTTCGCCGCGGAAGTCGCGGCCATGGCGAAGGCCTGAACGGCACGATCCTTTCATCCGTCTTACCCGGAGCATGCGATGAGCCCACCGAACAGCGCCCCGGCGACGGCCGCCCCCCTTGCCGCAGTCCAGGGTGCCGCGGCCAAACCCGCGTATCGCCGCATCCTGCTCAAGCTCTCCGGCGAAGCTCTGATGGGGGACGAGGCGTACGGCATCAAGCGCGAGACCATCGATCGCATCGTCGCGGAGATCGGTGACGTCGTCAGGCTTGGCGTGCAGGTTGCGGTGGTCATCGGCGGCGGCAACATCTTCCGCGGGGTCGCGCCTGGCGCCGCAGGCATGGACCGTGCGACCGCCGACTACATGGGGATGCTTGCGACGCTGATGAACGCGCTGGCGCTGCAGGATGCGCTTCGCCGTGCCGGCGTGGAATCGCGGGTGCAGTCGGCGCTGCGCATCGACCAGGTTGCCGAGCCTTACATCCGCGGCCGCGCGCTGCGGCACCTCGAGGAGCACCGCGTCGTCATTTTTGCGGCGGGCACCGGCAACCCGTTCTTCACCACCGACACCGCCGCAGCGCTTCGCGGGCGCGAGATGGGTGTCGACATCGTGCTCAAGGCGACGAAGGTCGATGGCGTCTATACCGCCGATCCCATGAAGGACGCCACGGCCAAGCGCTATTCGACGCTCACCTTCGACGAGGCGATCGTCAAGAACCTCAAGGTGATGGACGCGACCGCGCTGGCGCTTTGTCGCGACCAGAACATGCTGGTCAAGGTATTCTCGATTTTCAATCCCGGCGCGCTGCGGCGCGTCGTGGTGGGCGACGACGAGGGCACGCTCGTGCACTGCTAGAAGGGCCGGAGCGTGGAACGGCAGCGGACGGGAAGGAGTTTCGAACGATGATCAACGACGTCAAGAAAGCCGCCGAGCAGAAGATGCAGAAGTCGGTCGAGACGTTGAAGCACGACTTGGCCAAGGTGCGCACCGGCCGTGCGCATACCGGGTTGCTCGATCACATCCATGTCGACTACTACGGCACGTCGATGCCGCTCGCGCAGGTCGCGAACGTGACGCTCGCCGATCCCCGCACGATCGGCGTGCAGCCGTGGGAAAAAAAGATGATTCCGGCCGTCGAAAAGGCGATTCGCGATTCCGACCTCGGTTTGAATCCCGCGACGTCCGGCGAGCTGATCCGCGTGCCGATGCCGGCGCTGACCGAGGAGCGGCGGCGCGAATTGACGAAGGTCGTGCACAAGGAGGCCGAGGCCGCCAAGATCGCCATCCGCAACGTGCGGCGCGACGCCAACGAGCATCTGAAAAAGATGCTGAAAGACAAGGAGTGCTCCGAGGACGACGAGCGGCACGCGCAGGTCGACGTGCAGAAGCTCACCGACCGCTACATCGCCGAAATCGACAAGGTCCTGCACGCGAAGGAAGCGGACCTGATGGCGATCTGACCGCCACGACTCTCGCCGACAGGATCCTGGTGTCGTCCATTAACTCTCCGCGAACGGTGTTCACGAGTTCGACCCGAGACGTGCCCGACGTGTCGAGCTCGCCGCGTCACGTCGCCATCATCATGGATGGCAATGGCCGCTGGGCGCGGGCGCGCCACCTGCCGCGGGTGGCGGGGCATCGCAAAGGCGTCGAAGCCGTACGCGCGACCGTGCAGGCGGCAATCGAGCGCGGCGTCGAGTATCTGACGCTCTTTGCGTTCTCGAGCGAAAACTGGCGCCGCCCCGCCGAGGAGGTCCGGATCCTGATGGAGCTGTTCGCGCGAGCGCTCGAACAGGAAGTCGCCAAGCTGCACACAAACGGTATCCGGTTTCGCGCAATCGGCGACATGTCGCGTTTCGCGCCGCGGATCCGTGAGCTGATCCTCGCAGGCGAGGCGCTTACCGCGGGCAATACGCGGCTCACGCTCACCGTCGCCGCCAACTACGGGGGACGCTGGGACATCGCCCAGGCCGCCAAGAAATACTTCGCTTCGCATCCCGCCGCGCTCGTCGATTCCCATGCGACGGATCCCGAGGCGTTCACCCCCTACCTGGCGCTCGCCTACGCGCCGGAGCCCGATCTCTTCATCCGCACCGGCGGCGAGCAGCGCATCTCCAATTTCCTGCTCTGGCAGCTCGCCTATACCGAGCTCTGCTTCACCGACGTTCTCTGGCCGGATTTTGGCGCCGCCACCCTCGACGCGGCGATCCTGTCGTACCAGCAGCGCGAGCGCCGCTTCGGCCGCACGAGCGACCAGGTCGAAGCGGCGCGCGCAAGAACGGCAGCCTCGGGCGATTAGGCGCCTGCGGCTTCTTAATGCTTGCGAAGCGCATCGCCACTGCCGTTGTGCTCGTGCCGCTCGTCGTCGCGGCGCTGTTCCTGCTGCCGCCGCGCGCATTCGGCATGGTGCTCCTCGCGATCGTCCTCGCGGCGGCCCACGAGTGGGCCAAGCTGGCCGGCTTCGCCTCCTTCCGCTACCTGCTCTTCGTGGGCGGTACGCTGCTGTTCGGGCTGGCGCTTCTTTTCGGCGCCGCAGGCTTCGACCGCGGTTGGCCGTCCGGGGTCGTCCTGGTCGTATGCGGCGCTGCGACGCTGTTCTGGCTCGCGATCGCGCCGCCTTGGGTCGCGCAGCGGTGGCGTTCGCGCTCGCCCGTGGCGTTGATGATGGCAGGATGGGTCGTCCTCATCGGCGCCTGGCTCGCGTTGACGGAGCTTCAGGCGCGCTCGCCGTGGCTCGTGCTGGCCGCGATGGCGATCGTGTGGATCGCCGACACGGCGGCGTACTTCGCCGGCCGGGCGTTTGGCCGTCGCAAGCTCGCCCCCGAGGTCAGCCCCGGCAAGACATGGGAGGGCGTCTACGGCGGGCTCGCCGCAGTCGTCGTTTACGCGCTGGTGCTGGTGCCGCTGGCCGGGCGCGCGGGCTTTCGCGGAACCGTGGATGCCGCGACCATCGCCTTCTGGGTCGCGCTCGCTGCCGCGCTCGCCGCGGTGTCGGTGGTCGGCGACCTGTTCGAATCGCTGCTGAAGCGGCACGCCGGCGTGAAGGACAGCGGCACATTGCTTCCCGGCCATGGCGGCGTGCTCGACCGCACCGACGCGCTTCTGGCCGCGATGCCGCCGGCGGCGCTGGCCGCGACGTTCCTGCTCTCGCGGCCATGAGCGCGTCGAAGCGCGAAGCGGGGAGGATGGTCCCATGAACGCGACGCGGGACGCCAACGCTAGCGCTGCGGATTCACAATCGATGACGAGGAGGACACTTTCGCTCCTCGGCGCCACTGGGTCCATCGGCGATTCCACGCTCGACGTCGTCGCCCGTCATCCCGAGCGTTTTACCGTCGCGGCGCTGGCGGCTCATCGCAACTGGCAGAAGCTGGCTGGGCTGTGCCAGCGCTTTCGTCCGGAGCTTGCCGCACTGCTCGACGAGGACGCCGCGGCGATGCTCGCACGCGAGCTCGCGCGCGCGGGGCTGCCCACCCGCGTCGTGAGCGGCGTCGAAGGGCTCCTGGAGGCGGCGACGCTGCCGCAGGTGGACACCGTACTCGCGGCGATCGTAGGCGCCGCCGGGCTACCGCCGACGCTGGCCGCCGCGCGTGCCGGCAAGCGCATCCTGCTTGCGAACAAGGAAGCGCTCGTCATCGGCGGGGCATTGTTCATGGCGGCTGCGGATGCCGGTGGCGCCACGCTGCTGCCGATCGACAGCGAGCACAACGCGATCTATCAATGCCTGCCGTCGTCCTATCGCCGTGCGCCGGGACAGGCGGGCATCCGGCGGATCCTGCTGACGGCTTCGGGCGGCCCGTTTCGCACCCGCGCACCGGCCGATCTCGCGCGCGTCACGCCGGACGAGGCCTGTGCGCATCCCAACTGGTCGATGGGGCGCAAGATATCGGTCGACTCGGCAACGATGATGAACAAGGGTCTCGAAGTGATCGAGGCGCATTGGCTCTTCGGCGCGCCGCGCGAGACCATCGAGGTCGTCGTGCATCCGCAGAGCGTCATCCACTCGCTGGTCGAGTACGTTGACGGATCGGTGCTGGCCCAGCTCGGACATCCGGACATGCGCACGCCGATCGCCCACGCGCTGGCGGCGCCCGATCGCATCGACACCGGTGTTCCGCGGCTCGACCTGCCCGCACTTGCGGCGCTGACTTTCGAGGCGCCGGATCTCGCGCGATTCCCCTGTCTCGCTCTTGCTTACGCTGCACTCGATGCCGGCGGCACCGCACCGATCATGCTCAACGCGGCGAACGAAATCGCGGTGGCCGCGTTCCTGGCCGGCCGCGCCCGTTATCCCGACATTGCGGCAACCTGCGCGGCGACGCTTGAACGGTTGCCGGTGCACGCGGTCTCATCGCTCGACGACGCGCTCGCGTCGGACGCCGAAGCGCGCCGGTTTGCGTGCGCCCATCTCGCGTTGCCTGCGGACCTCTCCGTGGTGCACTCGCTCGCCGCATGATCGACATCGCCTACAAAGTCCTCGCGTTTCTCGTCACGCTCGGCGTGCTCGTGGTGTTTCACGAGCTTGGCCATTTCTGGGTCGCGCGCCGCTGCGGCGTCAAGGTCCTGCGCTTTTCGGTGGGGTTCGGACGCGTGATCTGGTCGCGCCGCTTCGGTCCCGACCAGACGGAATGGGCGCTGTCCGCGGTACCGCTCGGTGGCTACGTGAAGATGGCGGACGAGCGCGAAGGCGAAGTTGCGCCGGCCGATCTCGAGCGTGCCTTCAACCGGCAAAGCGTCGGCAAGCGCATCGCCATTGTCGCGGCCGGTCCGATCGCCAACCTCCTGTTGGCGGTGATCCTCTTCGCCGGCACCTACGTCGCCGGCATTCCGGGCCAGCGCGCGCTGCTGGCCGCGCCGCCGCCCGACAGTGCAGCAGCGATTGCCGGATTGCGTGCGGGCGATCTCGTCGTGCAGGTCGACGGCGAGCCGGTTGAAAGCTGGCAGGAGCTTCGCTGGCGGTTCGTGAAGGCGCAGGGCCGCGATGCCGTGAGGATCGCGATCGAGCGCCCCGAGTCGCGTGGCGAGCTTACGCAACACACGATCTCCGTCACGGCTCTGAAGCCCTCGGATTGGGAGACGGGTGCGCTCGGCGTGCTGGGACTCAAGGCCGACCTCGGTCCGCCGTTGATCGACCAGGTGCTGCCCGGCAAGCCGGCCGAGCGAGCTGGGCTGCGATCCGGCGATCGCATCGTCGCCATCGACGGGACGCCGGTGCGCTCGCCGTCGGACGTCGCGACACTGACCAACGCCAAGCCCAACGGTGCGCTCGTGTTCCGCGTGCAGCGGGAAGGCACGGACCTCGATGTTCCCCTGACGGCCGAATCCGCCGAGCAAAATGGCCGCACCGTCGGCATCGCCGGTGTCCGCCTGCGCGTCGATCCGGTCGTTGCGGAGCGGCTTGCGGTCACGGTGCGCTACGGCCCGATCGAGGCGCTGGCACAGGGCGCGCGCAAGACCTGGGAGCTGTCGGCGTTCACGGTTCGAATGCTCGGCCGCATCGTCGTCGGCGACGCATCGGTGAAGAACATCAGCGGACCGCTCACGATGGCCGACTTCGCCGGTCAATCGGCGCAGCAGGGCGTTCTCGTTTTCGTGGGCTATCTCGCGCTCATCTCGATCAGCCTCGGCGTGTTGAACCTGATGCCCGTGCCGTTATTGGATGGCGGACATTTACTGTATTATTTCGCCGAGCTCGTCAAAGGCAGTCCTGTCTCCGACCGCGCATTCGAGGTTGGTCAACGCATCGGCATGGCGGTGCTCGCCATGTTGATGGCCCTGGCACTTTTCAATGACGTTTCCCGCTTGTTCTGATCACCGCTCGTCCGCTCGCGCCCATCGGTCGCGAGCGTGCGCGCTGGTGGTCGCGTTTGCGCTTGCGCTCGCGGGGGCGTTCGCATCCGTCGCGGCATGGGCTGCGGACTCGTTCGTCGTGCGCGACATCCGGGTAGAGGGCGTGCAGCGAACCGAGGCCGGCACGATCTTCAGCTACCTTCCGATCAAGGTCGGCGACCGCGTCGACGACGAGAAGATCGCGCAGGCGGTCAAGGCGCTGTATGCGACGGGCTTCTTTCGCGACGTGAGACTGGAAGCACAGGGCGACGTGCTGATCGTCACGGTCCAGGAACGGCCGACGATCAGCTCGCTCACGTTCGTCGGCAACAAGGAATTCGACACCGACACCATCAAGAAGGCGCTGAAGGACATCGGCATAGCCGAGGCGCGCATCTTCGACCGCTCGGCGCTCGATCGCGCCGAGCAGGAGCTGAAGCGCCAGTACATCACCCGCGGGCTGTACAGCGCCAAGGTCCAGACCACCGTCACCCCCCAGGAGCGCAACCGTGTCGCGCTCAACTTCACGATCGAGGAAGGCGACGCCACCAAGATCACGCGGATCAACATCGTCGGCAACAAGGCGTTCACGGAAAAGCAGTTGCTCTCGGAGATCTCGCTGACCACGCCGGGATGGTTCACCTGGTACACGAAGAACGACCAGTACTCGAAGCAGAAGCTTCAGGGCGACCTCGAGACCCTGCGGAGCTTCTACCAGAACCGCGGCTATCTCGAGTTCGTCGTCGATTCGACGCAGGTTTCGATCACGCCGGATCGCGAGGGCATCTACATCACCATCAACCTGACCGAAGGCCAGCGCTATACGGTGGGCGACGTACGGATCGCCGGCGATCTCGTGGTGCCCGAGCCCGAGCTTGCGGCGCTCGTGCGCATCAAGCCGGGCGAGACGTTTTCGCGCGAGCGCCTCCAGGCGTCCGCAAAGGACATGAGCGATCGACTCGGCGCCGAAGGCTACGCCTTCGCGAACGTCAACGCCGTGCCCGACCTCGACCGCGAAAAGGCGCAGGCCTCGTTCACGTTCTACGTCGATCCGGGTCGGCGCGCGTATGTCCGCAAGATCAACATCTCGGGCAATCCGAAGACCCGCGACGAGGTGATCCGGCGTGAATTCCGTCAGCTGGAGGGCGCGTGGTACGACGGTCCGCGCATCGACCGGTCGAAGGTCCGCGTGCGACGGCTTGGCTACTTCGAGGACGTCAACATCGAGACGCCGCCCGTGCCCGGTGCCCCCGACCAGGTCGACATCGACGTGACCGTCACCGAGAAATCGACCGGCAACCTCCTGGCAGGCATCGGGTATTCGAGCTCCGAAGGCGTGGTGCTCTCCGCCTCGATATCCCAGCAAAACATCTTCGGCTCGGGCAACGCGCTCTCGCTCGCGGTCAACACCAGCCGCTACAACCGCACCTACTCGGCGACATTCGTGGAACCCTACTGGACCGTCGACGGCGTCTCGCGGTCGATCGAGCTCTACGACAAGACCCTCGATCCGACCGGCCTCGCGATCGCGCAGTACGGATCGACCACCATCGGTGCGGCGATGACGTTCGGGGTGCCGGTGACCGAGAGCGACTCGATCAACTACGGCTTTCGTTTCGAGCAGACCGACCTCACGCTGTTCAGCGACAGCCCGCCGGCCTACATCAATTTCGTTCGCGAGTTCGGCTACGTATCGAACGCGTTCATTCTCTCGGCGGGCTGGTCGCGCGACACCCGGGACGACGTCCTGTATCCGACCAAGGGACGCCTGCAGAGCTTCATCTTCGAAACCGGCCTGCCGACCGGCGATCTTGCGTACTACAAACTCCAGTATCTCCAATCCTGGTACTACCCGGTCTATGGCGACCTGGTGCTGATGCTGCGCGCCAACGTCGGCTGGGCGGACGGCATGGACAACAAGCCGCTGCCGTTCTTCAAGGCGTTCTACGCGGGCGGCATCGGCTCGGTGCGCGGCTACGAAAACAGCTCGCTCGGTCCGCGCGACATCTACGGCAATACGCTGGGCGGCCGGCGCCTGATCGTCGGCAACGCCGAAGTGTTCTATCCGATCCTGAAGGGCGACAAGGCGGTGCGGGGCAGCGTGTTCCTGGACGCGGGCCAGATCTGGGCGACCAACGACGTGCCCAATGGCGAAAACGCCGCGTTCCCGGGCTCGCAGGACTTCCGTTATTCGTGGGGCCTGGGCGTCGCGTGGAGTTCTCCCATCGGTCCCCTGAAATTCAGCTACGCTATCCCTTTCGGAACCAAGTCGTACGACCGGCTCCAGAAATTCCAGTTTTCCGCCGGCACCTCGTTCTAGGAAACTGCATGCGGCATCCGACATCGATCGGCACGCAATCGATCCGCCCGACGGGTCTCCTCCGGATCGTGCTCGCCACGGCGCTCTTCGCTACGGCTGCGATGGCTGCCGCCGCGGACTACAAGATCGGATTCGTCAACACGGAGCGCCTGTTCAGAGAGGCGCCGCCGGCAAAACGCGCGCAACAGAAGCTCGAGCGCGAATTCGCCGCGCGCGACAGCGACGTGCAGCGGTTGTCCAAGCAGGTGCGCGACCTCCAGGCGGCGCTCGACAAGGACGGCGCGACGATGGCCGAGGCCGAGCGCCGGAACAAGGAGCGCGACCTCGCCAATCTGTCCCGCGACTTCCAGCGGTCGCAACGCGAGCTGCGCGAGGATCTCAACCTTCGCCGCAACGAGGAGCTCGGGCGCATCCAGGAGCTGGCCAACAAGGTCATCCAGCAATTCGCGGAGGCCGAGAAGTTCGACCTGATCCTGCAGGATCCCGTGGTGTATGCCAGTCAGCGCATCGACATCACCGACAAGGTGATCAAGGCGCTCGCGGACAAGTAGTCCCGGGCCGCGCGGGCGACACGCGTGCGCGACCTTTCCGCGGCCTGAATGTCTTCTCCTCCAACGCCGGGTCTGCGCCTGGCCGAGCTCGCCGAGCGCACCGGGGCGACGCTCTCGGGCGACGGCGAAGTGCGGATCGCGGGTGTCGCGACGCTCGAACGCGCCGGCGCGGGGACGATCGCGTTTCTCGCGAATCCCCGGTATCGCCCGCAGCTCGCGACCACGCGTGCCGGTGCGGTCATCGTCGCGCCGACCGACGCCGCGGCGACGCCCCTTCCTAAGCTGATCGCCGCCAATCCGTACGCGCTGTTCGCGAAGGTCGCGACGATCCTGCATCCGCGCCGTGTTGAAGACGCGGGCGTGCATGCCACCGCGATCGTCGATTCGAGCGCGCGGATCGCGTCCACCGCCTCGATCGGAGCGTTTGCGGTCGTGGGGGCGGGCGCCGTCGTCGGCGCACGCGCGGTCGTCGGGTCGCATTGCGTCGTGGGCGCGGAGGCCGAGCTCGGTGACGACGTGTTTCTGCATCCGCAGGTGGTTCTCTACGCCCGCACCATCGTGGGCGCGCGCACGCTGATCCACAGCGGTGCGGTCATCGGCGCCGACGGATTCGGCATGGCCGAGGAGGCGGGCCGCTGGCTCAAGATTCCGCAGATCGGCCGCGCCGTGATCGGTGCCGATTGCGAAATCGGCGCCAGCACGACGATCGATCGCGGGGCGATCGATGACACTGTCATTGAGGACGACGTCAAGCTCGACAATCAGATCCAGATCGGCCACAACTGCGTGATCGGCGCGCATACCGCCATCGCCGGGTGCGTCGGCATCGCGGGATCGACCCGCATCGGACGGAGCTGCCGCATTGGCGGGGCCGCGATGATCTCGGGGCACCTCGAAATTCCCGACGGGACGGTGATTTCCGGGAGCACAGGCGTGTACGATTCGATCCGCACGCCGGGCGTCTATACGAGCGCGTTTCCGGCATTGCCGCACCGCGAGTGGCGGCGCGTGATGTCGGAGCTTCGCCGGCTGCGGGATTTGGCGGAGCGAGTGAAAAAGCTCGAGCAGAATGCGAAGAGCGCGGACGACGACCGGACGTGAGGTCGCTGCCACAGGGGAACCGCCATGCCAGCGCTGGATATCTACGCGATCTTCAAGCAGTTGCCGCATCGTTATCCGTTCCTGCTGGTCGACCGCGTGCTCGAATGCACGCCGGGCAAGTCGATCCGCGCGCTCAAGAACGTGACGATCAACGAGCCCTTCTTCCAGGGCCACTTTCCGACGTTTCCGCTGATGCCTGGCGTGCTCGTCATCGAGGCGCTGGCGCAGGTGGCGGGACTTCTCGCCTACGTGTCCGGCGAAGCCAAGCCGGGGGGGCAGTCGATCATCTATTTCGCGGGGATCGACAACGCGCGATTCAAGCGGCAAGTGGTGCCCGGCGACCAGCTGATGCTGCATGCGGAAGTGATGCGCGTCGTCCGCGGTGTCGGCAAGTACCGTGCGTGGGCGACCGTCGGGGACGAGCTGGCGTGCGAAGCCGAGCTCCTCGCCGCGATCCGCGACGCGCCGTCGCCATGAGCAGCGGCGCCTTTGACATCGTGGAATAGCGGCCGATGGCGCATGCCCATCCCACCGCGCAGATCGACGCGAAGGCGGAGCTGGCCGACGACGTCGAGGTTGGAGCGTTCTCTATTGTCGGACCGAACGTTCGCATCGGCGCGGGAAGCACGATCGGCCCGCACGTGGTCGTCACCGGTCGCACGACGCTGGGCGCGCGCAACCGCATCTTCCAGTTCGCGTCGATCGGCGACATTCCGCAGGATCGCAAGTACAGCGGCGAGCCGACGACGCTCACCATCGGCGACGACAACGTCATCCGCGAATACGTGTCGATCCATGCGGGCACGGCGCAGGATCGCGGCACCACGACCATCGGCAATGGCAACTGGCTCCTGGGATACGTCCACATTGCGCACGATTGCATCTTGGGGGACCACACCACGTTCTCGAACAACGCGCAGCTCGCGGGCCACGTCGTGATCGGCGACTACGTGACGATGGGCGGTTTCACCGGCGTGCATCAGTTCTGCCGTATCGGTGCGCACGCGATGGTCGCCGGAGGCGGCATCGTGCTGCAGGATGTGCCACCGTTCGTGACGGTGTCGGGCTACCCGGCGAAGCCGGCCGGCACCAACAGCGAAGGATTGCGTCGCCGCGGATTTTCCGCGGCGGATATTGCAGAAGTGAAGCGCGCGTACCGGATGCTCTACCGCGAAGGACACTCGCTGGCGGAAGCGAAGGCCGTGCTGGCCGATGCGGCGGAACGTGCGCCGGTGCTCGCCCCTCTCGTGTCGTTCCTGGCGGTGTCCGGGCGCGGGATCGTACGCTGAAGGGCAAGGGGAGCCGGTGGACTGGAACGATCGCAGCTGGAGGGAGCGTAGCGCAGGGGTGTCGCGGTTTGCGTCGAGCCTCGGCTGGCAACCGAGGCGCCGAGGCGCAGCAGAGGCGGAAGCCCTTGCGCGATACGGCGATGCCGCGAACCGTGCGGAGCACAAGCCAGACACGACCGATTTGGCCAATTCACTTCACTAGATGCGCGACGCTTCGGAAGTGGCGCCGCAGGTGAGCGCAGGGGACTGGACCATCGGAATGGTCGCCGGCGAAGCTTCTGGTGACACGCTGGCCGCACTCTTGATCGCCGCGCTTCGCGTACGCCTGCCGCAGGTTCGCTTCGTCGGCGTTGCCGGACCGAAGATGGAAGCGGCCGGCTGCGAGGTATGGGCGCCGCTCGAAATGCTGTCGATTCGCGGCTTCGCCGAAGTCCTGAGCCGAGTGCCCGAGCTCTGGCGATTCCGCCGGTCGCTCGCGCGGCGCATGCGCAAGGCGAAGATCGCGATGTTCATCGGCGTCGATGCGCCGGACTTCAACCTGGGACTCGAGCGCAAGCTCAAGCGCCGGGGAATCCGGACGGTGCATTTCGTGAGCCCGTCGGTGTGGGCATGGCGACGCGAGCGCATTCAAACGATCGGCCGGTCGGTGCATCGACTGCTCGCGCTCTTTCCGTTCGAGCCGGCGCTGTACGAGGCTGCGGGCGTCCCGGTAACCTACGTGGGCCATCCGCTTGCGCACGATGCCGCGACCGACACCACACGCCGCCTGGCGCGCGAGCAGCTCAGGATCCCGCTTGCGCAGCCCGTCTTCGCGCTGCTGCCCGGCAGCCGCCGCTCCGAGCTCGAGATGCATGGCGACATGCTGCTCAAGACGGCGGCGGCGATTCATGCGCAAAAGCCCGACGCGCGCTTTCTCGTTCCGCTCGCGACGCGGCCGACGCGCGATCGATTCGAAACGGATCTCTTCCGCCTGAAGCTCGACGGACTGCCGATCACGCTGCTCTACGGCCATGCGCGCGATGCCCTGCAGGCGGCGGACGTCGCGCTGGTCGCGTCCGGCACCGCGACGCTCGAAGCCGCACTCGCGCGCTGCCCGCACGCAATCTTCTATCGTGTCAAGGCATTGACGGAATGGTACGTCCGGCGCAAATTCCTGCTGCCTTACGTCGGCCTTCCGAACGTGCTGGCTGGCAAGTTCGTGGTGCCCGAATTCCTGCAGGACGAAGCGACGGTGGAGAATCTCACGCAGGCTGCGGTGAATCTGTACGACGACACGGTGACCCGGCGACGTCTCGAGTCGATCTTCGCCGACTTCGCGGCGTCGCTCGATGTCGACACCGCCAACGTCGCGGCGGACGCGATCGTCGACGAGCTCAGCCGGGCGCGCCGGCGATGAAGTTCGCGGTGAAACTCCTGGTCGCGGGCGTCGACGAGGCGGGGAGGGGACCGCTGGCAGGACCGGTCGTCGCCGCCGCCGTCATCCTCGATCCCGCGCGGCCCATCGAGGGCCTCCGCGATTCCAAGCTGCTGACGCCGCAGCGGCGTGGGCAGCTCGCCGTCGAGATCCGCGCCAACGCCATCGCCTGGGCCGTGGGCTCGGCCGACGTCGCCGAGATCGATACGCTCAACATCCTCTGGGCGTCGATGCTCGCGATGCGGCGTGCGATCGAGGCCCTGCCGGTGCAGCCGCGCCGCGCCCTGATCGACGGCGATCGCTGCCCGGAACTCTCGTGCCGCGCCCGAGCCATCGTCGGCGGCGATCGCGACGTTCCCGCGATCTCCGCGGCGTCGATCATGGCCAAAACCACACGCGATGCGATGCTGGTCGATCTGGATCGCATTTTTCCCGCGTACGGCTTCGCGCAGCACAAGGGCTATGCCACGCCGGAGCACCTGAGCGCGCTCGATCGGCACGGGCCGTGTGCCGCGCACAGGCGAACGTTCGCGCCGGTCCTGCAATCGTCATTCGAATTCTGAAAGAAGCCGGGCTGCGGCCCTCGCTTCGCGATCGAACAACGTGATGAACGAGCCCGGCGCGCCGCGCAGGCACTTCTCGATGATCCGCGAGTTTCGCATCGCGGACTTCTTCACGCTCGGCAACGCCGCGTGTGGTGTGGGAGCCGTGCTCTTCGCGATGCGGTACATGGCGAGCGGCGCCACGGCGGATTTCCTGATCGCTGCGGCCTTCGCGCCGGCCGCGTTCGTGTTCGACGTGCTGGACGGCAGGATCGCGAGGGCCCGCAGCGAGCATTCGCCGCTGGGCCGCGAGCTCGACTCGCTAGCCGACGTCATCTCGTTCGGCGTCACGCCGGCGGCGCTCGCCTTCGCCGCGGGAATGCGTGGCGGATGGGACGCGGTGGCGCTGGCTTACTTCGTCTGTTGCGGCGTGAGCCGGCTCGCCCGCTACAACGTCACGGCCGAGTCGCTGTCGGGAGGCAGCGGCAAGGTCAAGTATTTCGAGGGTACGCCGATCCCGACGAGTGTCGTCCTGATCGGCGTGCTCGCTTATGCGGCGTGGCGCGGGCGGCTGGGCGAGGATCTCTACGGCGGCGCGTGGTCGCTGGGTCCGTGGACGCTGCACCCGCTTGCGCTCCTGTTCGTGCTCTCCGGCACGGCGATGATCAGCAAGACGCTTCGCATCCCCAAGCTCTGACGCCTGCTTCCCGATTAGCATCGAAGGATTCCGGTCGCATGTCCGCGCTTCTGTTTCACATGATTGGCGGCGCACCGGATCCCGTGGCGCCGTTCAGCCATGCGGTCGAAGCGGACGGCTGGGTATTCGTGACCGGCCAGATGCCTTTCACGGGCACGTCCAGCACATCGCCGTATCCCGCGACGATCGAGGAGCAGACCCATCAGGTGATGCGGAACCTCGTCACGGTGCTCGAAGGCTGCGGGCTCGGGCTCGCCGACGTTGCAGCGGTGCGCGTGTTCCTGCGCTTCTTCGACGACGACTACGCGCGCATGAATGCGGTCTATGCGACGTATTTCCAGGAGTCGAGGCGACCGGCACGCACCTGCGTCGGGGTAACCGGACTCGCGCGTGGCGCGCGGATCGAGATCGACCTGGTCGCGCATCGCAGTCGCGACGCCTGAGGCGATTACACGGCGCCGATGTCGGCCCAGTATTCGTGCCGCGCCGTGTTGACGAGCGAGACGCGGTACTCGACCGGCTCGTCGTGATAGGTATAGGCCACGCGACGGATCTGGAGCAGCGGCGCGCCGGACGCGATCCCCAGGAGCGCGGTGGTTTCCCCGTCGCCGAGCGTCGCGCGGAGGCGCTCGCTCGTGCGCACGACCGATATCCCGAACGACTCCTGGTACAGGTTGTATATCGTCGACGACCGCTCGCGGAACTGCTTGCCGTTCAGGTTAGGAAAGCGTCCACAGGGCAGGGCGATGTCGTCGACGATGATCGGATCGCCCCGCAGCGACAATCGATTGCGAATCAGGAAGACCGGTGCGCCGATGGCGATTCCGAGGCGTCCGGCCTGCAGGGCATCGGCGCGGCCGCGCCCGAACGCCAGCATTTCGACTTCCGGATAGGCCTTCGGACCGGTCTCGGGCACAACATGGAAAAAGTAAAACAGCATCCGGTCGCGGTTGTGGCTCGCGACAAAGGTGCCGCGGCCCTGCTGCCGTACCAGGATGTTTTCCGCGGCCAATTCGTCGATAGCCTTGCGCACGGTACCGATGCTGATGCCGTAACGGGTGGCCAGCCGAGGCTCCGAAGGGATGGCGTCACCCGGCCGCCATTCGCCAATCGACAGCGCTTCCATGAGTCGCCGCTTGACCTCCTTGTAGAGTGGCGTCGAACGTGGCGCGGCGGCGACATCGGCGTCGTGCAGCGCGCGGGCATCGGAAGAAGGTTCCATCGACAGAGTCTAATCGGCGACAAGTAGTCATGCAAATGATATAGATGATCTAGTTGACTTGGGTCACGACACCTTCTAGGATGCGATCGCCCGACCGGTCCACGTTCGGGGCCAGCCGTCCGTCATTCCCGGAGCTTCCCCGCATGATCCACTGTGTATTGCACGATCCGAACGATTCCGTCGCGGTCGTCGTCGTCGAGAACCTGAAGGCCGGCGCGCACCTGACCGGCCTGATCCTGGACGAGAACCGAACGATCAGTCTAGAGTCATTGCAGGACATTCCCATCGGTCACAAGGTGGCGCTGAAGGACATGGCGGTGGGCGACACGGTGATCAAGTACGGCGTCGATATCGGCAAGGTCGTCGCGCCGATCAGGAAGGGCGAGCACGCCCACGTTCACAACATCAAGACCAAGCGCTGGTAGCCGACATGGAAAACACGTTCTGGGGTTATCGCCGCGAGAACGGCCGGGTGGGCGTGCGCAATCACGTCATCATCCTGCCGGTCG
>Ga0207683_10001513_pt1 | contig 20945 bp, 21 predicted proteins | sample KBSM73metaG_FD_184333 | JGI IMG/M metagenome (GOLD analysis project Ga0207683, IMG submission 184333) | Miscanthus rhizosphere microbial communities from Kellogg Biological Station, Michigan, USA - KBS M7-3 metaG (SPAdes) (version 2) | ecosystem: Host-associated > Plants > Roots > Rhizosphere >... | reverse complement strand
CGGCGGCGCTCATGCTTTCGTGCCGCCTTGCGGGTCCGCCTGCCGGGCCGGATCCCGCTCGGCTGAATCGTCGACTGCGCCCGGCGGCGATTCCGGGTTCGCATCGCCGGCGCCGTCGGATATCGCGATCGCCGCTGCCGCGCCGGGCGATGCTTCCGGCTCAGCCTGCTCGGTAGGCTCGACGACGTCGACGACGTGCCCTTCGGCGTTCACTTCGGTTTTCGGCGGATTGAAGATGTGCCGTGTATGCAACAACTGCTTCATCATTTCCGGCGAGATCGGATCGGGCTGCGTGTAATCGCCGACGTAGACGTCCAGACCGTCCATGATGTTGAAGCGCGGATCGCGAAACAGCTGCTTCAGCGCCGCGCGCTTGGTCGCTTCGGCGACGCCGGGCTTGAAAAACGCCGCGAATTCCGAATCGATAGTCAGCGACTCGATCGGCGGCAGCGGCGCCTCGGCGTTCTGCGGCACGGGCCCTGCTGCGTGCGCGGGCTGCGGCGGCGGCGCTGCCGTAGCGACCGGCTCGGACGGAGCGTCGCGCGGCGCCGTCTCGGCCCGCGCCGCCTCGAGCTTGCGCCGCGACCAGCGCTTCAGCGAAAGGCGCTCCGGCTGTTGTGCGATGTTGTCCGGCTTATCGTTCATCGCTTCAGGCCTTGGTCGGCGCATCGGAGACCTTGCGCGCGCTTGCGTCGCGATGCTGGTCGTCGCGCTCGTAGAGCTCGTTGCGCCGTACCTTGCGCTTGGGCTCGGGCTTGTAGTTCGCCGCGACGTACGGCTGCATCCACGCCAGCAATTCGGGAAACAGCGGAACCGCGTCGACCATCTCACCGCCGTCCATCAGGCGCGCCGCCTCGTTGTAGCTGACGGTGACGAGCTGGGGTTTGGCCGACAATCCGTCGGCGGCGATGCGCTCGGGCTCCAGCATGCGCCACATGACAAAGATCTTGGGCTCCGGTGCGGTGATGTTCAGAAAATAACCTTCGCATTCGGAGGCATGCAGCTCCACGCCGAATCCGGTGAAGCGCCAGCGCGTGCCGGTCGCATCGTCGGACAGCTTGACCGCGACTTCGAGCGGACTATCGTCGCGCTCGACGGTGCCGACCTGCCATTTTTCGCTCGTCCAGCGGTTGGCAAGCGTGATTCTTTCGATGACGACGGCGACGGGAAACCGCAACGCTGGCATGGCCTTTTTCCGGATCGCGGCACGATTCGCGAGAGCAGCAATCATACGCCTGTGTGCATCGGTGCGTGCCGTCTGCTACCATCGTCGATCGCATCGCCGCCCCACTGCGAATTTTCGCGAACTTTCGTTTTCATGGCCAGAATCATTCCTCTCACCGATGCCCGCGCGCTCGGCGACACGCTCGCCGCCGCGCGCAGCGCGCCCGCGGTCACGCCGTCCGGCATGCTCGCCGACACGCGCGGCCGGATGTTGCGCGACTTGCGCATTTCGGTGACCGACCGCTGCAATTTCCGTTGCGTCTACTGCATGCCGAAGGACGTCTACGGTCACGATTATCCGTTCCTGCCGCATGCGGAGCTGCTGACGTTCGAGGAGATCGCGCGGCTCGCCCGCATCTTCAAGGCGCATGGCATCGAGAAGATCCGCCTGACCGGCGGCGAGCCGCTGCTGCGCAAGCACCTGGAGCGCCTGGTGGCGATGCTGGCCGACATCGGCGGCCTCGATCTGACCTTGACGACCAACGGCGCACTGCTGGTCAAAAAGGCGCGCGATCTCAAGGCAGCGGGCCTCGATCGGGTCACGGTGAGCCTGGACGCTCTGGATGACGCAGTGTTCCGCGCGATGAACGACGTCGATTTTCCGGTCGCGCGCGTGCTCGAAGGCATCGACGCCGCGGCCGACGCGGGCCTCTCGCCGGTCAAGATCAACATGGTCGTCAAGCGCGGCACCAACGAGCAGCAGATCCTGCCGATGGCGCGGCATTTCCGCGGCAGCGGGCACATCCTGCGCTTTATCGAGTACATGGACGTCGGGCACACCAACGGCTGGCGTATGGACGACGTCGTGCCGTCGGCCGAGGTGATCGGCATCATCGGCCGCGAGCTTCCGCTGGAGCCGATCGACGCGAACTATCCGGGCGAAGTCGCGGCCCGCTGGCGCTATCGCGACGGCAGCGGCGAAATCGGCGTCATTTCGTCGGTGACACAGGCATTCTGCAACGACTGCACACGCGCGCGGCTCGCCACCGACGGGAAGCTCTATACCTGCCTGTTCGCCACCACCGGCGTCGACCTGCGCGCGCTCGTGCGCGGCGGCGCGACCGACGACGAAATCGGCAACCATGTCGCCGCGATCTGGTCGCGGCGCGCCGACCGCTATTCGGAAATCCGCTCGGAAAACACGCGCGCCCTGCCGAAGATCGAGATGAGCTACATCGGCGGTTGAACGCGCCCAGGAAGCCGAAGCAGACGAGGCGTCGGTTTCGAAACGGCAACACCATGCACATCAAAGCGCTGATCGAATTCCTGCAGGGCCTCGAGCAGAACAACAACCGGCCCTGGTTCATCTGGAACAAGCCGGCGTACGACGTGCTGCGCGAGGAGTTTCAGGCGCTGGTCGGCGACGTCGCCGGTCGGGTGGCGAAATTCGACCGCGCGCTGGGGCCGGTCGATCCGAAAAAGGCGATGTTCCGCATCTACCGCGACACGCGCTTTTCCAAGGATCGCACGCCGTACAAGACGCACTTCAGCGCGGCGCTGAACGACCGCGCCAAGCGAGGGCTCGCACCCGGCTATTACTTCCACATCGACCACCAGGGGACCCTGCTGGCCGGCGGCGGCATCTATCGGCCCGAGCCGGCGCTGCTCAATCGCATCCGCCGCCATATCGCGGCCAAGCCCGCGAGCCTGACGCGGCTGCTGCACGAGCCGCGCTTCGCCAAGACCTACGGCGGCCTGTCGGACGAAGACGCGCTGAAGCGCCCGCCGAAGGGATTTCCCGCCGATATCCGTCACATCGAGGCGATCAAATTGAGGCACTATTTCGGCATGATCGAAGTCGACCTCAAGAAGCGCCCGCCGAAGGACCTCGCCGCCGACTTGAGCGGCTACTTTCGCGATCTCCTGCCGCTGATGACGTGGCTGCGCGGCGCCGTCAAGGAGCAGCAGCGGTGAACGCGCCGAACGAGCCCTACCGGCCGCTGCTGTCCGACGCGGCGCGGCCGTCGACGTTCAACGTTCCGGCCGTCGACGAAAACGGCGCGACGCGCGATACGCCGATCGCCGGCGAACATCCGCTGACGCTCTACGTGGACAAGCGCGAGATCCTGACCCTGATGACCCTGGGCGCTGCGCCCGAGGCGCTGGCGATCGGCTACCTGCGCAACCAGCGGCTGCTCGACAGCATCGAGGACATCGTCTCGGTGCAGGTCGACTGGGACGTCAACGCGGTGGTCATCAACACGCGCAGCGGCTTGAAGGATCTCGAGGCAAAGCTGGGCAAGCGGACGACAACCAGCGGCTGCGGCCAGGGCACGGTGTTCGGCGATCTGATGGAAGAGATCGACTCGGTCCGGCTGCCTGCCGACGCGACGCTCACCCGCGGCACGCTCTACGCGCTGCTCGATCGCGTGCGCGTCCACGAGACGATCTACAAGCAGGCGGGGGCCGTGCATGGCTGCGCGCTCGCCACCAATAACCCAAATGAGTGCAACGGCGCGAGCGAGATCCTATATTTTGTCGAAGACGTCGGCCGGCACAACGCCGTCGATGCGATCGCCGGACGGATGTGGCTGGACCGGGTCGACGGCGGCGACAAGATCTTCTATACGACCGGACGGCTGACCTCCGAGATGGTGATCAAGGCCGCGCAGATGGGAATCCCCTTCCTCGTCTCGCGCTCGGGACTGACGCAGATGGGCTACGAGATCGCGCAGAAAGTCGGCATCACGATGATCGGCCGCGCCACGAACAAGCATTTCCTGCTGTTCACCGGCGGCGAGCGCTTTCGCGCCGAAGCGTGATGCACACCTTCGTTCCGTTCGAGCATCCGATGTCCGCGCGGTCGATCACCGGACTGGTGCTCGCCGGCGGCCAGGGGCGGCGCATGGGCACCGTCGACAAGGGGCTGGTGCCGCTCGCCGGACGGCCGATGGTCGCCCACGTTCTCGAGCGCCTGGCGCCGCAGGTCGACGACATCCTGATCAATGCCAACCAGCACGCGGAGGAATACGCGGCGTTCGGCCACCGCGTGATTGCCGATTCGATCGGCGGCTTCGCGGGTCCGCTCGCCGGCTTGCAGGTCGGGCTCGCCAACGCGAGCCACGCGCTGGTCGCGACCGTGCCCTGCGATTCGCCGTTCCTGCCTGCCGACCTGGTGGCGCGGCTCGCGGCCGCGATGAGTGCCGAGGGATGCCAACTCGCCGTCGCGCGCACCTTCGACCAGCCGCACCCGGTGTTCGCGCTGGTGCGCCGCGCAGTGCTGCCACACCTGACCCATTTTCTCGAGGGCGGCGGGCGCAAGATCGACGCCTGGTATTCGGCACTGCGCATCGTCGAGGTACCGTTCGACGACGAGGCCGACGCCTTCCGCAACATCAACACCACCGACGAGCTTCGACAAGCCGATGCCTGAAACGATGACCGCCACGACGAAGACGCTGCGCGATGCGTCTTGCGCCGACGACTACGATCCGAACTCGATGCCGGTGGCCAAGGCGCGCGAGCTGATCCGGACCTTCCTGACACCGATGAGCGCCGTCGAGCGCGTGCATGTTCGAAGCGCGCTCGGCCGAGTGCTCGCCGCCGACGTGATCTCGCCGATCGCCGTGCCCGGTCACGACAATTCCGCGATGGACGGCTACGCGGTGCGCTTCGCCGATCTCAAGCCCGACGCCGAGACGGTGTTGAAGCGGGTCGGCGAGTCGTTCGCCGGCAAGCCGTGGGCGGGCGCGATAGGGTCAGGCGAATGCGTGCGGATATTCACCGGCGGCGTGATGCCGCAGGGCGCGGACTCCGTTGTCATGCAGGAGCGCGCCAGCGAGGACAAGAGCGGCGTGCGCGTCGCGACGGGCGCGCTCGCCAAGGTGGGGACGAACCGGCGCTTCGCCGGCGAAGACCTGAAGGCCGGCCAGCTGGTGTTTCGCGCCGGCCAGCGAGTCAATCCGGCCGAGCTCGGCATGATCGCATCGCTGGGCATAGGCGAGGTCGGCGTCTACCGCAAGCTCAGAGTCGCGTTCTTCTCGACTGGCGACGAGTTGAAATCGATCGGGACGCCGCTCGCCGCCGGCGAAATCTACGACAGCAACCGCTACACCTTGCACGGCATGCTGACCCGACTCGGCTGCGATGTTCTCGACATGGGAGTGGTCGAAGACGAACCGAAGAAGCTCGAAAGCGCTTTTTCCACCGCCGCGCAGTCGGCCGATGTGGTCATCACCTCGGGCGGCGTTTCGGTGGGCGAAGCCGACTACGTCAAACAGCTGCTCGACAAGCTCGGCGAAGTGCTGTTCTGGAAAATCGCGATGAAGCCGGGGCGTCCGCTCGCTTACGGCAAGCTCGGCGGCGCGCATTTCTTCGGCCTGCCGGGCAATCCGGTTTCGGTGATGGTCACCTTCTACCAGTTCGTGCGCGATGCGCTGCGCATTCTTCAGGGCGAGCGCGACGTGGGGCCGCTGCCGACCTTCCGCGTGCCGCTGTCGGCGCCGATCAAGAAGGCGCCGGGCCGCACCGAATTCCAGCGCGGCATCCTGTCACCCGACGGCGCCGGCGGCTGGACGGTGCGCACGACCGGCGACCAGGGCTCGGGAATACTGTCGTCGATGTCGCAGGCGAACTGCTTCATCATCCTCGGCACCGATACCGGCAACGTCACGGCCGGCGAGCAGGTCGACGTGCAGCTCTTCGAGGGGATCATCTAGTAGCCGGGACGGCGTTGTCGCCGGGCTGACGACAACGAAGACGCGATCCGGGGATGCGAAGGTATGATGGCGGCTTTCCGCGCCGCCATCCCGAGTCCCGTGCCCTCCTCCCTTGGCCATCTGTTACAGCGTAATCTCGAGTGGGCGGCGAACCTGCGTGCGCGCCGTCCGGATTTTTTCCTCGGCGCCACCGAGCAGCAGACGCCACACTACCTGTGGATCGGCTGCTCGGACAGCCGCGTCCCGGCGAGCGACGTGGTCGATCTGCCGCCGGGGGAGATGTTCGTCCATCGCAACGTCGCCAATGTGGTCGTGCACACCGACCTCAACTTCCTGTCGGTGCTGCAGTTCGCCGTCGAGGCGCTGAAGGTGCCGCATGTGCTGATCGTCGGGCATTACGGCTGCGGCGGCGTTCGCGCGGCCTACCAGGGCAAGCCTCTGGGCCTGATCGACAACTGGCTGCGGCACGTGCAGGACGTCGCGGCCAAGCACCACGCGCTGCTCGAGCGCCTGCCGGACGACGGCGCGCGCGAGGACCGGCTGTGCGAGCTCAACGTTATCGAGCAGCTGACGCATGTGGCGCGGACCACGATCGTGCAGGACGCGTGGCGCCGCGGACAGCCGCTGGCGCTGCACGGCTGGATCTATCGGCTGCACGATGGCGTGCTGCGGGACCTGGGGCTCGAGGTCGACGAGGCCAGGAAATTCGACAAGGCTTACGAGTCTGCGATCGCGGCGCTCACGCCACCGGCTTGACGCGAGTGCGAACAGCCTTGGCGGCTGGGTGCAGGCCGGCTTAGTGTCCGCGCTCCAGCCAGCGCAGGCGCTGCTCGAGATCGACGATGTCGACCGCTTGCGCCAGAAAGGCTTCGCGGCTCTTAAGCTCCTGATCGGCGAACCAGTTATCCAGGCGGTCGAGGAAGCCCCGGTGGGCAGGCGCGGTGTGAGCGGTCACTGATTCATGCGCCGCGTCAGGGCGGCTCAAAACGCCGTGGGTAAGAGTGGCGAGGATTCCGACCAGGCTTCGATCTCTCGGTTCATATCCATTTGATTCCATTGCCTTACTCCTTCGTCCTTCATGAGGAACTAGCGCCGGCGCACGAATTGTGCACCGCACAATAGAAGTATGGGGTGGTCAACTCGCAAATTCAAATGATAGATTCGGATGAGCGCGATAATGCTGCTCTATCGTGATACAAGTCTATGATTAACATAGCTTTTTAGAGATCGGGGCGCTTCGAACGGACCTCGATCCGGGGCGCGGTGAAAACAGCCCGAGCCCCGGCAGGCCGGGACGCACCGGCGCCGTCCGCCTTCAGCGACGCGCCGTAGAAAGTACGCCCGGAACGTCCTGCACCAGCCCGAGCGCGTGCTTGAGCTGATCGAGGCTTCTCACCTCGAGCGTGAAGGACATCTTGGCCTGCAGGTTGCGGGTCAGGGTCTTCCCCGCAGTGACGTTGATCTTTTCGCGCGAAAAGACTTCGCTGATGTCGCGCAGCAAAGCCTGCCGGTCCATCGCCTCGACAACGACGTCGACCGGAAACACCTCGTCGCGCGGCGTGCCCCACTCCGCGGTGATCAGCCGCTCCGGATGCCTTTCCTGCATGCGCGCGACGTTGCTGCAATTGCGGCGGTGGATCGATATGCCTTTGCCGCGGGTGACGAAGCCGACGATCGGATCGGGCGGCGCGGCCTTGCAGCACCGGGCGAGCCCGGTCAGCAGCCGGTCGACGCCGACAATCAGGATGCCGCTGCCCGCACCCGCCGATTTGCTCGCGCGTAACGGCACCGCTTCGTCTGCGGGCGCAGGCGCCGCGGCCTCGCCGGGCTTGGCGACCACCTGGATCGCCTGCTGCAGGGCGCGCGTGTTGAGCTCGGCGCGCGACACCGCGGCAAAAAATTCGTCGAGCTTGTCGAATCCCGCCTGCGCGGCGACCGCGTCGAGCTTCAGCGCGGTCTTGCCGGCACGGTGCAATTCGCGCTCGACCATTTCGCGACCCTGCGCGATCGTCGCCTCGAGCTGCTGTGCCTTGAACCATTGCCGCACCTTGGCGCGCGCCCGGTGGCTCTGCACGTAGCCGAGGTCGGCGTTCAGCCAGTCGAGCGACGGCCCGCCCTGCTTCGCCGCGATGATCTCGATCCGCTGTCCGTTCTGCAGCGCATAGTTGAGCGGCACCATCGCGCCGTCGACGCGCGCGCCCCGGCAGCGGTGACCGAGGCTCGTATGTACTGCATAGGCGAAATCGACCGGCGTCGCGCCGCGCGGCAGATCGACCACCTTGCCCTGCGGCGTCAGCACATAGACCGTATCGGTGAACAGCGTCGACTTGAACTGCTGCAGCCATTCGCCGGCATCGGCGACGGCGTCCTTCCAGTCGAGCACCTGGCGCAGCCACGCTATCTTTTCATCGTATCCGGGATCGCGCTGCGCGGCACCGCCCTCCTTGTACCGCCAGTGCGACGCGACGCCGTACTCCGAATGCCGGTGCATATCGTGCGTGCGGATCTGCACTTCCAGCGGCTTGCCGTCGGGGCCGATGACCGCGGTGTGCAGCGAGCGATACCGGTTGGCCTTCGGCTTGGCGATGTAGTCGTCGAATTCCTGCGGCAGCGGCGTCCACAGGTTGTGCACGACGCCCAGCGCGGTGTAGCAGTCCTTGACGTCGTCGACCAGCACGCGCACCGCGCGAATGTCGTAGAGCGCATCGATGCCCACCCGCTTGCGGCGCATCTTGTTCCAGATGCTGGTGATGTGCTTCGGCCGCCCGGTGACCTCGGCCTTGACACCGGCGACGGAGAGCTCGCGCTTGATCTCGGCGATCGCCTGGTCGATGTAGCGCTGGCGATCGATGCGGCGCTCGTCGAGCGCGGCGGCGATCCTGCGATAGGCATCGGGCTCGAGCGCGCGAAGGCCAAGATCCTCGAGCTCCCACTTCAACTGCCAGACACCGAGCCGGTTGGCGAGCGGCGCGAACAAGTCCTGGGTCTCGCGCGCCTGCGAGGCGCGGTGCGCTTCGCGTCCGGCGGCCGATGGACGCGCGTCCGCCACGTCGGGGGCGGATACCCAATAGCGCATCGCCTGCGTCCGCTCGGCGAGCTTGACCAGCACGACGCGAATGTCCCCGACCATGGCCAGCAGCATCTTGCGCAGATTTTCGGCTTGCGCGTCGCGCGCCTCCTTGTGCGCGCCGCCCTCTCCCAGCGATACCGTGCGTATCGCGCCCATGCGCGCGACCCCGATCACCAGCTTCGCGACTTCGTCGCCGGCTTCTGCGGCGAATTTTTGCTCGTCGAATCCCTGGCTGTCCGGAATGCCTATCAGCAGCGCCGCGCGCACCGATTCGGCATCGAGCTTGAGCTCAGCGACTATGGCCGCGGTGCCGGTCGCGCGCGCGAGCCAGGGTTCGCCTTCCGCGGTCAGCGCATTTCCATAGCGCTTGCGCGCAAGCTCGAACGCCGCTTCGATCGCCGTCCGCTCGGCGGGCGTGTATCCGCTGGCCGCCTGCGCGATGCGCGCCGCGTAGAGGTCGTCGGATGCGGCTTGCGGCGCAGAAGTAACGAGTGCAACCATGAAGTCGATTATACCGGCGCGTGCACTCCGTTCTTAGCGCCGGAAATGCTGAGCTTAGCGGCGTCGGCGATGTGCATGCCCGTGCCGCGCGAACAACGATGGGTTGGGGAGCTCGCGGGACGACGAGCGTCGGTCAGCAGCGCTGCCCGGCTCGCGGCTGCGGGACGACGCCGCTCTGGGGCGGGGCGACCCTAACTCGATGCGGCCGCGGTCGCGACCGCGTCGGCGATACCACGCGCGCAGCGGTCGGCGGCGGCGGCTTCGCGCGCCTCGACCATCACGCGCAGCACCGGCTCGGTGCCGGAAGGCCGCAGCAGCACGCGGCCCGAACCGTCGAGACTCGCCATCGCTTCGCGCTCGGCACGGCGGATCGGCTCGCTGCCGCGCCAGTCGAAGCCGCGGCGGATCGGCACGTTGATCAGCCGCTGCGGAAACAGCGGCGCATCGGCGGTCGCGGCGGCAAGCGTCGTCTGCTGCTCGCGCAGCGCGCGGATGACGGCAAGTGCCGCGACGATCGCGTCACCGGTCGTGTGCTTGTCGAGGCAGATGATGTGTCCGGAGTTCTCCCCACCGAGGAGCCATCCCTTGTCCTGCATCATCTCCAGCACGTAGCGGTCGCCGACGGCGCTGCGCTGCAGCGGAATGCCGCGGCGGTCGAGCGCTTGCTCGAACCCGAGGTTGCTCATCAGCGTGCCGACGACGCCGCCGGCGGTCGCGCCGCGCCGCCAGTAGTCGAGCGCGATCACGTAGAGCAGCTGATCGCCGTCGTAGATGCGCCCTTCGGCGTCGACCATCATCAAGCGGTCGCCGTCGCCATCGAGCGCCACGCCAAGATCGGCGCCGTGCTCGAGCACCGCAGCCTGCAGATATTCCGGATGCGTGGCACCGACGCCGGCGTTGATGTTGAGACCGTCGGGCTCATTGCCGATCGCGACCACCTCGGCGCCGAGCTCGTGGAACACCGGCGGGGCGACGCTGTAGCCCGCGCCATGCGCGCAATCGACGACGATCTTCAAGCCCTTGAGGTCGAGATCGTTCGGAAACGTGCCCTTGCAGAATTCGATGTAGCGCCCCGAGGCGTCGCTGACGCGGAATGCCTTGCCCAGCTCCGCCGACTTGACGCAGCTGATCGGAGCGTCGATGCCCTGCTCGATTGCACGCTCGACCGCGTCCGGCAGCTTGGTCCCGCCTGCCGAGAAGAACTTGATGCCGTTGTCCTCGAACGGATTGTGCGAGGCGCTGATCACGATGCCGGCCGACAGGCGCAGCGCGCGGGTCAGGTAGGCGACGCCGGGCGTGGGCAGCGGACCGGACAGATAGACGTCGACGCCCGCGGCGGACAGCCCCGCTTCGAGCGCCGCCTCGAGCAGGTAGCCGGAGATGCGCGTGTCCTTCCCGATCAGCACCGCCGGCGACGTGCCCGGGCGCGCCGCGGATTCGGCCGCGAACACGCGGCCGGCAGCGTAACCGAGCCGCAGCACGAGCTCCGGCGTGATCGGCGAGTCGCCGACTCTGCCGCGGACGCCATCGGTGCCGAAATAGTTCTTGGTCATGGTCGAACGCTCATTCGCTGTCAGTCAGTGCAGCCACGCAGTCGCCATTATGAACTTACCCGCTTCCGCTTGCGCTGTCGGCATGTCGGTCTGCCTGCACCGCCTGCCAGATCTTGAGCGCATCGACGGTGTCGCGTACATCGTGCACGCGCACCAGCGACGCGCCGCGGCCGACGGCCGCGAGCGCTGCCGCCAGGCTGCCGGCACCGCGCTCCTCGACTCGGCGCCCGGTGAGCGTGCCGATCGTCGACTTGCGCGACAGGCCGGCGACGACGGGGTAGCCGAGCGCGACGATCTCGGAGAGGCGCCGCAACAGCTCGAGGTTATGGTCGATCGTCTTGCCGAAACCGAATCCCGGATCGACCGCGATGCGCCCGCGCGCGATCCCGGCGCTCTCGCAGGCGAGCGCGCGCCCGGAAAGAAAGGCGGTCACGACCGCGACGACGTCGTCTTCGTACACGGCGGCGTGCTGCATCGTCAGCGGCTCACCCTGCATGTGCATCAGGCAGACCGCGGCGCCGCTGCCGGCGACCGCGTCCAGCGCACCGTCGGCGCGCAGCGCATTGATGTCGTTGACCATCGAGGCTCCGGCGGCGATCGCCGCGCGCATCACCGCGGGCTTTCGCGTATCGACCGAGAGCGGTACGCCGCGCGAGTCGCAATCGGCGCGCAGCGCCTCGAACAAGGGCAGCACGCGATCGAGCTCCTGCTGTTCGGAGGTCGGCGCGGCGCCGGGGCGCGTCGACTCGCCGCCGATGTCGATGATCGCGGCGCCGTCGTCGAGCATCTGGTGGGCATGGTCCAGCGCGCGCTGGCGGTCGGCGTAGCGGCCGCCGTCGTAGAACGAGTCAGGGGTGACATTGAGCACGCCCATCACGCGCGGCCGGTCGAGCGCGACCCGGTGCCGGCCGCAAACCAGGTGCCGGGTGGCGAGCTCCGGCAATTCTACGGAACGAAACCGAGCGTCAGGCCGGATTGGCCGATGGCGCGGCGTCGGGGCCGGTATCCGGACCGAACGTCGTGCCCGGCGATGCGCTGACCGGCTTCGGCGGACGCGGAGGACGGCCCTGCATGATGTCCTCGACCTGGTCGCTGTCGAGCGTCTCGACCTCGAGCAGCGCCTTGGCCATCGCCTCGACCTTGTCGCGGTTGTCTTCGATGAGCTTCCGCGCCAGCGCGTACTGCTCGTCGATGATGCGCCGGATCTCGAGATCGACCTTCTGCATCGTTGCCTCGGACACGTTCTTCTGCGTCGCGATCGAGCGGCCGAGGAACACCTCGCCCTCGTTCTCGGCGTAGACCATCGGACCCAGCGTGTCGGACATGCCGTAGCGCGTGACCATGTCACGCGCCATCTGCGTCGCCCGCTCGAAATCGTTGCTCGCACCGGTGGTCATCTGGTGCATGAAGATTTCCTCGGAGATGCGGCCGCCGAACAGCACCGCGATGCGCTGCAGCAGGTAGTCGCGGTCGTACGAGTAGCGATCCTGCTCGGGCAATTGCATCGTCACGCCGAGCGCCCGCCCGCGCGGGATGATCGTCACCTTGTGCACCGGATCGGACTTCGGCAGCAGCTTCGCCACGACCGTGTGACCGGACTCGTGATAAGCCGTGTTCTTCTTTTCCTCTTCGGACATGACCATCGATTTGCGCTCGGCGCCCATCATGATCTTGTCCTTGGCCATCTCGAAATCGTCCATGTCGACCAGGCGCTTGCTCTTGCGCGCGGCGAACAGGGCCGCTTCGTTGACCAGATTGGCGAGATCGGCCCCGGAGAATCCCGGCGTGCCGCGCGCGATGACCTCGGCCTTGACGTCGCCGGCGACCGGCACCTTGCGCATGTGAACCAGCAGGATCTGCTCGCGGCCGCGGATGTCGGGCAGCGGCACGACGACCTGGCGGTCGAAGCGGCCCGGACGCATCAGCGCCGGGTCGAGCACGTCCGGCCGGTTCGTGGCGGCGATGACGATCACCCCGGCGTTGCCCTCGAAGCCGTCCATCTCCACCAGCAATTGATTCAGCGTCTGCTCGCGCTCGTCGTTGCCGCCGCCGAGGCCCGCGCCGCGCTGGCGGCCGACCGCGTCGATTTCGTCGATGAACACGATGCACGGCGCGTTCTTCTTCGCCTGCTCGAACATGTCGCGCACGCGAGCCGCGCCGACGCCGACGAACATCTCGACGAAGTCCGAGCCCGAGATCGAGAAGAACGGCACCTTGGCCTCACCGGCGATCGCCTTGGCGAGCAAGGTCTTGCCGGTGCCCGGATTGCCGACCATCAGCACGCCGCGCGGGATGCGCCCGCCCAGCTTCTGGAACTTGGACGGGTCGCGCAGGAACTCCACCAGCTCGGCGACTTCTTCCTTGGCCTCGTCACAGCCCGCGACGTCGGCGAAGGTGACCGTGTTGTTCGACTCGTCGAGCATGCGCGCCTTGCTCTTGCCGAACGAGAACGCACCGCCCCGCCCGCCGCCCTGCATCTGCCGCATGAAGAAGATCCACACGCCGATCAGCAGCAGCATCGGGAACCAGGAGATGAATACCTGCGCGAGGAAGCTCTGCTCCTCTTCGGGCTTGGCCTGGACCTTGACGCCGTCCTTGACCAGGTCCCCGACCATCCAGATATCGCCGGGGCTGTAGGTGACGTTGGTCTTCTTGTCGGTGCCGACCCAGCGGATCGTGCGGCCCTCGATCGTCGCGGACTCGACCTTGCCCGACTTCGCCTGGTCCATGAACTCGGTATAGGACACCGCGTCGCGCGTGCCCTGGCGCGCGTCGAACTGCTTGACGACGACGAGGACGACCAGGCCGATGACCAGCCAGATCCCGACATTCTTCAACATATTGTTCAAGGTGATCCTTACGGCTCCGCGAGCCAGCACGCCCCGCATCGAGCGGGGCCAAAAGTATGAATCTTAGTCCTTAGGGCCCTCCGGCGCCAGTCGCCCGGAATTGTCTCCATCCGGCAACACCGCAACCCGGCGCTTGCCCACCAAAAACACCTCGCGGCTGCGGTCGCGCGACGCCTTGGGTTTACGTACGTAAACCTTGTCGAAATGACGCTGCATCAGCCGTTGAAACTCGGTAAAACCCTCGCCCTGGAACGCTTTGACGACCAAATCGCCTCCGGGTTGCAGGCTTCGCATCGCGAAATCCAGCGCCAGCTCGGCCAGATGGACCCCTCTTGCCTGGTCAGCCGCTTCGATACCGCTAATGTTGGGCGAGAGGTCCGATAACACAAGCTCGGCCTTGCGTCCGCCCAGCTCGGCCTCCACCGCCGCGAGCACCGCATCGTCGCCGAAATCGCCCTGGATGAAGTGCACACCGGCGACCGGGTCCATCGGCAGCAGGTCGACGGCGACGATTCGCGCCGAGGCGCCCAACCGCTGGCGCAGCACCTGGCACCAGCTGCCGGGCGCCGCGCCCAAGTCGACCACCGTCATGCCCGGCCGCAGCAGCTTGTCCTTTTCGGCGAGCTCAGTCAGCTTGAACGCCGCGCGCGAGCGGTAACCGAGGCGCTGCGCCTCTTGCACCCAGTGATCGTTGACATGCTCCTTCATCCACGGCTTGTTGAAGCGGTGCTTTTTGCCGGTCGGATTGCGCGGATTCGAAGCTTTGCTCATGGCGCTGCAACATACGCGTGGCAGGCTTGATCGACAAGCTTTCGCGCGACGATATTGCTGCATGTGCAGCATGAATTCGGCGTTGACGCGAGGGCGGAACCGGCCTAGGGTGAAGTTCATCCGGCCTGGATTTGGAGGCCACGATGTCCGTCATGCGCAACTTCTCACCCGATCCACGCAAATCGCACGATCCCACGTTCGATTTTCTTGCCGCGTACGACAATCGGACCTGGTCCAACGACGACGGCGCGCTGCTTGGCCAGCTGCAGATGCTGCGCGAGGGCGGCACGTTCGCGCCTTCCGGCGACGACAAGGTCTGGCAGCAGGCGGTGAGCCGCGCGCTGTCGGCGACGTAGGCTCACGCGAGCCGATCGAAGCGTCCGCCTCATCCACTGCCGGCATGCATCATGCGCGGCGGGCCGCCGCGCTGGCCTTGCTGTCGGCGGTGGCGATCATCACAACGGTCACGCCGGCGGTCGCCCAGGATAACTATCCGAATCGGCCGGTGAAGCTCATCGCGCCGCAGGCGCCGGGCGGTGGCGTGGATCTGGTCGCGCGCATCATGGCCGAGCGATTACGCGTTGCCATGGGCCAACCCTTCGTGGTCGAGAACCAGTCCGGCGCCGGCGGTGCGATCGCGACGCAGATGACCGCGCGCGCGCAACCGGACGGCTACACGCTGATGATCGGCTATGTCGCGACGCACGCCACCAACCCGGCAGTGAAACACAATCTCGGCTACGATGCCCTCAGGGATTTCACGCCTATCGCCATGCTCGGCGGCACGCCCAACGTACTGGTCGTGGCGCGCGCGGTGCCGGTGAACACGCTGCAGGAATTCGTCGCTTATGCCAAGGCCAACCCGCGCAAGGTCGACTACGGCACTTCGGGCGTCGGCACGCTGAATCACCTGGTGATGGAGCAGTTCAAGCACGCGTCGGGCGTCCCCAGCATGGCCGTGCCCTATCGGAGCATCGGCCAGGCCTTCACCGATGCGATGGGTGGACAAATCCAGGTGATTTTCCCGGGGCTCGCCGCCGCGCTGCCGCACATCCGGTCGGGAGCGTTCAAGCCGCTCGCCGTGACGGGCGACAAGCGCCAACCGCTGCTCCCCGATGTGCCGACGTTCAAGGAATCCGGCTACGAAGGTTTCAATGGTCTCACCTGGTACGGGATCGTCGGGCCGGCAAAGCTCCCCGATGCGATCACCAGGAAGCTCAACGCGGAAATCAACAAAATCCTTGCGACGCCCGAGCTGCGCGAAACGTTTGCCGCCGAGTCTCTCGACGTGATGCCGATGACGCCAACGCAGTTCGGCAAGTACGTCGCCGACGAAATCGCGCACTGGACGGCGGTCGCGCGCGCCAGCAAGATCGAGGCCGAATAAGTGAGGCGGACGGGAAACAATGAGTCTCCCTGAACGCTCGGTCTCGGAACGACTCGCCACGGCGTTCTGCGCAATGCCGGCGACGCTTCCTGCGGCTGTAACCGACATGTGCGACGCGGTTCTCATGGACGTCGCCGGACTTTGCGTCGCAGCGCGCCACAGCGATTACGTGCGGGCGACACTGCGTGCGACAGGGGAGTCCGGCGCGTGCACGCTGATCGGGCACGCCGGCGGCTTCAACGTTGCCACCGCGGCGCTCTGCAACGGAACCGCCGCGCACGGCGAGGACTACGACGACACGTTCGAGGGAGGTCCGGTTCATGCTGGCGCGGTGATCATTCCGGCCGTGCTCGCTGCGGCGGAACAGCACGGGCTGGCGGGCGGTGAGGTCGCGCGCGGCGTCGCGGTGGGTTGCGAAGTCATGTGCCGCCTGTGCCTGGTCGCACCGAAGCGCGTGCACAAGGCCGGATTCCACCCGACCGCGGTGTTCGGGGCCTTGGGCGCCGCGGCGGGCGTGAGCTCGTCGTTGCGCCTCGACGAAACGCAATGGTTCAACGCCCTCGGCATCGCCGGCAGCATGGCCTCGGGCATCATCGAGTATCTGGCAGAAGGGGCCTGGACCAAGCGCATGCATCCGGGCTGGGCGGCGCAGGCCGGTTATCGTGCCGCGCGAATGGCGCAGGCAGGCTTCACCGGCCCTCGCACCCTGTTTGACGGCGAGCATGGCTTCTTTCACGCGTTCGCCAACAGCGACGGCTGCGACTTCGGTACCATGCTCGACGGTGCAGGCAAGGAATGGCTCTGCTCCGACATCGCCTTCAAGCCCTACGCGTGCGGCACGATGGCGCACCCTTACATCGATTGCGCGCGCAAGCTCGTTGCCGAAGGTGTTTCGCCGCGCGACGTTGTCTCGATCGAGTGCAAGACCGCCGAGGGCATCGTGCACCGTCTGTGGGAGCCGCTTGCAGCGAAACAAAATCCGCCCAACGGCTACGCGGCGAAGTTCAGCATTCCCTATGCCATCGCTGTCGGGATGTTGCGCGGAGACGCGGGCCTCGGCGATTACGAGGAATCGGTGGTCCAAGATCCCGATGTGCGCGCCCTTTCAGGCAAGGTGCGCTACATCGTCGATCCGGAAAACCCCTACCCGCGTCAGTTCACCGGCCACGTTCGTGTCACGCTCAGGACCGGCGAAGTGCGCGAGGCCAGCCAGGGGCATTTTCGCGGCGGACGCGACGAACCGATGTCGGCCGCAACACTCGAGTCGAAGTTCATCGCCAATTGCACTTACGGCGGCTGGGACGCCGATCGTGCGCGCCGCGCTCTCGCCTTGCTGCGCGCGTTGCGCGCCGCGCCGCGAGTCGACCTCACCGAGTTACGAGGCTAGGCAGGAGTCATGGACAGCACGCCCCTGAAAGGCAAGGTCGCCCTCGTCACCGGCGGCGGACGCAATATCGGGCGTGCCATCGCGCTGGCGCTCGCCGACGCCGGTGCGAAGGTGGCCGTGAACGTACGCGCGAGCCGCGATGAAGGCCAAGCCGTAGTGGATGAAATCGCGTCGCGCGGCGGTGACGCCTTGCTGGTTGCGGCCGATGTCACGCAGCGCGCCGAGGTCGACGCGATGATTGCATCGATCTCGAAACACTTCGCGCGGTTGGACATCGTGGTCAACAACGCCGCCATCCGTCATGAGACGGCGTTTGCGGCCCTGCCCTACGCCGATTGGCGCGCGGCGCAGGCGGTGTGCGTCGACGGCGCCTTCCACTGCACCCAGGCCGCCTTGCCGCTGCTGCGCGAGAGCGGCGCCGGCACCGTGATCAATATCGGCGGTCTGACGGCGCAAACCGGCGCCGCGAAACGCGCGCATGTCATAACAGCCAAGGCGGCACTCGGCGGGCTGACGCGCGCGCTGGCGCACGAACTCGCAGAGCTCGGCATTACCGTCAACTGCGTCTCACCCGGCATGATGGATACGGTGCGCAAGGCCGCGAGCGCGTCTCCGACGCCCGCGCATCATTCCGCTCACACGACCTTGCTCGGCCGGCGCGGCCGCCCCGACGAAATCGCCAGCGCCGTCGTGTGGCTAGCTGGGCCCGGCGGGCGATTTACCACCGGCCAGACGCTGCACATCAACGGCGGCGCTTACCTGGGCGGTTGATCACGGCGCCGTCAGCTCGCGGATGACACCTAAATGCTCGACGGAACCAATCGATTGAATGCGCGCTGTGGGCGACGTAGGTTCAGCCGAGCCGATCGCCGCCTGGGTCGCGCCGAGCTTCGTCGAGAGGACTCACGACGCCGCGGCCGCCGCGGTTGAGGACGTGCGTGTAGATCATCGTCGTGCTGACGTCGCTGTGACCCATGCGGCCCTCCTATAGCCGTGGTCGCTGGACTACCATCACGTGTCGGGCCGCCAGCGTCGACTCGCAATTCCCGACGATCCCCGCGCTTCGCGCGGGGGCCCTCGCCGGAGGCTCGCGCCGCTACTCCTGCACGGTCCTGATGTCGTAGCCGGCTTCGAGCAGGTGCGTCGCGAACGAATGACGCAAGGTGTGCGGCGTCGCCGGCTTGACGATGCCTGCGTCTCGCACCGCCTGGCGCATCGCGCGCTGGAATGCCTGATCGGAAACATGGTGGCGCCGGACGGCGCCATCGCGCGGATCGAGCGACATGTTCCGCGACGGAAAGACATACTGCCAACCCCAGTCGCGCGCTGCCCTCGGATACTTGCGCTGCAACGCGTTCGGCAACCAGGTCGCGCCGAAGCCGTCGCGGAGGTCCCGCGCGTGCAGCTCGCGGATGTCGACCAGATGCGCGCGCAGGCGCGGCGCGAGATTGCGCGCCAGCATCGTCATGCGATCCTTCGCGCCCTTGCCATCCCGGACGACGATTTCGCCGCGCGCGAATTCAACGTCCTTCACGCGCAGGCGCACACCTTCCATGATGCGCATGCCCGATCCGTAGAGCAGCGCACCGATCAATCGGTGCGTCCCTTCGAGACGAGCCAGAACGCTCGCCACTTCCTTTTGGGTCAGCACCACCGGCAGGTGCGTCGACGCCTTCGCCGGCAGGACGCCTTCCAGCCAGGGCAGCTCGATCGCGAGGATTTCCCTGTACAGGAACAGCAATGCGCTGCGCGCCTGGTTCTGCGTCGCCGCGGCGACATGGCGCGCGACCGCAAGATCGGTGAGAAAAGCCTCGATTTCCGACGCACCCATCGCCGCAGGATGACGCTTGCCGTGAAAATGGATGTAGCGTCTAATCCAGTCGACATACGCCTGCTCGGTCCGGATGCTGTAATGCTTCAACCGGATCCGATGGCGGACCTGTTCAAGCAGACGTCCCGGATGCGAAATCGGGTCCATCGAATGAGCGACGCAATTAGGCGCCACTAATGGGGGAGACCGCGTTGATTTTGGGGGATGGTTTGCGGGGTCAGGCTACGACTGATGGACGATTGACGCTTTGTTTAGCGTCACGACGGGGTTGGGGTCCGTCGTTTAGGTTCTCAAATTTTAGTTAGGCCTCAATCGTCATCTGATGCGCGCACTCGAACTCAAGATCCCGCCGCCGGTCATTGCACTGCTCATCGCGGCAGGAATGTGGGGCATTTCTTTAGTCACCCCATCGGCCGACGTACCCACCCCTATCCGTGTAGCCGCAGCAATTGCGATCGCGGTCGCTGGCCTCGCCACTGCTATTTCAGGTGCCATTGCGTTCCGGCGCGCAAAGACTACTACCAGCCCATTAAAGCCGGAAACTACCAGCTCCCTTGTTATTTCCGGGGTCTATCGGTTTACGCGAAATCCGATGTATGTCGGAGTTGCCTTAGTACTTGTCGCTTGGGCGGTATTCTTATCCTCCATTTGGCCTCTTCTGGGGCCACTGGCTTTCGTTCTTTACATTACCCGCTTCCAAATCATCCCCGAGGAGCGAGTTCTCGCGGGCATTTTCGGCGACGCCTACTCTGCATACCAAGACAAAGTTCGCAGGTGGCTATGAGGCCTAACCACGCGGTCAACACGGACGCCCACCGGCGGCGCTGCGCGCCTTGGTGGTCGCCGGTTACCTTCGTTCGTTAGGCCTCTACATATGCGCCGGCTCATCTATTTGCTTTGTCCGATTCTCTGGGCCTTGTCCGCGAGCTCGACGCTGGTGTGGGCACAGGTGCCAAAGCCGCCTGAGTCGCCGCAGCAATCATCGGTTTGGATAACTCGCATCAACCCGCCGATCGCCGTCACGCTAATCCCTGGTAACAACGTTCGTTTCTTGATTGACGCCGAGTACACATTGGCGGTTGCTGAAGGCAGCGTGGTCCTTTACATCCAAGGGGCCGCAATCCATATTGCGACAGATGTGAAGAAGATCACGCGCGGGTCGGGCACGGTCTCGTTCGACGTCACTGTCAACATTCCCCGCACGAGGCGAGTCGATGTAATTACCGCCCTGTACACTGCTAACGCGCCGACCACAATTACTGACTCTCGTGTCTTTGAAGTTGCTCGTGTGCCACAGAACTAGTGGCCTAACCTCTCGCTCAACACGGACGCCCCTCGGCGGCGCTTGCGCGCCGTCCTTCGGGTCGCCGGTTACCTTGATTCGTTAGGCCCCACTAGCCGATCGCGATGCAAGACTTCCTACACGCATTTTGGCGTTGGTTCGTTGTCTTGTTCGTGCTAGCTCTCGTTTTTATTTTCCGGACTGGCTTCTTCGATGGTGTTAGCGTTTGGGATGGGCTCTATTGCGCATTGGGCATTGCCGTCCCCGCAGCTGGTGTTTTCGCATTCTTTGGCAAAAGCCTTCTGTCGGGCTGGTGGGGTATCAGGCGTTGACGCGATGTTCAATCTTTCAGCGATAGCGTGGCCTAACCACGCGGTCAACACGGACGCCCACCGGCGGCGCTTCGCGCCTTGGTGGTCGCCGGTTACCTTG
>Ga0207683_10001510_pt1 | contig 20956 bp, 18 predicted proteins | sample KBSM73metaG_FD_184333 | JGI IMG/M metagenome (GOLD analysis project Ga0207683, IMG submission 184333) | Miscanthus rhizosphere microbial communities from Kellogg Biological Station, Michigan, USA - KBS M7-3 metaG (SPAdes) (version 2) | ecosystem: Host-associated > Plants > Roots > Rhizosphere >... | reverse complement strand
CGGCACACCGGATTCCGCGATGGTTGGAACATCGGGCATCGACGAAGCACGATGTGCGCTGGTTACCGCGACACTGCGCAGTCGGCCAGTGTTGACATGCGGCGCTACGCCCAACGTCGATCCCATCGCCAACTCGATCTGTCCCGCAACGAGGTCGGTGATCGCGAGCGCAGACGAGCGATACGCTACGTGCACGATGCTGGCGCCGGTGCGCAGCTTCAATAGCTCCATCGCGAGCTGATTCTGCGTGCCTGCAGCGCCGTAGTTGAGCGCGCCGGGTTTCGCTTTCGCGTAGACGACAATATCCTGCACGGTGCGCACAGCCAGCGTCGGATGAACGACGAGCACGTATGGAATCAATGATGTCATCGTCACCGGTGCAAAATCTCGCAGCGTGTCGTACGGCAGTTTGCGGTGCAGACTTGGATTGACGCTGAAGCTCGCGGCCACCATCAGTAGCGTGTAGCCGTCGGCCGGCGCTTTGGCGCCAAGATCCGTTGCGATGATCATGCCGGCACCGGGACGCGGATCGACGACGACCGGCTGACCCCATGCTTCAGCCAGTTTCTTCGCCACAGCGCGCGCGACGAAATCCGCAGTGCCGCCGGATGTGACCGGCGTAATCAAGCGAACGGCGCGCGACGGATAAGGCGCGAGGACAGTAGTCTGCGCGAACGCCTGCCAGGGAAGCGACATCAGCAGCATCCCGCACAGCACCGTTCGCTCCATCGGTCCTTCCTTCAATCGGCGTGTATGCCGGCTTCTTTAACGACTCGTGACCACTTGGATAATTCCGCCTTGACGTACTCAGCAAACGCTTCGGGCGTACTGAGGCGAATGTCAAATCCCTGCCGTGCATACGCATCGCGCATCTCGGGTAGCGCCATCGCGCGGTTGATCTCGGCATTTACTTTCAGCACGATATCGCGCGGTGTTTTTGCAGGCGCAAACGCGCCGAACCATTGCACGACTTCGAAACCGGGATACCCGGACTCGGCAACTGTCGGCACGGTTGGCGCTGCAGTCGAGCGTTGCAACCCGGTGACTGCGAGCGATTTGAGCTTACCCGACTGTACATGCGGCAGCGTCGTAGGGATGCCGCCGAAGAGCAGTTGCACATGACCGCCGAGGACGTCGATGACGCCGATGCCCGCGCCTTTATAGGGCACATGCAGCAACTTGATATCGGCGGCGCGCGCCAGCATTTCGCCGGCCATGTGAGCGGATGTGCCGGTGCCGTTGGAAGCATAAGAGAGCTGGCCGGGCCTGGCACGCGCAAGCTGAATGAGTTCGTATAGTGAGCGCGCGGGCACGCTCGGATGCGCGACCAGTACGTTCGGAATAGAAATCAGCGACGCAATCGCCGCGAAATCCCTGATTGCATCATAGGGGAGGTCGCGATGCAGCGCCGGATTGATGGCGTGCGTGCTTGCAGTGCCCATTGCGAGCGTATACCCGTCGGCAGACGCGTGCGCCGCGATCTGCAGTCCGACTGCGCCGCTTGCTCCGGATCGACTATCCAGCACCACAGACTGGCCCCACTGCTCGGTCATCTTTTGCGCAAGCGGCCGCATCATGATGTCGCCAGCGCCGCCGGCCGCAAACGGCAGGATGAAACGTATCGGCTTGTTTGGATACGTTTGCGCTTGTGCGAGCAGCGGTGCGCCGCACATGAGGACCAGAGCCTGAAACCAGACCCGATACTCCTGCGCGACGGGGCGCCTCACGTGGACAACTTCTTAAGCGTTGTTCAGATCACGCCGTCCGCCGCCAGGGCGTCGATGTCTTTAGTCGACATCCCAAGCAACTCGCCGAACACGTACTGATTGTCTTCGCCGTAACAGGGCGCGGCCCGGTCAATGCGTCCACCGATGTAAGCTGGACTTTCGCTCATCTTGACCGGCACTTCCGCAACCGGCCAACGTCCAATTTTCGTTCCGGTTACCTCGGTGAGCCATTCGAGCGCTGCCAGTTGCGGATCGGTGTCGCAGCGATCGCCGGCGGTCTGGCACACACCGGCCGGCACGCCGGCTTTCTGCAGCCGCATCATCAGCGCGTATGCATCCTGCGACTGCGTCCATGCGCCCACCAGCTCGTCGAGCGCATCCTCATGAGCCATGCGCTGTGCGAGAGTGGCGAACCGGCTGTCCTTAGTCCACTCAGCATGGCCTGCGACTTCACTAAGGGCGCGCCACTCCGCGTCGTTGAAACACGCGATCGCGATCCAGCGATCTTCCCCTACGCAAGGATAGGCGCCATGTGGCGCCGCCGGCTTGTATGGTGAGCGATTGCCATACCGTTTCCAGATGCGCTCATTCGCCGACCAGTCGAGTATCGCAGTACCGTTGATGAAGAGTCCGACCTCGGTCTGCGATGCGTCGATCCATTGTCCTTCGCCCGTGCGCGCGCGATGGAACAGTGCGCTCAACATGGCAAGCGCGAAGCTATAGGCGCCCATCCAGTCGAGATACGAGTAGCCCCAACCCGCGGGCATCGCGGGCTCGGGAAGCCCCGACATATCGGATAGGCCGGCAAAGGCATTCGCGATCGGTCCCACGGTCCGAAAGCGTCCATATCTACCCTGTGCGCCCATGCCCGATTGCTGCACATAGATGATGTCGGGCTTGATTGCACGCAATGCGTCGTGGCCCAGTCCCCAATTGTCCAGCACCCCCGGCGAGAAGCCTTCAGCAACGATGTCGGACATCGCAACGAGTTTTCGCGCGATCTCGAGACCTTTGGGATGGCGAACGTTCAACGAGATGCCGCGCTTGCCCGGATTTTTGTTGTTGAATTGTCCGCCCATGTCGATATCGGTGACGCCGGGTAACGGCGCTGTAGCCTTCTCGCGCGCCGCCCGACCACCGACGGGCGCCATTGCAGCCAGACGCGTGTCCGGATGACTCTTCAACTCGACCTTGATGCTCTCGGCGCCGAAAGCGCTGAGGAACCGCGTGCCGCCTGCGGAGGCGAGAAACCAGGTGAAATCGAGAATGCGAATGTTATGCAGCGGAAATGGTTTGCCGCGCGGGGAAGGTGGCTCGTTCGCGTCGGCGTGCGCACCGGCAGCGATCACCGGCGATTTCTTTGTGGCTGCCGCGAAAACAGAGTCTGCGTCTTCGTTCAAAAGCGGAGCGCGGCGTCCGGCCGTCCAATCATTCGCGGTGGAGATCCACTTGCTGGTTGCATAGCGGAACGCGCGGCCGAGCTCCGGATGTTCCACATCGGTACAGCTTCCACGCGCGAGCCAGTGCGGATCGATCGCATTCTCGTGCGGCTTGCGCAGTTGCGCCCACAGCATCCCCGCTTCCTGCGCTTCCCGCCATGGCACATTCGGGTAAATGAATGAGCGCACGAACCGTTGCACCGCCTCCATGCCGTGGTCGCGTTCCTGCGTGATCGGTCCGGTGCCGGGAACGAAACGTCCGCCTTTCGTGACTTCAAGCTGTTGCGCATCGATACCCGCCGCCAGACCATAACGTTCAAGCAATGCTTTCAGGCGCTCACCTTCACCTGCGCGGTTGCCCAGACTCGCCATTACCCAGCGTCCGTCTTTGGTGTGCGCGATGGACGGACTCGGTGAAATCGATTCGCGCGCATGACGGCACGTTTGCCGCAACACGGGTGCGCGTCGCATCACCCACGACATGAGATCGACTTCAGTGGACTTTGCTACCGCCTCATGAACTGCGCACGACAGATACTGACCCTTGCCCGTACGAAAACGAAATAGCAGAGCGGCAACGATCGCCATGCTGAGCTGCTCTCCGGCGATGTGGTACGCGTGCCACATCTGCGGCGCTATCGGCGGCAGATCGTACTTGCCGCCGGGTGCCGGATCGTAACCGCAATTCATCATCACTCCGCCGAGCGCGAGGTGAATCAGATCGGAAGATTTGAAATCGGCCCATGGCCCCTGGTCACCGAAAGGCGAAATGCGAGCGACAATGAGCGCGGGGTGCTGCTGCATCATGGAGTGCATGCTCAGTCCCAACCGATCGAGCTCTCCGCGCGGCGTCGATTCGAGGAACAGATCAGCGCCCGCGATGAGTGAGCGGAAGCGGGCGCGGTCTTTCTCCGCATTGAGGTCGAGCACAATCGAGCGCTTGCCGCGGTTGTATTGCCAGAAGAAAAGCGAGCGTTCGATGTCTTCCTTGTCTTCATAGAAGGGTCCGATGCGGCGCGTCGAGTTACCGCCGGGCGGCTCAACCTTGATGACGTCGGCGCCAAGCCCTGCCAGCGTCAGACCGCAGTACTCAGCCTGTTCGTCGGCCAGCTCGATCACGCGGATTCCGGCGAGAGCGCCAGCGCCGGCTTTGCGAGCGCCGGCACTACGCTCGTTCTGTGATGCCATGATGTTGCTCCCCCTTCTTGTTACTTCGTGACTCGAATATTACTGCTGTTGGCGACAAGCTCCGCGGCATCGTCGACTTTGAAAATTGCAGCGTGCAATGGAATGATATAGTGCCGCTCGTAGTCGCCGGTCACACAATCACACATCGGTTATCACGGCACTTGATGAAAACGAAAAATAAACGGATCGCGATGTTCCGCGTGCAAGCCACATTCGCTGCGGCGCTCGGTGCGCTATGCCTTATGCGAGCTGTCCCAGCACAATCCCCGCCGCAGCCGGATAACGCGCTGCGCGCATTTGAAGTCGTGCGCTCAGTGCTGCAGCATCCGCGCTGCCAAAACTGTCATGTTCCGGGCGATGCGCCGACGCAAGGCGAGGATAGTGTCGAGCACAATCAGCATGTGGTGCGAGGTCCGACCGGCCATGGCGCTGTCGCGAATGAGTGCAGCTCATGCCATCTCGACCAGAATCTGCCGCTCACGTATGGCGTAAACGCTCCGCCAGGTTCGCCCGACTGGCATTTGCCGCCGCCCGAAACGAAGATGGTTTTCAGCGGCCTCAGCGCGCGCGACCTGTGCACTGTCATCAAGGACCGACGTGCTACCGGCGGCAAGGATCTCGCTGCGATGATGGAGCACATTCGTGATAACAGACAAGTTGCATGGGGATGGGCGCCCGGCGGCTTACGTACGTTGCCGCCTGCGACGCGGGCCGAGACGGTGACGGCATTCAAGACATGGATGGATGGCGGCGCGCCCTGTCCGATGTAACTGCGTACGACGCTGCTCGTGATCAAACCGCACTCGAGGTTGTTGGCACCGTTAGTTTGCACGGTTGTCGCCCTGGGCGCTGCGCCGCACGCCGGAGCTCAGGCGCCATATCCGTCCAGACCCGTGCAATTGATAGTTCCGTATACGGCGGGCGGCGGCGCGGATGTCGTTATGCGGGCGGTCGCGCAACGGCTGGCCGACGCGTGGGGCAGGAATGTAATCGTCGACAACCGAGCCGGCGCTAGCGGCATGATCGGCACTGAACTTGCTGCCAAGGCGGAGCCTGATGGCTACACGCTGCTCGGACACACATCGTCGTATCCCGCCACCGCCGCCATTCGCGAAAAGCTGCCATTCGATCCGGCGCGGGCGATTGTGCCGGTGGCAGCAATCGCGAAGACACCGCTGGTGCTTGTAGTGCATCCTTCGGTGCCTGCGAACTCCGTGAAGGAGCTCGTGGCGCTGGCCAAAGCGAACCCGGGCAAGCTCAATTACTCTTCCGCTGGCACGGGCGGCAATAATCATTTCGCCGCATCGCTGTTCGCATCAGCCGCCGGCATTACGCTTACTCACATACCGTACAAGGGCGTCGCGGAAGCAGCGATCTCCGTGATGTCCGGTGAAGTCGAGATGTTGTTTGCGAGCTCGCCGGCGGTTAGCCCGCAAATCAAGTCGGGGCGACTGCGCGCGCTCGGCGTCACAAGTCTCGAACCGTCTGCGCTGATGCCGGGTCTTCCTGCAATCGCGCAAGCGGGCGTCCCTGGCTACAGCTACGAATTGTGGTGGGCGATCTTTGCGCCTGCCGGAATCGCGGTGGACCGGCGAAACTTTATCAGCGCTGCGATCGACAAGATGTTGAACAGTACCGACATGCGAAGATTTTTGAGCGACCAGAGTGCGGAACCCTGGTCTCTGACAACAGCTCAGTTAAACGAATTGCTGCCCAGAGAAATCCAGCGCTACAAGCAGGCCGCCAAAGCGGCGGGCATACCGTCGCAATGATGCGAGGCGCTTCAGTGTCACACGTAGATGCCAGTAATCAAATTGTCTCAGGAGAAGTGTTCGCGATTCCGGTGCAGTCCGAAATCGAATCAACTACGGACCCTCCGCCGGCGTGATCTCGGCGCCGACGCGATCCACGATCAGCTGGTAGTGCTCGGGCCGGCGGTGCGCCGCGAAGTTGAACATCGTGCGCTTCAGATCTGCCGCGAGATCGATATCCGCATTGACACAAATCACCTCGTCTTCCTCGCTACTTGATTTTGCGGCGATCTCCCCCGTCGGCGCGACAATCAGCGAGTGCCCGAACATGCGATTGCCATCTTCGAAACCACATTTCGCGGTTTCGATGAGCCACGTTGCATTTTGAAACGCCATCGATTGCGCCATGATGAGATGGTGGTGCACGCGCAGCGCGGGTGGTTCCGGATAGTCAAGATTTTCCGTCGGTGTGTTGAAGCCGAGAGCAACGATGTCCGCACCCTGCAATGCGAGGACGCGGAACGCCTCGGGCCATCGCCGGTCATTGCAGATCAACATGCCGGTGATCGTGTCCATGAAACGCCAAACACGAAATCCGAGGTTGCCGACTTCGAAGTACTTCTTTTCCAGATGCTGGAAAGCGGCTTCGGGCTTGTGTTCTGCGTGCCCGGGAAGATGGATCTTGCGGTACTTGCCCGCGATAGAACCGTCTGGTCTCACGAGGATTGCAGTATTGAAACGGCGCGTGCGGCCTTCCTCCTGAATCAATTCCGCATAGCCGATATAGAACCCGATGCCGAGTTTCTTCGCTTCGTCAAAGAGCGGCTGTGTTTCCTGCGAAGGCATCGTCATCTCGTAAAACCGGCGGTCCACTTCAGCCTGGTCGTCGTACCAATAACGCGGGAAGAATGTTGTGAACGCAAGCTCCGGGAACACGACGAACTTCGCGCCCATCGCATGTGATTCGCGCAAAAGGTTCAGCAGCCGCTTTGTCGCCGACGTCCGTGTATCAGCGAGGTGTAAGGGCCCAAGTTGTGCGGCGGCAATGCGAAGGTGTCGAGTCATGGTGATGTAGTCAAAGAGTTGTATCTCTCAGCGTTTACCCCGGTCGCTCCACCGTCGGCAACTCGCGCGTAAATATGCGTCGTCCCCGCTTAAATCCGGCCAGCGGCAACGCGCATTTTGCGATGATGTCCGCGGGCGATGCTTCGTTCCATACGACGAGGTCGGCGGCTTTGCCGACTTCCACGCCGTAATCCGCGATTCGCATCAACTGCGCCGCCCGCTCCGTGATCATGTCGAAACAAACACCCAGATCGTGCGGGTCTTCGCGCTGAACGATATTCGCATACAGATTGGCGATTCGCGTGAGAGAGCAATCACCATACGGTGTAAACGGATTCAGCACGTTATTGGTCGAGATCGTGCAGTTCGCGCCATTCTCGATCAGCGTATTGGCATCAGTGACCCCGCGCATTACGGAATGTTCCATGTGCCGGCCGCCGTTGAAAAGATCCGTTGCCGGCAGGACCGCAAGTGACACGCCGGATTCACTCAGCCGCTTGCCGACGGCGGCTTGCTGTTTAACGGGCATGCAAGAGAACTTGGAACCGTGGCCGAACGCCACGCGTCCCTGCCAGCCGATCCGATCGGTAATCTCGCATACCTGCGGATAGTCGAGATCGTCGACGTCGTATCCGCCATCCAGATGGAAGTCGACGTCGATGTCGTATTCCTGTGCCAGCTCGAAAACGCGGCGGATCTGGCCGGGGCCATCTTTGTCATAGCGGATGCCGCCGCCGATGACGGGTGAGCCGCGCTTCACACAGGTGACGAGGTTCTCGTCGGCGCCGGGCACGTCCGTCCAACCTTCCTGCAGAAAGACGCACGGCTGTATATCGATTGCCCACGCGTAATCCTTGCGCAATTGCTCGATTGCTTCGAAGCCGAGCAAGCCGACATTCGGATCGACCTCGATTTGCGTTCGCATATGCGTAACGCCATGCAGAAGACACTGCTCCAGAGTAGCCTGCGCGCGCGCGTAAATGTCCTCGAGCGTGAAGGTATGCTTTACAGATGCGGTGCGCTCCATGTGATCGCGGACCATGCGGTTAGGCTGCAACGGCACGCGATCGACGATCAGCGCCTTGTCGAGATGGAAGTGGCTCTCGATGAGCCCCGGCGACACGAATTTGCCCGCTGCATCGTGCTCCGGTGCCTCCGCAGCGAGGTTAGGCTCGATCGCGACAATGACCCCGCCGCGAACACCGATGTCGACGGTAGAATTATCACGGGCGGCGTTGCGTATGATGAGATCCAATGTAGTCATTTACCGCGCTTTCATTCCTTGAACTATTGCGTTCGCCACCGCATCGAATGTGCCCGCCGCTGTAACGTGATTGTAATCATTCTTGAGCTATCGTCACACGCGGCGGCCGAAAGCATACGGAATTAGAAATGTCTGTGCACATGCTCCAACCACGATCAAGCTGGCAGCTGGTGCTGTTGTCAGGTGTGGTGCTTGCAATCAGTCTGCATGTCAGCGGAGGGCTTGCGGCGCAGATCAAGTACCCGGATATCGCCACGGTCGCGAAACCGCGCGTGCTCGCCGAGTTCAACGGCGTGAAAGTAAACGGCGGTGGTTACGGCTCAGCGCTGGCGCCCGATCCGCGCGCGTCGGGGTACTTCTATCTGCTCACGGATCGCGGTCCCAACACCGACAGCAACGATCCCGACAAAAAAGTGTTTCCGATACCGCGCTTCACGCCTCAGATCGGGCGCTTCCGCTTGAAGGGCGACAAGCTGGTACTCGTGAAAGTCATCGAGATCAAAAACGCGCAAGGCAAAAAGATTACCGGTCTGCCTAATCCCGCGCATGGCAACACTGGTGAAGTAGCAGTTGACATGCAGGGCCGCGCGCTTGGCACTGATCCCGACGGACTCGATAGTGAAGGACTCGTAGCGCTCAAGGACGGCAGCTTCTGGATTTCCGACGAGTACGGCCCGTGGCTCGTGCATGTGAATGCGCAAGGCCGCATCCTGGAGCGCATCGGTCCGTTCGCTGGCACTAAATCGCTGCCCAGGGTGCTAGCGCTACGTCGACCCAATCGCGGCATGGAGTCCTTAACTATTACGCCGGACGGCAAGACGCTCGTTGGCCTGATGCAAAACCCGGTCGATAATCCGGACGCGAGTGTTCGCAAATCGTCGCGCCTCAATCGTCTCGTGATGTTTGACCTGCACAGCGGCGCATCGAAGCAGTATGCATACTTGCTCAACGCAACGAGCTCGGTCGTGAGCGAAATTGCGGCAGTTACCGATCACACGTTCATCGTTTCCGAACGCGACCAGTTGTTCCAGCATGATGCGAAGTCGCCGTCGAAGTTGAAGCGTATCTACAAAATTGACATCACGCAGGCGACGGAGATCGGCCATCCCGCGCACGGCGTCAACGGAAAAACGATCAACGGCAAGACGCTCGAGCAGTTAAGCGACGACGAACTCACTGCGGCCGGCATTCTTCCAGTGACCAAGGAGTTGGTGGTCGATCTTCTGGCGCTGCCGGGCGGTTATCCGCATGACAAGGCTGAAGGTCTCGCCGTGATCAGTGACACTATGATTGCGGTATCGAACGACGATGACTTCGGCATTGTGCCGGACGGGAAGGGCGGCATTGCACCCAAGCGCCTGCCGGGCGCGAATAACATGATCGACGTCAACCGCGTCTATTTCATCAAGTTGGACAAACCGCTCAAGTAACGTCCACGCTCAAGACGCGGCGCGAGATCGCCGCGCGCGCCACTTAAAACGGCTGGTCGCCTCGCACGAGGATCCGATAAAGCATGCGATGCTGGCTGTGATCGTAGTCGAAGCCCGCCTTGTGCATAGCCGAACGGTTATCGACGATGAACATATCGCCGACCTTGTATTCGTGCGCGTAAACGAACTCCGGACGGATGGCGACTTCGAGTAGCTCGTCGAGGAAACGCTGCGTCTCCTCGGGCTCCATACCGAGCACATTTTCTGTCTTGCCCTTATGGAACCAGATTGCTTTCGTGCCGCGCTCCGGATGCGTTCGCACGAGCGGCTGAATTCTGGGCGCTACTTTCAGCTGCTGCTGCTCCTGAAGTATGTCGGGATTCGCAATTTTGAAACGCGCGCTGCTGAGCAGACTGTTCGCCGTCTTCATCCCGGAGATGCGTAGTTTCCAGTCTTCGGGCAACGCCTCGTAGGCAGCGCGCATGTTGCATACGGATGTCGCGCCGCCTTTGTCGGGCAGTTCCACCGGATACAGCATCGTGAACTTCGGCGGACGCTCCTGATTCGTATGGTCCGTGTGCCAGGTGGCGTTCTTGACCACTTTTGCCTGGTTGCCCTTGCTGTCCTTGTGCCGGTTAGATAGCACGCTCACGAGCGGGAGGCCATCCACAAGATAGCGCCGGTTCTGGTCTTCCATGAGCTCGCCGAAAAGTTGCGCCGCCGCCTGATATTGTGCCGCGGTTAACTTTTGGCCGCGGATAACGAGTACGACGTTATCGACCAACGCATCATATAGCCGCTTGCGGGTCGCTTCGTCGACGGGCTCCCGCAGATCGATGCCGGTCGCTTCGGCGCCGATATGCTCTTTGATCTTCGTAATCTTCAAGGTGTCTGTTTGCGTCAGGGTATCCATGACGTTTCTCCTTAGGAAGCCGATGCGTCGATCTCGATCGGTGCTTAGGTGGGTGATCGCAACGATTCTACTCGCGATTGAATCAAGGCATCGAATTGCTCGCGTACTGAAGGATTAGCGGTAACTAGGAGTCCGGATGCGGGAGGCGGGATTCGTGGTACGAGATGCGGGATTCAGGAGTCCGAATTCGGGGCTCGGGCAGTCCGCATCCAGCGCGAACGTCGCATGCTGATCGCGTCTCGTTCCCAGCCTTGACAGTCGAACGGCACGTGCGCCATTCTACATACCGATATCGTCAAAGGGGGACACGAAGATGAAACGACTGATTGCAATCGGTGCGGCGTCGTTGATCGTCGCGCTTAGCTTTTTCGGCTGTAGCAACAACCCGGCGCGTCAAGGCTGGGTCACGCTAATCGACGGCAGCAACGGCCTCGATAATTTCAATCGCCTCGGCGGCGCGAACTGGCGCGCGGAAGGCGGGGCGATTGTGGCGGACAAGAGCACCACGCAGGGTGCCAGTGTTCTCGTCTCCAAGCCATCTTTCAAGGACTTCGAGCTCCGTGCGGAATTTTGGGCCGATGACAATACCAATAGCGGTATTTATATCCGGTGTACCGATCCCAACAAAGTGAGCAGTGCTTCCGCTTATGAAGTGCAGATCTGGGATCAGAACCCGGATCCCGCGCGCAGCACCGGTGCGCTTCTTCCGGTTGCTACCGTACAGCCGATATACAAGACAGGCGGGCGCTGGAATACGTACGAGGTGTATGCCAAAGGCAATCAGATTACCGTGAAGCTGAACGGTGTCGTCACCGTGCACGTTCAGGACGCCAAGTACCCGAGCGGACCGATCGGCCTTCAGCAAAACGCCGGCGTCATCAAGTGGCGCAAATTGCAGGTAAGAGAGATTTAGCGCAACGTCGTTTTGCGGAGCGCCAACTCTTAGCGGCTGCGCGCCGCTCGCACGAAATCAAGCGATGCCTGAAAGAGATCGAGGTCCTTCTCGTATTCGGCCGCATCTGCCCGGTTGATCTGTATCCATTCCCTCGAGCTGGCAACACCGGTGGGCTGAAACGGCACCACGTTTTCTCTCGAGAACTGCAATTCTGTCGCCGTAGAGACCGGTAAACGTATGCCGATCCCGCTGCCGCTGATGCACGCGAACATCTTATCGCTCACAAAGTAAGCGTCGAGGTTATTGATTTTTCGGGCGCTGACGCCTGGGAGTTTGAGCAGCAGCGCGTCGATCTGCGACTTGCGTGTCGGTTCTGGAGTGTTGGGATTCAATCGGACAGGGCGACGTCGTTAGTGACAGAGCGATTAAATCATAAAACAGAGCCCGGTCCAGTCGGTCGCATTCCTACCGTATGAGCGAAACTGTAGTGTGTCGCATATCATCAACCGACATCAACAAGGGAGAATGATCATGAAAGTCATTTCTATTGCACTCGTCGCATTATTGTCAGTGCACCTTGCCGGTGCGCACGCGCAGGGACAGCGCTTTAAGCCGATCGCCGAACATGAAATGACTGACGCGCAGAAATCAGCGGTCAAAGATATGGTCGGCGGCCTGCGCGGCAGCTTTAACTGGGACGGCCCCAATGCGCTTCTGTTGCGCAGTCCGGAGCTGCAGGCGCGCACACAACGCGTCGGCGAATATCTGCGCTACAAAACAGTGATTCCGCACCGGCTCAACGAGTTTGCAATCCTGATCACGGCACGCCAGTGGGATGCGCAGGGTGAGTGGGTCCAGCACCAGGCGCTCGCCGAGAAAGCGGGCATCGCGCCTGCAACAGTCGCTGATCTCAGACAGGGCAAACGGCCGGCGGGCATGAAAGACGACGAGGCGCTCGTTTATCAATTTCTGACCGAGCTGCACGCGACAAAGACGGTGAGCGATGCAACGTTCAAAGCAGCGCGCGAGAAATTCGGCGAGCAGGGCGTGATCGACCTGACGACGGTGTCCGGCTACTACACCATGCTCGCAATGATTCTGGGCGTGGCAGGCAATCCGGTGCCTGCGGGCGTTACGCCGCCGCTGCCGGTAACCAGATAGTCCGGTGTGCAGGCAGTAAGCCGGACGGATTACGTGATCACGCCAGGAGAGCGCAGGCCGCGCGTGTTTGCATCACAACGGCGGCGAAGCTTGCGGCCACCCGATATAGTTGCGCGGCTGTTCCCATGCCCGCTGTTTGAAGCATCAGCCGGGCGAACAAGCTACGCGGTCACCGCATCAAGCTGTCACCGGTCGATGCGCGCGCAGGAACGAGCGAACCTGACGCACGGTGACCGGAATTCTGTCGACCGGATCCTTCCACGGGAAGAGACTGACTTCCGACTTCGGCGCAAGCATGACGGATTCCATGGCGACAACGTAAGGGTGCGGCGGCGAGTCGTCCGGCAAAACGAGCACGGGTGTCTGACATGAACGCACGAAGTCCCGCGTCACCGTCCACACAAAGTCCGGGTTGTTGCGATACATGCGGGTTAGGAAGCGCTCGACCATGTCCATTGTGATGTCAGGCCGCCGCTTGACGAGATCGGGGCCCCAGCCTTTCATGTTGGTTTCAAAAGACAGATTTGGCATTTCCTTGCGAAAGCCGCTGGGCTGTGCAAGGACGCCGGCGACCACACGATCCGGCGCGCGTTTGATCAGGTTCCATATGAAGGGACCGGCGATGCAAAAACCCAGCACCATGAACTTCTTGATTCCGAGCTGATCCATCACCGCGAGCTGATCATCGGTGTGCGCGTCCCAGGGCCGGTCGACGTCGAGCGGGCCGGACGATTGGCCACCGGCGGCGTTGCGCATATCGGCCGTGATGCAGCGATACTCGCTTTTGAACTCCTGCACCGCGTTGAAGGGCGCGCTCTTCGCGTTCCATTCGATGTTCGAGTTCAACCCGCCGCCCGGAATGAGCAGCAGCGGAAACCCGGAACCCACGTCTTCGTAGCGGATGCGAACGTTGCCTTTTTCGTAGAACGCCATTCCAGTTTCTCCTTGTCGCTGCGCGAAAGCGCGCGGCGCAGCAGCGACGGCGGCGGCCGCTGCGCCTGTGGTGAGCAGAGTGCGTCTCCTGGTATCCATGTTCCTCCGATTGTGAGCAGACGTTGGCGACACCGGATCCGGCGCATCCGCTAATACCGCTGCGAGGTATTGAAGATTGTTCCCGTGCGACGCTCGCGTCAAGTCGTCGTCGTGCAACCAGAAGCGGCTGGACGATACGAAAGCATCGACAAGGTGCAACTCCATGCTCACATCTTCGTTAGTGGTCAACTCCCCGATCCTAGCCATCGAGAGTATCTACACGATGAAACGTCTCATCGGCTTGTCACCGATTGCCGCACGCTGGACGCTCATGTAAAGTCTGCGCCGCCGTGGACAAAACCGCCGTCAAACTCCTGCGCCTGTACGAGCACCTCTGCCGTGCTGAAACGCCGCTCGGCGTGAGCGCGCTGGCGTCGCGCCTGCGCCTGACCAAGAGTAATGCACATCGCATACTGCGCACGCTCACCGGCCTCGGCTACGCGCTGCAGACGCCCGATGGTCAATACACGCCGACGCTCAAGGCGTGGGAACTCGGCACGCTGGTGCTCAACCGGCTCGACTTCGTGCAGATCGCAAAACCGTACTTGAGCGAACTCAACGTGACGACTGGCGAGTCTGTTTACCTCGCGACCCTCAACGGCACTGCAGTGGTGTATCTCGATGTGCTCGAAAGTCACTACCCGATCCGCATCAACGCGGCGATCGGTGGCTCCGGGCCTTCACACTGCAGCGCGAGCGGCAAGCTGCTGCTTGCCTACAATCCGCTCATTGCCGCGCAATATCTCGCCAAGCCGCTGGAAAAATATACCGCACGAACCGTCACCCGCTTGCCCGACGTGCACCGCAAGCTTGAGGCCATCCGGCGCGCAGGCTATTCAATCAATGACGAAGAGTGGGTCGAAGGCGTGTGCGGCGTCGCGGCGCCGATTCATGACAGCCATCGGCAGGGCATTGCGGCCATCGGCATCACTGCACTTAAAGAACGCGTCAATCGCGCCAAGCTGAAACAGCTGACGACGCTCGTAAGCGACACTGCGCGCCGCGTTTCCACCAAGCTGGGCTATCGCGAGTCGCTTACTAGATGAAGTTGCGGCTGGCTATTCGCCGGCGACAATACCGTCGAAGAAGTGCGCCATGTCAGGAACGCCGCTGATATCGTGAATACGCGCAGTCAATAGTCGACCGCTCGCACTGCCGAGCGGCGAGACGCCCTCGATCGCGCATTCCTCGAATTTAGTTATTAACTCTTCCGCCGTCAGCGGCGACTCGCGACTGCCGGGAATATGCTCGACATGTTTTTCGAGCAGGCCATGGCGCCGCGTTGAGAGTCGGACAGTTGCGCCACGGCTGTTGCCGCGCTTGTGGTCGACGGTGACATTGATGCTGCGCGCGAGCTCGCCGATTGCCGGCTCGAGCACAGCTGCATCCTGAATATCGGCGACGCTCAGGCGCCGGCGTAGAATCGCACAGGCCACCGAATACTGGACGCTGAACTGTGCAGTCACCTGCGGATCGCCGCCCGGCTCGAACGGGGCGCCGACCAGCCGGTGGACGTAGGGAGAGATTGTCACCTCGATAGCGGTTACATCAGCCGGCATGACGTCGTGCTCGCGCACGAGATGCAGCGCCGCTTCGATCGCGGTGTGATTACAGGCGCAGCTCGGATATTTTTTGATCGCCGTCTCAACATGCGGATAAGTGCGGCCGATATCGGCGAAGAGCGCCGCTGCGTCGCCTTGCTGATAAAGATTGTAGAAACCGAACTTGCCCTCGAATGCTTCGCGCGGTGCAGTGATCCCGCGCGCTGCCAGCAACGCTGACAGGACACCACCGTGCGCCGCAAACGACGACGAAAACCGCTTGGTCAGAGTGTGCGAGATGTTGGGCAACTGCGTGGATGCGGTTTGGCTCAACGTGATGCCGAATGCGTGCTGCGTCGTTTCCGCGTCGAGCTTCAGAAGCCGTGCGGCGGCAGCTGCCGCGCCGAAGATGCCGTAGATCGATGTGTGATACCAGCCTTTATGCGGCAATTGCGATGCTGCGCCCAGACGCGTGACTACATCGTTGCCGAGCACCAGCGCAGCAAGAAAGTCGCCACCGGTCGCATGCGAGCGCTGGGCAACTGCGAGCGCCGCCGGCAGCACGACGCTGTCCGCATGCACGCTGCCACGCTCGGTCGCGCGCATACCGTCGTAATCGAGTGCAGCCGCCGCAGCGCTGTTGACAAAAGCCGCGCTGCGCGCCGGCAGCTTGCCGCCGAACGCCCATACTGTCGCTTCCCGTTTGCCGCCTTCGTCGCTGAGCAGTTCAAACGCTTCGCGGACGCCCGGCGCCGCGGAGCCCGCCCATGCGACTGCCAGCGTATCGAGCGCTAAACGCTTCGATGACGCAAGCGCCGCCGCAGTAATGTCTTCAAGCCGCGTCGTGACGACATGCTGCGCAAGGCGTCCGGAGATCGTCGCTTGCCTTTGCGCCGCGGGATCCGCTTTCACACTCTGTCCGCTGCGGTTGCGAGCAGCCGCTCCGCATTTTTATAGCGCAGCAGATCCTTGTCCGGCGCACTGATCTCCCGGTTATTGTCGAGGAGCTCGACGTCTTTGAATTTCATGCGCCCGCCGGGGTCGTCGTGCGGATAATCGGTGGCGAAGAGAAACTGTGTTGCGCCGAACAGCTCCATCGCTTCGGGCAGTTCGCGCTCTTCGGTCTCTATCGTGAAGAAAAGATTGTGCTTGAAGTAGTAGTCGGGCGATTTTTTATTCTTGGATTTGTAATCGTCCTCCGAGACGATGCGCTTGCCGCCCGCGAGCTTGCGGTAATTGAACCGCGGCGCAGCGTCTTCGGATTCATAATCGACGACCGACTTGTCAAACCAGGCGTTCAAGTGCGCAACGAGCGGCTTGATGAACGCGACGCCCGCTTCGGTAAATACGAAATTGAGCTTCGGGAAATCGTCGAGCAAGCCGCTCGTGATGAGCGAGACGAGGCTCATCTGACCTTCCTGCGGCGCCAGCACGTCGAGCCCGTTGAACTGGTAGTTCATGAGATTGGTGATGCGATGGCCGTGCTGAATGTTGTGCAGGAAAAGCGGCATGCCAAGCTGCTCGGCACGCGCGAAAAAAGGCCAGAGCTCGCGGTGACTCCCATAGGGATCGGAGAAGCAGTGCTCCAGCACGGGGAAGACTTTATCCAGAATCACCGCGCGGAAACCGTTTTGCTGTGCCCATTCCATTTCGCGCATCGCGGCGTCGACGTCCTGCAGTGCGACCAGCGCGCCGCCGATCAACGCACGCGGATGTTCGCGCATGAGTTTGAGGATCGACATGTTCCAAGAGTGCGCCATTGCGGTAGCCAGTCGCGGCTCGACCATGTAAGTGAACACGGTGGCGGTCAGTTGCGGGAACAGGAACTGCTGGTCGATGCCGAGCTTTTCATAGTCGCGCAGCCGCTCGTCCATGTAATACATGCCGCGATAATTGGAGCCGGTTCCCGGCGGTGGCAGCGGTGTCGCGCCGGGTACGACTGGCGGCTCTCCGGGAAATATCACGTCCGTAACCATACCTTTGTCGTCCCACTTGAACCGCGGACGCACGGCATCCCACTCCGCGCCCATGTAGTCGTAGGTGTCGGGCGGCAGAAAATGCGTATCGGCATCGATGATCACTTTATCGCTCCTGATTTGTGCCCGCGCGGATTGCCTAGTTCGCTTGCGCGCCGCTTGCTTTGATTAGTTTAGCGGTCTGCACGAGCTCGCTGTGTATGAAAGCTCCGAACTGCTCCGGCGAGTTGGTTTGCGGATCGAGTCCTTGACGCGTGAACATCTCGCGCATCTCGGGGGTTGCCGTCACTTTGACAATGCCGGCGTTCAGTCGTGCGATGACATCTTTGCCGACGCCGGCAGGTGCAATGACGCCGTACCAGCCATAACGATCGTAACCCGGCACGCCTGCTTCCGAGACAGTTGGAAGTTCCGGCATCACCGACGTACGCTTCAGTGTGCTGACCGCAAGCATGCGAATCCTTCGCGCTTCGTATAGCGGCATCGTCGCGGGGAAACTGCCAAAAATCATTTCGATCTGGCCCCCGGCGAGCGCGGTGACGCCTTCCGCCACGCCTTTGTATGGCACATGCGTTATATTTACTTTCGCCATTGAATTGAACAATTCGTTGGAAAGATGGGCCGAGCTGCCGATGCCGGATGAAGCGTAATTGAGCCGTCCAGGGCTCGTGCGCGCGAGTGCGATCAGTTCTTTGACGTTGCGCGCCGGAACCGATGGATGCGTCGCCAGCGCGAAAGGCACGACCACTACATTCGAGATTGGCGCGAAATCGCGTTCCAGGTCGTACGAGAGCTTGGCGCGCATGGCCGGTTGCACGACATCAGCGGCGGCCACCATTAGCAGCGTATAGCCGTCCGCCGGCGATTTGGAAACCGTCTCTGTGGCTATCATGCCGCCCGACCCGGCCCGATTTTCGACGATCACCGGCTGGCCTAAGTATGCCGACAGTTTTTGCGCGAGCATGCGCGCCGTCACATCGGTGCCGCCGCCGGCCGAAAAACCAACCAGGATACGAACGGGTTTCACTGGATAGCTCTGCGCGCAGGCAGCGGCCGCGAGCATGGCTATGCCGGTGACCGAGCACATCTGCAACCATGATTTCACCGACACCTCATGCAAGCATTCGCCGATGCTAATTGCTAACTGCCCGCTATCGAACGGCGCTGTAAAAAAGCGCAACGTTGACAGGAAGCCTGCCAGCCATTAACTTAAATAGAATCGCGTTCTAAATATTAGAACACGGTTTCATTAGCCTACATGAGTTGTTAGCAGTTAGGCAATATTGCGACAACGATCATGGCCGGCCCACCCGAGAGGAGTTTAAGTGGATGCAATCACTCACGCGCCGCGTCGCACGCGCGGCGCGCCGGCAGTCACCGCACAAAAATTAAAACGTCTGTTGCACGACGGCGGCGAAATCGCTGTCCTCGACGTGCGTGAAGAAGGCATGTTCGCCAAGCGCCATATGCTGCTTGCGTGCAGTGCGCCGTTGTCTCAACTTGAACTGCGGGCGCCGCTGCTAGTGCCCCGTCGATCCGCACGCGTCGTGCTCGTCGATGATAGCGGCGGGCTGGCGCAGCGTGCAGCAGACGTCCTGGGCCGCAATGGCTATACCGATGTGTCCGTGTTGACTGGCGGCGTTGCAGCGTGGGCGGCTGCCGGCTACGAGATTTATAGCGGCGTCAATGTGCCGAGCAAAGCATTCGGCGAATTCGTCGAACACCACTACCAAACGCCGCGCATGGACGCCGCAGATATCAAGGCGAAAGTGGAACGCGGCGAAAAAGTCGTGATCCTCGACAGCCGGCCGCTTGCCGAGTACAAGAGGGTCAGCATTCCGGGTGGCATCGATTGCCCCGGCGCTGAACTCGCGTATCGCGCGCACGATCTGATCGGCACGCCGGAGACACTGGTCGTCGTCAATTGCGCGGGACGCACGCGGAGCATCATCGGCGCGCAATCGCTGATCAACGCGGGCCTTCAGCATCGGGTCGTCGCGCTCAAGAACGGCACGATGGGCTGGCATCTGGCCGGCTTTCAGGTCGCCAAAGATCAGGATACGATTGCGCCCGATCCAACGCCTGTGGGACTCCGCAAAGCCCGTGAAGCGGCCGCGCGCGTGGCCAAGCGCTTCGGTGTCCAATATATAAACGTCGCTAGAGTGACCGAGTTTGGGCGCGAGCTCGACAAGCGCACGCTATATCTCTTCGATGTGCGCAGCCCGGAAGAATATCTGGAAGGTCACCTGCACTCGACGGTTTCAGCGCCGGGCGGCCAGCTCGTGCAGACGACCGATAGCTATGCCGCCGTGCGCAATTCACGAATCGTACTGATCGACGATCACGGCGTGCGCGCGACGATGACCGCTTCGTGGCTGATTCAGATGGGTTGGAAAGACGTCTATGTGGTCAAGGATGCGTTGAGTTCCGGGCCGCTGCTCAAAGGACCAGCCCCCGTCGAGGTGCTTGGTCTCGCGAAAGTGCGTGCTGACATGGTCGAGCCTCGCGAGCTCGCACCTGACGTTAAGAGCGGAAACGTCACCGTGATCGATCTCGACAGCAAACCGCGTTATGGCGAGGCGCATATTCCGGGCGCATGGCACGCGATTCGGTCTAACCTCGCTGCGAATCTGCAAAAAATTCCGCAGACTGGGACTATCGTGCTGACCTCGGCTGACGGCATCATCGCCCGGCTTGCGGCATCCGAGGTCGCGCAAATCACGAACGCACCGGTTAAAGTTCTGAGCGGCGGCACTGCTGCCTGGAAACGCGACAATCTGCCGCTGGAGGAAGGTCTGACTCGATTGACCGATGCGAGTGACGACGTCTGGGTTAAAGCGCATGACCGCACCGAGAACCGCGAGCAGGCGATGAAAGATTACCTCACGTGGGAGGTCGATCTGATCACCCAGATCGGGCGCGACGACGACGTTGAGTTCCGCCACTTTCCGGCCTGATAGAAACAATCATGGCTGACATAACGTGCGATGTGCTGGTGGTCGGCGCCGGCAATGCCGCGTTGTGCGCCGCGCTATCGGCACGCGCGAGCGGCGCGTCCGTGGTCGTGCTCGAGCGCGCGCCCGAGCATGAGCGCGGCGGCAACAGCCGGTTCACCGAAGGCTCGATGCGGTTCGCGTTCAACACCGGCGACGACATCATGAAAGTCGTGCCCGATCTAACCGACGATGAGAAATCGACCACCGATTTCGGCAGCTACACTGAAGACCAATTTTTCGACGATATGGCGCGCGTCACTGATTTCCGCACCGACCCTGACCTGGCGGAGCTCCTGGTTAAGCGCAGCTTCGATACGGTGATGTGGCTGCGATCGATGGGCATCCGTTACATGCCGAAGTACGGCAAACAGGCATACAAGGTGAACGGCCGGTTTACGTTTTCAGGCGGTGTCGTGCTTGAAGTGTGGGGCGGCGGTCCGGGCCTGATCGAAGCGCTCTACAAGCTTGCACGCGACCGCGCCGTCACGATCCGTTTCAATGCACGCGCGATGCAGCTCCTCGACGACGACAGCGGCGTACATGGCGCGCGCGTGCGCATCGACGGCAAGACAGTCGAC
>Ga0207683_10001508_pt1 | contig 20979 bp, 20 predicted proteins | sample KBSM73metaG_FD_184333 | JGI IMG/M metagenome (GOLD analysis project Ga0207683, IMG submission 184333) | Miscanthus rhizosphere microbial communities from Kellogg Biological Station, Michigan, USA - KBS M7-3 metaG (SPAdes) (version 2) | ecosystem: Host-associated > Plants > Roots > Rhizosphere >... | reverse complement strand
AAGATTTTAATCCCACAATACAGCTGGAGAAACTGATTAATATACGGAGGGAGGGAGATAGGTCTGTTGCTACACAAATGGCATCGGCTGGTTGACTGGTCATTACATTTAACTGCTGAACCCTTGTCAGTAACCAACTCTATTAACGAGTTTCCAACTTTATTAACAGGCTACAGCAATGGCGAAGAAGGATTCGAAGAGATCTCGGACCAGTTAGAAAATGTAAAGGAAAGATGGCCTTGCATCTTTACACTCAGCTATCGGACCACATTCGGCGCACGGCTCTAGCACACAACGGTAACGCTAAGACGACATCGATTAACATGAACCGATGCGCTATGCGTAAAACGAGCAGGAGAGCAGGATCACGGTGCGCCGCAGCAAGATCATCTGAGCGAGCGCCGCCGAACTTTGCATCTATGAACCGTACTAGCATGCACAATGATTAAAGCGACTCGCCGGAGAAGTGATACGGTCGGACTGGACTATCAAATCCATCGATGACACGCTAGAGATAGCGCGCCTCGAAAATCGGCTGATCGCATTACTACCGGCCTAAGGGCGTCGTGGCTAGATATGATCCCTGGAATCGTCTTCACAGTTTTATCTGATGCATGCTTCATCGATATCGCCGCTCGTGCACGAAAGAGATGGGCATAGATGTCATGATACGATAAGCCGTCCAAGCGTTCGGCATGGAAATTCACCCGGCCCCCAGAGGAACCGCAGCGCGAAGCGTCATTCCGCTTCTTACAAGTGGGATCAGTGTAAAGCTATAACCGACGAGGAATGCGAGCATGACAGCAATGATCACCGAGGCCATGGCTCCCCAGCCAAACGCCGTGGCCACGACCATACCCATGACTTCTCCGATCGCACAGCCCGTAAAGCAATGCACAGTCGCACTCCAGGCAAGACGATTCAATGAAGTGGGGGTTGGGACCTGCGATGTCGCGGAATGCTCGTGATGGTGAGGTTTTGCAGTGGCTGATTTGGTATCCGTAGGTCCCTCTTTTCTTCTTAAGCAGCCTTTTGACACCAACACCTGATATCAACAGATTTACTCTGTAGATGTAGGACGGGAACAACTTTTACAATTCTCCGAATCGGCGAATTGCAATGGGCCTCTTCCTCTTGATCCTGTTTGCTGATGCTTAACCTGGCGTACATTCCCCTTCAGGGAGAGCAGACGCGTCTATACAATGCGGGCAGAACGAGCAATGTCAGCACCGTGGACGTGAGTAGCCCCCCAATCACAACCGTGGCCAGGGGCCGCTGGACCTCGGCACCAAGACTGGACGCGACCGCCATCGGCAGAAATCCGACGCTCGCCACCAAGGCGGTCATAAGGACCGGCCGTAATCGGTCCGTCGCGCCTTGAATGACCGCAGATGATGTCGGCACACCCTGTGCCTCCAATTGACGAATGTAGGTCACTAAGACGACGCCGTTTAACACCGCGATACCGAAGAGGGCCATGAACCCAATGACAGCCGAGACGCTGAGCGGCAAGCCACGAAGCCATAACGCGATCATGCCTCCCGATAACGCGAGGGGGACATTTAAAAAGATCAATAAGGCCGGCCGGACCGAGCCGAATACAACGGTGAGCATACCCAAAATGAGGCTCAGGGTGACGGGGACCACGAGAGCGAGTCGGCGACTGGCTTCTTCCAAGTGTTCAAATTGCCCGCCCCATTGCGCATGATACCCCAACGGTAACGGCACCTTCTGCGCCAGCAGGCGCTTGGCTTCGGATACAAAGCTCCCTAAGTCCCTCCCTCGGATATTGCACTCCACCACCAGCCGGCGTTGCACATCTTGACGACTGATCTGTGCTGGACCAGAAGACAGCTCAATCGCGGCGATGCGGGACAACGGAACAAGTTCCCCGTGTGCGGTGGGCAAGAGGAGTGCGCCGAGCTGGGTGGGATCTTCGGATGTCTTCTCATCCAAACGGACAACAAGGTCAAAGCGTCGAGGATGTTGCACCACCGTCCCGACGAAATGCCCCGCTCGGGCGGTTTCGATCACCGTCAGGACATCGTCCGCCGTCAGGCCGTATCGTGCAATTTGCAAGCGATCGACGACCACACGTAGCACCGGCAGTCCGGCCAGTTGCTCAACCTTTACATCAGCGGCTCCTCGCACGGTTTCCAGCACGTGGGCGACCGCTTCACCCGCGTGCCGAAGCACGTCGAGGTCAGGGCCAAAAATCTTGATTGCTAGATCAGATCGAGAGCCCCCGATTAATTCATTGAATCGCATTTCGATCGGCTGCGTGAAGCCGAGGCTGACGCCAGGAACAGACTCGAGCACTGCACGCTTCAGCTTTTCAATCAGCTCCTCGCGAGTTCGTGCGGTCTTCCACTGTGCACGTGCCTTCAGCCTAACGAAGACATCGGACAGCTCGACGCCCATGACATCCGTTGCGACATCCGGGCTTCCCGTCCGGGTCACGACACCCAGGACTTCAGGGAACTGCAAGAGGGTCTGTTCGATGTGCAGAGACGTCGCGACGGACTCACTCAATGCGGCACTCGGTAATCGCCACACGTTAATGGCTACATCCCCTTCTTCGAGTCGCGGCACAAACTCAACCCCTAGTGACCAACCCATCCCTAAACTGATGAGGAAAAACGCTACGGCAGGTACCACCACTCTGAGTGGTCGTGCCATGGCCCACTTCACGCACGGCTCATAGGCGTGTTTCAGCCACCTGGTAAACCACGTACCCTCACTTCCTTGGCTTCGACGAGCGAGCCAATAAGTAAGGACTGGCGTGAGTGTCACCGCTACAAGCATGGAGCCCGCCAAGGCCAAGATGACCGTGAGCGCCATGGGACGAAACAGTTTCCCCTCCAGCCCTGTGAGCGTAAGAATCGGCAGATAGACGACGATGATGATCCCGACGGCAAAGACAACCGGGCGTAGGACTTCCTGCGTGGCGGCTTGCACGACGGCGAGCCGCTCGACCTCTGTGCTCGGCGGTTTCTGTCCCAGCCGGCGTAGGATGTTATCGACGACAACGACCGAGCCGTCGACCAGCAGACCAAAATCGATCGCTCCCAGGCTCATAAGATTACCTGAGATGCGCGCCTGGAGCATGCCACTAAAGGCCATGAGCATGGAGAGTGGAATGGCGGAGGCGACGATCAATCCGGCCCGGAGATCCCCGAGAAAGAGGAACAACACCGCCATCACCAGAATCGCACCTTCCATCAGATTATTCCGAACCGTCGCAATGACTGCGGACACAAAGACACTTCGATCATAGTAGGGTTCGATCTTAACCCCGGGCGGCAGGCTCTCGGACAGTTCACGCACGCGACGCTTCACGCGGTCCACGACGTCATCAGCATTTGCCCCGGCCAACATTTGGACCATCCCGATGACAGTCTCGCCTTTTCCTCCCCTTGTCGCGGCACTGAGCCGCAAGGCCGGTCGAGGTCTGACCGTCGCCAGATCCCGGACGAAGATCGGGACGCCCCCGGGGCCGTGCTCGACGACAATCGCGGCGACTTCCTCCTCGTTCGTGGCCAGTGCTTCGGCCCGGAGGAGGACCTGTTCTCGCTCATGCTCAATGTACCCGCCGCCCATCACCGCATTGTTTCGTTCCAGCGCTTCAAAGAGCTGGCGCAACGTCACGCGATACGCTAGTAATTTGGCCGGGTCCACCATGACCTGATATTGTTGGAGATCTCCTCCCCAAATATTCACTTCCACGACCCCAGGGATCGCCCGTAACCGCATCCCAATGTCCCACTGCAAGATTGTTCGCAGGGCCATCAAACTGTGGTCCTTCCCCGTGACGGTAAATTGGTAGACCTCCCCTAAGCCCGTGGTCAGTGGGCCCATCATGGGGCGCCCATAGGAGGTCGGGATGCGTTCGATGGCCTGCGTCAATCGTTCATTGACGAGTTGTCTCGCTAAGTAGACATTCACGTCCTCTCTGAAGATGGCCGTGACAGCGGACAGCCCATAGCGCGAGATCGATCGCAACTCCTGCAGTCCTGGTAGACCCGCCAGAGACGCCTCAATCGGAAAGGTCACGAACTGCTCGACGTCGATCGGTCCTAGGGAAGGCGTACGGGTCAGGACTTGCACCTGCACCGGCGTGAGGTCAGGCATGGCATCGATCGGCAAAGCATGTAATGACCACACACCGCCGACCACGATCAGGCCTAACGCCACCAATGTGAAGAAGCGGTACCGGAGACTGAGCGCGAGGAGTCCCGTCATCTTAGTGAGTCGCTTTCTCGATTGTCTCTTTTAAAAGGACGTTCTTGAGATCGAAGACCCCGTGCGTGACTACACGATCTCCGACGGTGAGCCCTTTCAAAATTTCGCTCCATCCGTTATGTTCCGCCCCCACTTCCACCGCCACGAAGGCATAGCCTTGCTCCTGTTGGAGGAACACGCCTTTGACCTGTTCGACAAACGTCACAGAGGTAGTGGGGATCGCCACTGTCGGTGGACGCTGGCGCGTGAGAGAGACCTCGACATATTCATGGGGTCGTAATTGATCGGTTGGGTTGGGCGCCTCGAACCGCACTCGTGTGGTGCGCGTCTTTTCATCCGCATCCGGCGCAATGTAGGTCATAGGGGCAACGATCGGTGTTCCTTGTGCCGGCTTAATCGTGGCCGTCTCACCAGGATGAAACTGTCGTGCAAGCTCAATCGGGAAATTGGCCACGACCCACACACGCGTGGTGTCCATGATCTCAAAGAGTGTGTCTCCCGGGGCGACCCCCTGGCCCAACACGACCTGTTGGGCCACGACCACGCCGGGAAGCGGAGCAGTGAGCCGGGCTTGATGGCCTTCCATATGACTCCCATGCACTAGGGCCCGTAACTCCGTCTCGGTAAGCCCCATGTGCAACAGTTTTTCGCGCACATGCTGATGCCGCGCGGTACTTTCGAGGTATCGACCACGCTCCTCGACGAGCCGGCGTTCTGACACAATGTCTTCGGCCCGCAGGGTCTGACTTCGCCGGTAGCTATTCTCCGCCACCTCCGCTTGGGCTCTCGTGACGAGATACTCCTGCACCAATTCATCGAGTCGCATGCTTTCAATGGCCACTAAAGGTTGGTTCTGCCTGACTCGATCACCAAGTCCCACGTATAGTCGGACGGCTTGCCCATCAATACGCGAGGTCACCTTCGCGACCCGCTTGAGATCTGGTTGGACTTCTCCCGGCGCGGTAATCACCTGCTCCATGGGACGCAGCGCGACGGCCTCGACCTCTAGATTGGCCCGTGCCGCTGGCGGGAGTTGAACAAGACGGGTTGTGACTGAAGCGGGCTTAGATGCGACTGGTTGTGGGGCGCTCTTGGTGGGCTCGCTTGGAGGATCACCGCAACTCCCAAGTAATATGCCCAAGAACAGGCTTGACGAGAGTCGGCCGATGGTCCCAAGTGTTGTGTGTTTGAGTTGAAATTTTTTACACTCGTCGCCAACACTGCGTCGCACTAGAGCGCCTCACCGACCGCCCGCTCCAGACGACTCAAGGCTCCCGAAAGGTCTCGGCGTGCGAAGTTATATTCCAGCTTCACCTGTCGAGCGACGCGTTGCGCATCCAACACCTCAAGGAGACTGGCGGCCCCCTGCTGAAAGCTACGTTGAGCCATCTGCAGCGCGTCCTGTGCCTGCTTGAGCAGCCCTTTTTCAAAGACCTCGATTTGCTCCGCGGCTGTTTCCGCATCTTGAAAATGCTGATACACCGCCTTCAGCAAGTCATTCCGAATCAGAAACCATTCGCCCTCTTGGCGTCGCTTCGCTCCGAGCGCGGACGCGACCTCGCCTTGCCGCTGAGACCAGACTGGTGTGGGGATACTAAGACCGGCCCACGCCCCTTCTCGTCCTGCTTCACGTGTATAACCACCATACACCGAGACATCGGGCATCCGACTCTGCCGCTCTTTGGTCACGAGCCAGTCGGCTTGTTCCACCTGTTTCTCAAGCCTTCGTAACATAGGATGTTGCTCGCGAGCATGCGCCATGAGGGTGTCCACATCCAGATCACGGCGAAAAGTTCGAAACTCACCTTCAACAGTGAAAGCTTTTCCCAAGGCCCCGGCGGTCAATGTGTCCAGACTCACGCGTCCGAGACGAATCGCATTCCGGGCGCGTCTCATATCCTGCTGCGCTTTCAGGACCTCAACATCCGCTTTTACCGCTTCCAGTCGCACGGCGTCACCCGCCTTCACACGAATCTTCGCCACGCGTGCCACGTCCTCTATCGCGGTGAGATTTTGTTGCGCAATCTGGAAGGTGTGCTGGGCCATGAGTAAATCATAGAACTCCAGCTTCACCTGGCTGGCGAGATTCAACTTCACTTCTTCCATGCCGGCACTGGCTCCGGACAAGGCGGCCTCCGCCGCGTGTTGGCGGGCCGTCCGTTTGCCCGTCCACTCCAGTGGCTGACTCACATTAACGAAGACCTCTGTGATGCGCGTCCCATTCGTCGGATCGCGCACGGCGCCGCTGCCGCTTTGCCCGTTGATGGTGGGGTTTAAAAAGGCTCTCGCGGTTACGTCTTGCCCCCGGCTGTGCTCAACCTCACCCTCGGCTCGCATCAGCGATGGGCTGCGCTCAAGCGCCAACAGAACGATCTGATCAACGGTGTAGACCGGGTCGCCGGCTTCTCCCTTAACGAATGATGAGACCGACAGGAACAAGACTAAAACAAAGCCAAGCATGCGCAGGGCTTGTAGAAATGGGAATATCATCTCTTCCTCCCTAGGAGAGGCCGTTGTGTGGATTAGGAAGTTGAGGACCTGACGCTCAGGTTACGGCATCGCCCGTGATGGCCATGAGATAATCAGTTACTAATAAAACAGCGTCGGGCAGTTAGGTGGTGGTGACAGGAGGCGCGCGTAGCGATAGCGAGGAGTTGAGGAGTATTAAGGCTGGCGGTGCGATTGGCACTTTGGTAGTGAGCGTCCGTGCGGTAGCTATCGGTGCAGAATGGTCGGCCCAGGAAATCAAACACAGCAGACAGGTTTTGTTTATCTTACGATCACTCGACAGCGTGAGAACGGAGAACCCAATTTCAGGATGGGCCTGATCGGAATGGGATACGATCGGCTGAGAATTAGTTAAGCGAGGCTCAAGATTGCCGTCATGATGGTGGTGGTCGTACTCATCCGGCAGATCCGCTGAAAAAACGGTATGGGTCAGAGGCCTAGTATGCCCCGTCTCTCCGTGGGCATGCGCGGGGTGAGTATGGATCAAGGGGAACGCGATCGTCCACAGGATCGACCAAAACACTAATAAGCGTTGTGCTCGTTTCATACGCTATTACGCTAGCATACGTCCACGGCTGAAGCAAACTAAGCCAGTGTTTGGTTATGAGACAGTTGTACATTGTTCAAGAGTTCACTTCCTTATGTTCCTCCCGCGCTGCGCTCCAGACTTCCCGCGCAGCACCTGCGTTCATTGCCGCGATGCCGAGCCCAACGATCAGATCGGGCCACCCAGCACGTGTATAGGCCGTCACGAACCCCGCCGCAACGATCGCGACGTTTGCCAGCGCATCATTTCGAGCTGACAGAAACGCCGCTCGCGTCAGACTGCCGCTATGAGCACGGAACTGTACCAGCATGTACGCGCACAAGAGATTGATCGCCAGGGCACCGCCGCCGGCTAGCGACAGAGGAAGAGCGGCAGGTGGCAACGGTATCAGGAACTTCTCCCAGGCGGTCCAAAGCGTGGCCAAACTGGGTATTAATAGGATGCCCGCGAGGACCATCCCTACGCGAGCCCGACTTGTCACACTCCACTCGAGGGCTAGAGCGATCAGGAAGTTAATCGAGGCATCTTCTAAAAAGTCGACACTATCCGCAAAAAGCGAGACTGACTCTCTGGAACTTATCCGGTTCTAATCGCACGATTTATTACTGAGGGATCAACTCCAAGCCATCGCGCAACACGCAGTGACTTGTAGTCTCTGCGTCGAGGGCATTTCGGTTAGTTAGTTGGTGGAGTCATAGCAAAAAAGGATGCGGCATTTCGCCCAACGGCCGACTTCGTTGGGCTCGGCATATTGATTTCGGAAGGCGCAATTCCAGAAATTACACTATGTGCCTGTTAACAGGCACGATGTTCATGACTCGCATCCCTGAAAGAGCTCCTCACATTCATCACCATGTGGTTCAGCCCCCTCGGGAACCGTGCGAAATTCTACACCCGTGACTCGATCATTCTCGATGAGCAGGCTCGCCCAACAACCATGGTGCATACCCGGCTGACTTCCTTTTAAAAATGGACGGGACTCCTCGAACATCGAGGCTTCTTTGTAATAGCGGAGGACCAGGCCCTGCCCATGACTGGTTTGTTCGAGCGGGTTTCCGGCGCACTGGAGAATGTCTGCCTGGCTCTTTCCTAGCAGTTTTTGTGCTGCCGGTTGCGGGATTTGCTCCTGCGGCCCTGATGCACAACCGTGCACGAAAAGACCGAGAACCGAAAGAACGACGATGATATACATCCTACCCTCCTAAGAAATAAGGCTATACCAAGTTCCTCGTTAACTTCAGTCAGTCGTTCGCGGACTCCAAAACGCTTGGGTGATCAAGGGGGAGGCGGCAAGACGCTTGACGACGGCGTCGAGTTCATCGCGATTGACCGACGTCGCCCCCAGCGTCGCTTCAATTTCCACTTCCTCTTCCCCAAAGGCATGTACGTTGAGGTCGTGTGTCGGATGGTTGCTGCGCTTGAGCTCGCCTTCGAGCAACGCCAGCACCTCTTTCCGACGCTCCCGATGAGCGATCACGTACACGGTGGTCGTCATCTCGACCGTCGCCGTGTCCAACGGCTCCCGGTTGATCGCATGGACAATCGGGCGCAAGAGCGTGTTGGCCGCCAAGACGAAACCGGTGGCCAATGCTGACTCCAAGAGTAGATCTGCTCCTGCACAGGCGCCGATCGCCGCGGAGCCCCACAGTGTCGCGGCGGTATTCAGGCCACGCACGTTGCCTTCCTCCCGCATGATGACGCCGGCCCCGAGAAACCCGATCCCGGATACCACATACCCGACCACGTGAATGGCGCCCTCGTGGCCATACAATCGGTTGGCCATGTCCACGAACACCGCCGCGCCCACGGCCACGAGCACATTGGTGCGCAGGCCGGCCGTCCGCTGCCGGTACTGGCGTTCGAACCCGATCAGCCCGCCCAAGATAAACGCGGCGGCAAGGCTCACCAGCGTATCGTAAAAGGACGCGAGATCGATGTTGTGGATGGCTTGCATACAAGTGTCTCCTTATTGCCAACCAAAGCGCCTGCGGTACAACCCCTTCATGGCCTGCGTCAGTCCCATGTAGGCGAACAGGATCAATGGCAAAAGCACGAAGTACAGCGGCGGCAAAGCCTGAAACTTAAAGTAGTGCGCCAGCGGCCCCATCGGTAGGAAGATGCCGATGGCCATGATCAGACCGGTCATCACCATGAGTGGTGCGGCCGCCCGGCTCTGGAAGAACGGAATCTTCGGCGTGCGGATCATGTGCACGATCAGCGTCTGGGTCAGCAGGCCCACGATGAACCAGCCGGACTGGAACAGGGTCTGCGCTTCCACAGTGTTGGCGCTGAAGATGAACCACATCATGGCATAGGTGAGGAGATCGAAGATCGAGCTGATCGGTCCGAAGAACACCATGAAACGCCCGATGTCGCCCGGCTGCCAGCGCTGCGGCTTCTTCAGGAGTTCTTCATCAACGTAGTCGAACGGGATGGCGATTTGCGAGATATCGTACAAGAGGTTTTGCACCAACAGCTGCAGCGGCAGCATCGGCAGAAAGGGGATAAAGGCACTGGCGACCAACACCGAAAAGACATTACCGAAGTTGGAGCTCGCCGTCATTTTGAGATACTTGAGTATGTTGGCGAAGGTCTTTCGCCCTTCGATCACCCCCTCTTCGAGCACCATGAGGCTTTTTTCCAGCAGAATGATGTCGGCGGCTTCCTTGGCGATATCCACGGCCGTATCTACCGAGATGCCGATGTCGGCCGTGCGCAGCGCGGGGGCATCGTTAATGCCGTCGCCCATGAAGCCCACCACATGGCCGTTGGCTTTCAAGAGCCTCACGATGCGCTCCTTGTGGGCGGGGGTCAGCTTGGCGAACACGTCGTGCGTCTCCACCACCTGCGCCAATTCCGCGTCGCTCATGCGTTCCACGTCCGAGCCAAGCAAGACTCCGTTCGGTTCCAGGCCCACCTCCTTGCAGATCTTCGCCGTCACCAGTTCGTTGTCGCCGGTCAACACCTTCACGGCGACACCATGCTCGGCGAGCGCCTTCAAAGCCGCCGCGGCGGTCTCCTTGGGCGGATCGAGAAACGCCACATAGCCGATGAGGGTCAGGTCAAACTCATCGGGCACGCGGTAATCTTTATTGACTGGCGGGAGATTCTTGATGGCGACGGCCACGACTCGCAGACCTTCCCGGTTGAGGGAGGCCCTGACATCGCGGATGCGGCTGAGCAGCTCCTCCGTCAGCGGCTCGTCGCGCTCGCCATGACGCACCCGACTGCAGACGTGGAGCACTTCCTCAACCGCACCCTTGCAGATCAGGAGATAATGCTCATCGTGCTTGGTCACAACCACCGACATGCGGCGGCGCTGGAAATCAAAGGGAATCTCGTCCACCAGATGGAATGCGGTCGCCGCCTCAAGTTTCTTGTGCACCTCAACGCGATCCAATACGGCAACATCCAGCAAATTCTTCAGGCCTGTCTGGTAGTAGCTGTTCAGATAGGCAAATTCCAGCACCGCGTCGGAAGGGTCGCCCCAAACATCCGTGTGGCGTTCCAGGCCAATCCTATCCTGGGTGAGCGTGCCGGTCTTGTCCGTGCACAGCACGTCCATCGCGCCGAAGTTCTGGATGGCGTCCAGCTGCTTGACGATCACCTTGCGGCGTGAGAGCAGGACCGCACCCTTGGCCAATGTGGACGTCACGATCATGGGCAGCATTTCGGGGGTGAGTCCAACCGCGATGGAGAGGGCGAAGAGCAGCGCCTCCAGCCAGTCGTGCTTGGTGAGACCGTTGATGAACAACACCAGCGGCGCCATCACGATCATGAAACGGATCAAGAGCCAGGCCACCTTGTTGATGCCGATCTGGAATTGGGTGGGAAGCCGATCCGTGGTCGTTACCCGTTGAGCCAGCGAACCGAAATAGGTACGGTTGCTGGTGGTCACCACGACCGCCGTGGCCGAACCCGAGACCACGTTCGTGCCCATGAACAGAATGTTGTCCAGCTCCAGGGGGTTTGTGGTGCCCGGACTCCGTTGCTGAGCATATTTCTCCACAGGCAGGGATTCCCCGGTCATTGCCGCCTGATTCATGAAGAGGTCCTGCGCGTGCAGAATGCGGCAATCGGCCGGCACCATGTCGCCGGCCGAGAGCAGGATCACATCGCCCGGCACGAGGTGCTGGATCGGCAGCTCTATCCGCCGGGGCGGTTTGACGTGCAGGGGAGTGCCGGTGAACTGCTCGAACACCGGCGCGGCCTCCTCGCTGATATCACGCCGCATGACAGTGGCGGTGTTGCTCACCATCGCCTTCAACTTCTCGAACGCCTTGTTGGACTTCGCTTCCTGCCAGAAACGGAGCAACGTCGAGAGCGCGACCATGGCCGCAATGACGACCGTGGCTTTCAGGTCCTCCGTGAGATAGGACACGATGGCCAGGAAGGTCAGGAGCAAATTGAACGGGTTCTTGTAGCAGTGCCACAGGTGAAGCCACCACGAGAGTGGCTTCTCATGCTCGATTTCATTAAGGCCGATGCGTTCGCGGACGGCATCGGCCTGTTTCTCTGTTAGGCCATCGAGATGACTGTCGAGCGTCTTCAGAAGGGCATTGGGGTCGTTTTCGGCCGCGGTAAACAGCGTGTGGGCCAATGCAGCAGGCACCTCGCGGCTAACGCCGGTCTGAATCAGCGTGTCCAACAGGATGAGGCGGCGGAAGTGCCGGCCGATATGGCGGGTACGAAGAAAGCCCGCAAACAACTCTTTCAACCAGGTCAGGTTCATTTTGTGTTCTCCAGCGCCGGTCTGGTCACGACCGGACCTCGAACAACATCCATCCTCCGACCATCACGAATCCGATTCCGGCAACACCAGGAGAGATCTTCCGCAGCCTGGAACTGACCCGTCGCCAAGGTATCTGCATAAATCTGTTTGATCCCACTACGGTCTAGCGGGGCATCTCATTCGTACTGAACGCGCCAGCCCCAACGATCAACGAGCCTGGTCAGCGCGTAGGTCATATCCCACTCAGTCAGTTTGATGCAGCCATTCGTCCGGTCGGAGAAGAAATTCTGATCGGTATCAAAACTCAGATACTTTCTATAGAGATCCGTGTCGAGATGCATCATATGACGCAAGCCCGCGAGGCCGCTGTTATCAGGACGGCGAAGGTGGGGTTGGAGACAAAGGCACTGGTCAAGAGATAGCCGTTGAATAGGGTCTCTTCCGCCTCTCTGGCCGTTTCCCCTTGTTCCTCCTCCATGGAGGGCAGTGGGCGGCCATATTTCTCCAGGGCATGCACAGGAGCCGAGGTGACGAACAATCCCAGCAGCAGACACGTGAGTACGAGAAAGTGCGAATACACTGCCCCAGAGGGAATTGTTCCCGACCGGGTAACTGCTAAAGACTTGAATGAGTCTCGTGATGTGAATGCCTGGATCAAACGCGTCATGACTAGGCTCCTTCTGCCGGGTCCATGCAGACCGAGCCGAAGCTGCCATCACGCTCTAGGGCAAGGGCAACAGGCGTGTCGGCAAGTTCATGGCGCGGCCGTGCAGGCAGGCGATCAGTGTGCTGAGATGTCCGTTTCGTCTACTATTGTCGCTTCCCATACAAGGGACCTCACAGTTGGTTTATTCCTTTAGCCCAAGCGCCTCGGAGCACCACTTCACCGTACTGCATGAAAGGGCACATACCATAGCGCTGAGGGCTTCGATCGAATAGATAAACATCTCTCAAGCGCAAATAATCTATAGTCAGGCCACTCAAAGAGCGTATGAGTGTTCTATTACTTAAGGTAGGACCGTAGCACCCCCAGTACCTGCTCTAAATCATCGCTACGCTGTCGCGGCGACATGTCATTAGCACCAAGATGCTCGCGAAAATGCCCTTCCAACACTTGAGTCATCAGTCCACTGACCGCCCCGCGTATCGCGGCGATCTGTTGAAGAACCGCCGCGCACTCAGCCTCTTGTTCCAGTGCCTTTTCCAACGCCTCGGCCTGTCCTTTGATGCGTCGGACGCGGATTAACAATTGGTTTTTGGACCTGATCGTATGAGGCATGCTGTACCATACTCCTGTATAGTATTGTTATCAGAACAAAAGGACATTATCAAATGCAATCCTCCGCTTCTCTTGATGGTTGGCATCACTTTGATCGTCGCGCAGGGTATAACAGGCGACATTCCCACCATGGCTGTGGCCCACCAGGAAATGCTGCGCCTGCGGATATGCTTCGACGAGCATTCGCAGTTCAATGCTCAACTGTCTAGCTGCCTTCGCCCGGCTAGATGTGCGCTAAAAGGCGCAGGCATTGCTAATCTCTTAGAACTCAGCGGCGATAGTCAGCAAGCAAGCGGGAGAAGGTTGCTAAAGCTGCTGAAATGTGGGCTAATCCTCGACGAAGGCATACATGTCAGCATAGATGAACACGGCAAACGAGCAAAAATACTCCATTATTCACTCACGTTAATACGGGTCGGTTTTTCTAATGCTTATGGTGCGGGGAATATCAAGGTATTAGGTACAGTGATGAATCACTTGTCTTCAGAAATTTGAATGGCTTTCGTGATGCTGCCCGCGCTCCACTTGCTCGGCCAAGGCTCTGCAACATCCGACAATTTCGTGGATTGTTTGAACACGGAATGCAATCTATGGATGACCCGCGCCAAGCACCCGGTAGAATGAATGTCACAGTTTGCGACTTTATTCCCCAAAGCCCCTCTGCTCGCCTCCTTTTTCTTGCCCGTTGAGTTTACGACTTTAAACCGTCTTTTCGCTTAAACCACTGTTAGCAATTTCATGCACTTAAAGAGTACGCAGTTTACGACTTTGTTCCCTGTCTACAATTGCCTTATATCTGCCTCTGATCAAGGGACTATAAGGGTCGCATCGTCGCCCTACGTGCTCGGCCCTGGCAGCAACACATCAAAAAATAGTGCTGGCATTAGTGCGGCTGACAAACAAATCCAGGTGACGATAATCAATTGCTTAAGCGTTACTATGGACGCCGTAAGGCAATGACCGAGAAGCGGCTCAAATTTTAAGCACCGGCATAAGCGCAATCGTCCGCACTGTAGGCCACCGGAGCATGTCACTCTCCAGCCGGGCCTATTACTACCAATTCCATATCGTCGTAAAGTGAAGGCTCCTCTTTCCCCCCGTTAGAGTCAGGGTCATACATGATTCGGCAATCAGAGGATCACAAAGCTCCCCCCCGACAAGGCACCTATACGCCATCCCCTGTCAGACTTAGCCTGCGAAACCCGCGCACATTCTTGGTCCTCTTTCGAAAAACGCTGTCGAAATGGCACGACGACCCCGTCTTACGGTTTGGCGCCGCGCTGGCCTATTACACCGCGTTTTCAGTAGTCCCTCTCGTGGTGGTCGTACTGGCGGTGGCCACGGCCGTCGTCGGGCCGAATGCCGAACCTCATCTCATCAAACAGATCGAGGGATTCATCGGTGAGCAGAGTGCAAAAGCCATCGGCGACTTGCTGAACACCTGGCAAGAGTCTCATTCGACATGGATTGCGACAGGTGCGGCCATTATCACCTTATTCTTCGCGGCGGCCGGCGCGTTTGACCAACTTCAGGATGCCTTGAATACAATTTGGGGAGTGGAACCCAAACAGCAAGGGGGGATGGTCGCTCGGGTCCGGCATCGATTTCTCTCGATCCTCGGCCTCCTGGGGACCGGATTCTTACTTCTCGTATCGCTAGCCATCAGCGCCGCATTAACTGCCTTCGGCCGGGCATTTTCATCACGGATACCCGGCCCGGATGTCATTGGCGTCACCATCAGTTCGCTGGTCACCTTTGCCATTATCACCCTGCTCTTTGCAATGATCTTCAAACTCCTGCCCAAAGCGAAGATTGCATGGTCTGATGTCTGGATCGGCGCTCTAATGACTGCCGCCCTTTTCACCATCGGCAAGCAATTCTTCATCCTCTATCTGGGGCGAAGCGTCATTGTCTCACTCTATGGGGCAGCCGGATCTTTTGTGATGATTCTGCTTTGGGCCTATTACTCGTCACAAGTCCTACTCTTCGGGGCTGAATTCACTGCGGTGTATGCTAGCGAGTGCGGCTCCCGCATTCTTCCGACTGATGACGCCGTCGCCGTCGGTGAGCCAGCCAGGACAGATGAGGAAGTCGAACAGTCTGAATAAACCTAAAATGGCAGTCTTGTGTCTTGTGCCGCAAATCGAATTACTCACGCTCCAGGTTGACGCCTCGTAATTCATACACTAACGCTTGCACAGTCAAGGGCGCACTTCCCTCTGAACAATTGTTCACCAAGACATATGCGCGTCCTTTTGCTGCATAGCCTGCTGAACGATTGTGATCGTTTCGTTTCGCATCTCCGGCAAGACTGACAGTTCTTAACTACCTCGGACCTTTTAGTAGAGGCTCTCATTTACATTTTTGCCCCATGCAGCTATTCTTCTTCCTACCCCCACTCGTATGGTGACTTTTCGCCTCCTACACCTTTTTCGACTCCAATCCATTCTCCTGCTCAGCGCTATCTATTACGTATCGGCTAAAGTTGGATTACTTCTGGCTACCGCGCACCCTGTCGCCTCACCCATTTGGCCAGCAAGCGGGGTGGCGGTGTTCGCGCTGGTGTATTTTGGCTCTCATTTGTGGCCCGCGGTCTTTGTGGGCGCATTTGTCGTCAATGTCACCTCAGCGATATCACCTGTGCCCGCTCTAGGCATTGCCTACGGCAATACCTTCGAAGCGCTAGTAGCGTGTTGGTGTATCAGACGATTAGCACTATCGCCGCAGCGTTTATTCTCCTCGCCCGAGAGCGGCCATTCGAACACCCAACCGCGAATCGTAGGTCGGATTCTAAGCGCACGACGATAGACTGCACGCGAGCTTTGGTTATCCAGGCCTGCTTTCTCCATCCAATGTTCTAATCCTGACACACTCCATCAATTGCCAACCGAGCAACCGAGTCTTGACTGTTCCGCGTCTCACCTGCGTACCCCTCATTAGGAGGCGTGAGCTTCTAGGCCATGACATTCATCGCTTATGCGCTAGGGATTTTAATGTTGTCCGAAGGTGACCTTTTTTAAAGTCCACTATGACTGACGTGAGGTTCCTTGACCCATGACCCTCGGTAACGCCGGTGCCGACATCATTTGATGCGCCTCTCGCTTAATATGAGTTTCGGAATGTTTAGCAGAGTACGTTGCGTCTTTAACAATACTCAAACATATAGGAGGTAGAGCATCGATGATTACCACACCGGTCACGCGGATGGTTGTCTTCAGCGCCTTGCTCGGATGGCTCGGCGGGGGAGCATCATTGGCCACAGAAATTCAGCATTCCACACCGGACCGCGATCAGTTGGGGACTTTGCAGATCGCGCAGAGTGAGACGCCCGGCGAGAAGTCATCTGCGCAACAGAGATCGCAGCAGTTGAGGCCAGGCAGTGCGAGTGCCCCAAAAGATCTGCAAGATCCGGAGAACATCACACGGGAGAAATCTACAACAAAGGCCAATACCGACCAGCAAAAGAATGCCTGTGAGGGTTGCCATCTGGTGAGGGGTCTGGTCCTAAGTTCCGATAGCACCTCGTTACTGGTGAGAGATTCTGCCAAGAAGGAAATACGGTTAAAGATTGACCAGTCAACCGATATCGGCACATTGAGCCAACCCCGCACCGGCACCTTCATGGAAGGTGACCGCATTGAAGCCTACGTACGGCCGGATGGCGTCGCCTGGTCCATCACAGCGTTGAAACAACAGCAAGGTCAACCCGGAGTGGCTGGAGCGCCCGGCGATTAGCCTCTTCACCAATCTGTTTAACCGAATATGTAAGGAGCCCCCATGAAACGATCGCAAGTCGCAGATGAGGAACAGGAAGCGACGCAGAGCGAAGGACCGAATGCCTTGGAGATGTTACGCAATGATCATCAGAAGGTTCAGGAGTTGTTTGAGGAGTTTGAAGGCGCGGACAATCGCTCGCGGCAGGGAATTGGCAATCAAATATTAACGGAGCTGGAAATCCATGCCACGCTAGAAGAAACATTGATCTACCCGGCCATCCGGGAAGCACTCGATGAAGACGACATGATGGACGAGGCGCTCGAAGAGCATCATGTGGTCAAAGCTATGATTAAAGAACTGCGGAAGATGCAGCCCAAAGATGAGCGGTATCGCGCCAAATTTAAAGTCTTGAATGAAATCGTGAAACATCACGTGGAGGAAGAAGAGTCGGAGATCCTGCCCCAGGCTGAAGAGACAGACCTTGACTTTGATGCTCTGGGACAAGAGGCGTTCGCGCGCAAAGAAAAGCTGATCGCCAAGATGGAAGGGACTCCATCCAAACGCAAGTCTAACGGGAACAAACGTAAGGCAGCTTGATGGTGTGCTCTGCAAGCCCTTCTCCCCTTGTGGAGAAGGGCTTTTTATTGAATCTGCGCTCGGCACTCAGCAATGAAACTTTACCAAGCTCAAAAGGAGCGAATCTCAGGAACCCGAATGTAAGGCGCACGCCTGACGGCTAATTCCCATTATCAATCGATTACAGGAGAACAGTATGAAATCCTATGGATGGTCTCCGAGTGTAGCGGTGTTAGCTTAGTGTTGGCCTACGACCTTACACAATCGACAGGCCCAGCCACGCAGCAAGGCTCCGACGGCTCGATGTCAACACAGCACGGGACGGGAATCGATTCGAAGTCGGGCAAAAATGAAGACGCTGGATCGGCCACGGGCACGAAACGTGATCGATCTCGAAGCGGGGCCGAATCCGGACCGAGTCATGGATCAGCACGTCCCAATGTACCGTTCGCCGGCGCTTTCGCTACGAGTCCCCATGGTATCAATGGCCGGGCAAATTGGTGACTATTGGTGACTAGTGTGCTCCGCTCCAGGGAAGAGCCGGGGAGGGAAAGGAAGCAAGCAGTGTTGACGACTCACTCATTAGCCTCTCGACATCCAGCGCCTGTCGTTTCGTCAACTGTCGCCCAGATCATGCGAAACATTCTACAGGTTGCGTTCTGCCTGGTCTGTCTTGGCGCAGGACCTGCGCCCGACACCATCGCCGCGGATGATTCTTACATTGCTGGCTATGCCGCCGCCGTTCTGCACAACGAGTTCAAAGCCGCCCAGGCATCGGTGGTGGTACAAGATGGCGTTGTGACAGTCGATGCTGAGTCGCTCGGCACCGTGGACCAGGCCAAGGTGCAAACAGCGCTGGAAAAGATTCCCGGTGTGACACGAGTGGAGATTCGACAAGGACCGGCCGTTGCTGCCGTCCCGGCCTCATCCCCACCGGAAACCATCAAGCAAGAACTGACTGAGATCGAGTCCAAATTTCTCCCCCATGGTCTCCTTTTTGCGCCGTTCCATGCCGATCCGCGGTGGCCGCATTTTTCCATTGCGTACCGTAGTATCTCCAGCGGGCTCGGACCGACTAAAACTGGCTCGGCTAACTTCGGAGAAACGTTCGCGCTCTATCGGGATACGGCTCCTCTGAGCGGCCAATGGGAAATCGCGATCCAGGCGGGCGTGTTTAGCACGTTCAATATGGATGCCTCGTCCAAAGACCTCGTCAATGCCGATTATACGGCCGGACTGCTCACCACGTATCGGACCGGCCGATTCTCTGGCTTCCTTCGCATCCATCATCAAAGTTCGCATTTAGGAGATGAATTCATTCTCGATAGCCCGACGCCAGTGCACCGAGTCAATTTAAGCTTCGAAGAAATCGATCTTAAATTGTCCTATGAGCTCTTCTCGTGGCTCCGGGTGTATGGTGGCGGCGGGATACTCATGGATCGCGACCCGAGTACTCTCGGACGCGGCACGAGCCAATTCGGGCTTGAGTTCACAAGCCCCAAGACTTTTTTAGACGGGAAAATTCGTCCGGTGGCGTATGGAGATTTCCAGATCAACGAGAGGGCGAACTGGGCAGTCAGCCAGTCCTTAATGGCGGGGCTTCAATTCGAGAATGCGCGTATCGGCGACCGGAAGGTGCAGTTGTTGGTGGAGTACTTCAACGGTCCCTCGCCCAACGGCCAATTTTTTACCCAACGCACCGACTGGATCGGACTCGGCTTCCATTTGTATTACTGATCCTCTATAGAATCTTTGCATGCTTGGATTCATGCAATACAGGCTGTTTAGGAAAAACCCCTTGTCGACTGGGCGCTTTCCACCTATATGCAGCGCGCATCATGAATGTCCGACCGTGCGCCTCAAGGAAAATCAACAGTCCAATAACGAGAAAGGATGCTCTCATGGAAAGAGTCCTATTGACCTGCTGGTTCAACACTTCGTGGACCTTCTAGATAATCGGGAGAGACCCGAGGGTGTCAGTCGTGACACTGGCAGGGCAACCTTCTCGAGCCCAATGCATCGCTCTTGAGGGAGAAGATATTGCCGATTCGACGGTTCATGAGCAAGTTCATAAGCGATGCGGAGTTGATCGTCGCTTCATCGGACCGGGAAGTAATGAACTGGGGCGGGATGGAACGCATCTCGCCCCAGGTTACACCTCGCCTGACTGACATCCTCGCCTGCCGTTAGGTAATTTCAATGCGTCGGGGTTTGGCTTCTTCCCGCTTCGGTAACCCCAACACCAGTACGCCGTCCTTGTACGAGGCCGAGACCTTATCGGGATCGATATAGGACGGAAGGCGGAACGATCGGGTAAAGCCGCCCCACCCAATTTGCTGGGCGAAATACCGACGGGACTGATCCACGCTGTGCTCCTTGCGTTCGCCTTTGACCGTCAGTACCCCATCCTCAAACAGGATCTGCATGTCTTGCCGATCCACGCCCGGGATCGCCACCTGGATATGAAACCCATGTTCATCCTCGTAAGCATTGCAGGGCGGTGCCCACCCAGCGTTCATGGTACGAAGCGTGTCCTGGAGTAAACGATCCACATCGACCGATGTAAGTGCCATGGTGTCCTCCTTTCAGTGATAGGTGGTAAATGCGTTTCGCCCGATAGGTAATCCCGACAGTCCAATCGTCAAGTCCCCCCAACCTTCTCAGTTACATGTAAAGGGCACGGTGTTGGAACGCGTCGAGGGCGCGATGGAGATCGATCGATCCCTGCATCGTCGCACGGTCGCCCATCGATCCACCGTCGCGGCAAAGCGAGGCAGGACGTTCCAGCCTCCTAACGGAGGGAAGCAGTCCCAAGGCCTGTCGGAAAGCGAGAAGGAACATTTTTCTAGGCGAAGCATCATTTCCACGCATCGTGCCCTATGCCGAATCGACGTTCTTACTGACGCCTTATGTACGGATGACCGAGTCCCGAAAAAGCCGCAACAGGACACGCGTTCAATGTTGCCGCCGATAGTGACGCACCGACCGCGAATGCTACGGTCCACTCCACGCATGCGACATGTTCTTAACAAAGGAAAGGGAATTTTAATGAAGCTGAACGTACGAAGTGGACGCAGGTCGATTCGCCGAGGAACTCTCTTATTAACTGCTTTATGCTCACTGACCTTTCTGCCCAACATCGGTCAAGCGCAAGTCGGGACGGAAGGGACGACGCCCGATGAACGCACTCCGACACAATCCACACCCGATGAACGCAATCCGACCCAAGCCACGACAGAACGCATGAAAGAGGCGCAGGCGTTGTATGCGCCGCCGGCTTTCGTTCGGCGCGAAGAACACCATCGTCCCCACGAAACCTATATCGGCGGCTTCGGAGGCTACACGTTTGGTGGAAGCGGCTTTACCAATACCCAGATG
>Ga0207683_10001507_pt1 | contig 20989 bp, 14 predicted proteins | sample KBSM73metaG_FD_184333 | JGI IMG/M metagenome (GOLD analysis project Ga0207683, IMG submission 184333) | Miscanthus rhizosphere microbial communities from Kellogg Biological Station, Michigan, USA - KBS M7-3 metaG (SPAdes) (version 2) | ecosystem: Host-associated > Plants > Roots > Rhizosphere >... | reverse complement strand
GGCTGGCTGCGCAGGGAGACCGGCTGGCGGCTGGCCGCAGACGCGGAGACGGCCCGGCTGTTCAAGACGGCCCCGCCGGCTTCCGACGCTACCCATCCCGCTCGCGGACACAACAAGGAGCCGTTCAGCCGCCGCCGGTACGTCGCTCTCTGCCTGGCCCTGTCCGCGCTTGCCCGCGCCGACGCGCAGACCACGCTCGGCAGCCTCGCCGACGACGTGCTCACCGCCGCCGCCGAACCCGGCCTGGCGGCTACCGGGTTCACGCTGACCCTGGACACCAGGAGCGACCGCGCCGACCTCGTGGCCGTGGTCCGGCTGCTGCTCGCCTGGGGCGTGCTCAGCCGGGTCGCCGGAGACGAGGATGCGTACCTGTCGGCCCGGGCCGATGTGCTGTACGACGTACGCCGGCCGGTACTCGCCCTGCTGCTCACCGGCAGCAGGGGCCCGTCGACCATCAGCGCCCGCGGATTCGAGGCAGCGCTCGCGGAACTGACCGCCGAGCCTGTTGCTGAGACCGACGAACTGCGCAACCAGGCGCTGCGCCGCATGCTCACCCGGCGGCTGCTCGATGACCCAGTCGTTTACTACGACGAGCTGGCCCAAGGCGAACGTGCCTACCTGATCGCCCAGCGGCACAACATCACCGGGCGGATCAGCGAGGCCACCGGGCTGCTGCCGGAGCTGCGCGCCGAGGGCATCGCCATGGTCGACCCCGACGACGAGCTCACCGACGTGCGGATGCCCGAGCAGCGCACCGACGGGCACGTCACGCTGCTGGTCGCCGAGTACCTGGCGGGCAGGGCGCGGGCGCCGCGGGCCGAGCTTCTCGCGTTCGTCCGGCAGGCGGCGCAGGCGCACGCGAGCTACTGGCGCAAGGGCGTCACCGATCCCGGCGCGGAGATCGAACTGCTCGGGGTCGCGCTGGACAAGCTCACCGCGCTGCGTCTCATCGAGGTGGAAAACGAGGCCACGCGCGACGGCACCGGCAGCGTGATCCGCAGCCGCCCGGCCATCGCCCGCTTCGCTCTCGCCGAGCCCACCATCCGCGAGCCCGGCAGTCCCCCCACGGGCAAGACCGGAACGAGCCAGACCAGAAAGGCGGCGGCCGATGCTGCCAGCACCATCTTCTGAGCGGTGGAAGCCCCTGCGGGCCGGCCTGGTCGACATGTTCTACTACGACCAGGAGGAGTTCTGGTTCCACGACGGCCGCCTGCTCCTGCGCGGCAACAACGGAACCGGCAAGTCCAAGGTGCTCGCCCTCACGCTGCCGTTCCTGCTCGACGGCGACCTCGCGCCGCACCGGGTGGAGCCGGACGGCGACCGGCAGAAGCGGATGGAGTGGAACCTGCTGCTCGGCGGCAGGCACCCCAGCCCGGAGCGCCTCGGCTACACCTGGCTGGAGTTCGGCCGCAGGAGCGCTGACGGCATTGAGGAGTTTCGCACGATCGGCTGCGGGCTGAAGGCCGTCACCGGGCGCGGAATCGCACGGCACTGGTTCTTCGTCACCAGCCAGCGCCCCGGTGCTGAGCTGCAGTTGCTGCCCGGCAGCCGTGTCCCGCTCACCCGGGAGAAGCTACGGGAGCAGATCGGCCAGCACGGGTTCGTGTACGACCGGGCAGCCGACTACCGCCGAGCCGTGGACGAGCACCTGTTCGGCCTCGGCCCGCACCGCTACGAGGCCCTGGTCAACCTGCTAGTCCAGCTGCGCCAGCCGCAGCTGTCGAAGAAGCCTGACGAGAAGCTGCTGTCCAGGGCGCTCACCGAGGCGCTGCCCCCGCTCAGCCCTGGCCTCGTGACGACCGTTGCCGACGCGTTCCGCGGTCTGGATGACGAGCGCGACGCCCTGCGCTCCCTCGCCGAGGCTCAGGAGGCGGCGACCGCGTTCCTGAGCCATTACCGCCGGTACGCGAAGGTGGCGGCCAAGCGTAAGGCCGCCGGACCGAGGCTAACGCAGAGCCGCTACGAAGGGCTCGGCCGGGACCTCGCCACCGCCGAGGAGGCTTTCACCGCCGCTCAGCGGCAGCTGGACGAAGCGCAGTGCGAGCTCACGCATCTGGAGGAACAGCGGACCGAACTGGAAGCGCGCCAAGGCGCGCTTCAGGCCGATCCCGCGATGCGCGACGCCGAGCGGCTCGAGCAGCTCCGCCAGGACGCCGACCGCAAGGAGAAAGCGGCGCAGGTCCAAGAGGCTGACCGGGACCGGCACACCGGCCAGGTCAGGCGGTACGCCGACAAGGCGGCCCAAACCGCGCATCGGGCCGGCACCGGACGCGACAAGCTCGCCGAGGCGCTGCGCGAGGCCGCGACCACGGCCGTCGACGCAGGCTGCGCTCAGCAGCACCAGGCAACGGTCGCGGCACTGGACGGCCCGAATCGCGAAAGCGGCGGCCTGGATGCCTTCCCGTCAGCCGACCAGGCCGGCGGCGGGCACCGCGCGGTCGCTGCCTACCTGGATGCCCCCGAGGCGCCCGCGGCCGATATTCTCGCCCAGGCCAGGCGGGACGCCCAGGCCATCGCCGACCGGCAGGCGCGAGCTATCGCGCAGCTAGAGCGGCTGCTCGCCGACGTCGCCGGAGCGCGCGGGCAGCTACAAGCCGCGCAGGAAGCCGAAAACAGGCGCTCGGCTGAGGTCCAGGCCGCGGCGGACCGGGTCACGACCGCGGACCTGGCGGTAGAGGAACGGATGCGACTGATCCTCGACGGCTACCGCTCGTACCTGAGCGGCCTGGCCGAGCTACGAGTGGCCGATCCCGACGAGCTCATCGCCACGCTGGAATCCTGGGGCCTCACCGGTGAGGGCACGAACCCCGCGGCTGCGACCATCGACCACGCCGTCCGCGTGACCGGTGCCGAACTTGGCCAACTGGCCGGGGAACTCGGCAGTCAGCGGACCCGGCATGTGACGCGAGCGCGCGAGCTGACGGAGCAGATCGGCCGGCTGCGCGCGGGCGGCCACGACGCTCCGCCGGTTCCGCCTACGCGGGCACCAGGGATCCGCGATGGCCGTCCCGGCGCGCCGCTGTGGAGGGTGACCGAATTTGCGCCGGGCCTGGGCGACGACGAGCGCGCCGGCGTGGAGGCCGCGCTCGAGGCGGCGGGGATCCTCGACGCGTGGGTGACGCCCGACGGGAACCTCGTCGACGGGGACGTGGTCGTGGTGTCCGGGCTTGCCCCCGTGGCCGGGGAATCGTGCGCCAGCCTGCTAGTGCCCGCGATCGACCGGGCCGATCCCCAGGCCGCGGCGTTGGATGAAGTATCAGTCGCATCCGTTCTGAGTGCGATCGGACGTGAGACCGGGACCGTCGGCGGCGCGGCCTGGGTGACCACGGACGGACGGTGGTCTAACGGGGTGCTGAGCGGCGCCTGGCGCAAGGACCAGGCCGGTTACATCGGCGAGGGGGCGCGGGAGGCGGCACGGCGGACGCGGATCGAGCAGCTCGAGCGGGAGCTCGAGGCTGAGCGTGCGGTGATCGAGAGGCTCGACGCGGACCTGGCGGAGATAGCAGCGCGGCAGACTCGTCTCGCGGACGAGCACCGCAGTGTGCCGCCGGATGACGGGGTCCGCGAGGCGCATACCAAAGCTGCCGAGCGGCGTGAACAGCTCGCGCAGGCGCGCATTGATCATGCGGAGACCGTTGCGCAGCTCCAGCAGTGGCAGGAGGAACTGGCGGCCGCACAGGTGCGGGCGGCGGAATTCGCGGCCGATGTGAGCCTGCCCGCGGATACCGGGGATCTTGCCGCGGTGCGAGACGGGCTGGGCGCCTACCGGGTAGCGCTCGCCGCTCTCTGGCCGGCCGCCGAGGCGGCGCACGCCGGGATCCGCGCCGCGGCCGAGGCCGAGAGCGACTTCGCTGGCAGCCGCCAGTTGCTCGTGGAGGCGAGCGAGCGGGCCGCCGAGGCGCGGGAGGCGGCCGGTGCGGCGGCGGCGACGTACCAGGAGCTGCTAGCCACCGTCGGCACGGCGGTCGAGGAACTGCAGCGGCGGCTGGCCGGAGTGACCGATGCCCTCCGCCGGAACAAAGCGGCGCATGGAGCCGCCCGCGACCGGGAACGGGACGCGATCGGGGCGAGCGGCAAGGCGGACGGGGAACGCGGACGGCTGCGGACGGACGTCGAGGATGCCATGCGGCAGCGGGACAACGCGGTGCGCGAGTTCCAGGCGTTCGCCGCCACCGGGCTGCTGCGGGTCGCGGTAACGTCGCAGGAAATCCCCGACGTCGAGCACCCATGGGCGGCGACGCCGACGGTGGTCCTGGCTCGCGCCGTCAACGCCGAACTCGACTCCGTGGACGACGCGGACGGGCCGTGGGACCGGATCCAGAAGCGGGTGACCGAGGAGCACAAGCTGCTGGCGGACGCGATGGCCAGGCACGGACACTCGGCGGGGCTGACGCTGAGCGAGGGCGTCATCGTGATCGACGTGGTCTTCCAGGGCCGTAGCCACGATCTGCCAGGGCTGGCCGAGGCGCTGGCGGCGGAGGTGGAGCAGCGGACCACGCTGTTGTCGGCGCGAGAGCGGGAGATTCTGGAGAATCACCTCCTCAACGAGGTGGCGGGAACGCTGCACGAGCTGATCTCAGGGGCCGAGGCCGAGGTCAGGCAGATGAACGACGAACTGGAATCGCGGCCGACGTCGACCGGCATGAAGCTGCGGCTGATCTGGCAGCAGGCCAGGAACGCGCCCGAGGGACTCGACCGGGTCAGGCTCAAGCTCCGGCAGACGATCGACGCGTGGTCCGCCGCTGACCGGGCGCTCGTGGGGACGTTCCTCCAGCAGCGGATCGCCGCCGAGCACGCGGACAATCCGGCGGCCGGCTGGGCCGAGGCGCTGACCTCGGCGCTTGACTACCGGGGCTGGCATGAGTTCGTGATCCAGCGGTATCAGGACGGGCACTGGCGGCCCGCTACCGGCCCCGCCTCGGGAGGCGAGCGCGCGCTGGTGGTATCGGTTCCGCTGTTCGCGGCGGCTTCGTCGCACTACAAGTCCGCCGGCAACCCGCACGCCCCGAGGCTGATCGCCCTCGACGAGGCATTCGCCGGGGTGGACGACGACTCCCGCGCCAAGTGCCTGGGCCTGCTCGCCACCTTCGACATGGACGTGGTCATGACCAGCGAGCGCGAGTGGGGCTGCTACCCGCAGGTGCCGGGACTTGGCATCTCCCATCTCGCCCGGCAGGACGGCGTCGACGCGGTCCTGGTCACGCCGTGGCGGTGGGACGGCCGGGAACGCCGCAGGGCCGACCGGGCGGCGGTATGACCGACACCTCGGGGGACGACGCCACCAGGCTGCACCGCCTGCTCGGCGGCGAGCCCACCGCTTGGCTGGTCCAGCGGGCGCGAGACCGGCTGGAGGCCGGGCGCCCGCTGACCGGGACCGTTACCCTGACCGGGGCGACCGTAGGGCAGCGGCGGGCGGTCGAACGGCTGACCGGCAGGGCGCCCCGTTCTGGCACGTCGCTGTCGGTGTCGCTGCCCGAGGTGGACCGGGTCCTGCGCGAGAGCGGTGCCGCGCCGGGCGGACTGGCCGAGGCCGTGGCGCTCCTGGGCGGTCCGCTCCGAGACCGCAACCGCGACCGGGCGGATACGGCGTCTGCCTGGGCGGGCGCGTTCGCGCCGCTGGACGAGGCCGTGGCGGGCCGCACCGAGCTAGCCGCCTGGAGGGGGTGGCTCGACGCAACCGGCGTCGTACGCCGCCTGGCCCCGTCCCCTAATGAGGCCCTGGCGCTGCTTGACCAGGTGGCGGCGGTGCTGCGACGACTGCCGTCACGGGGAATCCCGATCGGGCGGCTCGCTGCCGAATGCTGCGGCGACGCGCACGCCCTCGATGACGGCCGCCCGGCCGGGACGCTGGCCGTGTCCGCGGTCCGCGCGCTGGCCGGCCTTCCCTTCGCGGCTGACGTGAGCGCGGACTCCCGCCGTGCAGTCTGGGCCTGCGCGGGCGTTCATCTTGACGACCTCTCCTCCCTGGTGCTCTGCCTCGGCCTGCCCGGCGACAGCCATACCGCTCTCGGCAAGGTGCTGGCGGTGCACCAGGAAACCGGACAGCCAGCGGTGCTCACCCTCAGGCAACTGCGCGGCCACGATGAAGCGCTACCAGTGGGACTCGTGCGGGTCTGCGAAAATCCCGTGGTGATCGCGGCGGCCGCGGACGAGCTCGGCCGCCGCTGCCCGCCACTGGTCTGCGTCGGCGGCCAGCCATCCGCCGCCGGATGGCAGTTGCTTGACCTCCTGGCGGCGGGCGGCGCAAAATTCCGCTACCACGGAGATTTCGACTGGGGCGGTATCCGGATCGCCGGCGCGGTTCGTCAGCGAGTGGACCAGGGACAGTCGCACTGGCAGCCGTGGCGGTACGACAGGGACGCTTATGAGGCCGCGGCAACGGCAGTGTTGGCTCTGCGGGCCGCCACGCGGCTGCCCCGGCTGGCCGGCGAGCCGGTCGCCACCCCCTGGGATCCGGGTCTGGCGGCCGCCATGGCATGCCACGATGTTCGCATCGAGGAGGAACTTTCCCTCGACACCCTGCTCGCGGACCTGGCCTGACCGGGTTCCGATCAGGTAATGCGAACGCCGGAAATCATAGGCCCAGACATTCGAGGCAGGATTGCCATCAAGGCCGTGAACGAGGAGTTAGGAGCCGCTGGCACGGGGAAGCGGCTTGGAGCAAAAGGGGCCTGGCCAGGGCTGTGACCGTGCTGTTCAGCTTGGCTGTTCGGCGAGGTATTCGTGGGCCAGCTGGGTAGCGATGGCGCCTTCGCCGACGGCGGAGGCTACGCGTTTGACGGACCGGTGGCGTACGTCCCCGGCGGCGAAGACTCCGGGCAGACTGGTCTCTAGGAACAGCGGTGGCCGCTCGAGCGGCCATCTGGTGCGCGGCTTGGCGCGGGCCAGGTCACGTCCGGTCAGCACATAGCCTCGCTCGTCGCAGTCGATCGTTTCTTGTAGCCATTGGGTGCGTGGGCTGGCGCCGATCAGCACGAACAAGGCCGTCGCCGGGACGGCCTGGGTGCTCCCGCTCCGGTTGTCGTGGAGCGTGAGTCTTTCCAGCCGCCCGGTGCCCTGCCCGCCGATCGCCTCGGTGTGCAGCCGGACCGAGATGTTAGGGGTGGCCTGGATCTTTTGGATCAGGTAGTCGGACATGGTGGCGGCTAGGCTGTCGCGGCGGACCAGCACGGTGACTGATGCGGCGTACCCGGCCAGATGGATCGCGGCCTGCCCGGCCGAGTTGCCGGCCCCGGTCACGAACACCTCGTGGCCCTCCATCGCGCGTGCTTCGCTGCCCGCAGCACCGTAGAACACCCCGGCTCCGGCCAGCGCCTCCAGGCTGGGTACACCTAGCCGCCGCCAGGACACCCCCGGCGCCAGGATTACCGTCCGGGCTGCGACCTGCCGTCCGCCCGACAGCGACAGCCGCCGTTGCGGATCGTCGGCGGTCAAGGCGGTCGCGGCCTCGGCGAAGACGAAGCTGGCCCCGAACAGCCACGCCTGCTCGAAGGTGCGGAAGGCCAGATCATCACCGCTAATCCCGTGCGGGAACCCGGGATAGTTACGGATCAGGGAGCTGGTTCCCGCCTGTCCGCCGAAGACCTCCGGCTCCAGCACCAGCGTCGCCAGCCCTTCAGAGGCCGCCGCGACAGCCGCGGCGAGCCCGGCCGGGCCGGCCCCGACGATGGCGACGTCGTAGTTGGTGGCTGTGGGGCGGATGGCTGCCCCCAGGAACTCGGTGAGTTCAGCGTGGGAGGGGTCGGCCAGCACCTGGCCGGTGCGGAAGATCACCACCGGCAGGCGGCTGCCGTCCTGGCCGGCCTCGCGCAGGAGCTGCCGTCCAGCTTGCGAATCGTGGGGATAGAACCGGTAGGGCATGGCGATGCGGGTCAGGACATCACGCAGCTGATGCGAGCGTGGCTCCCACTGGCGGCCGACGACCCGGAACGCGGCAAAGGACGGCTCCGCCGTTTTGCTCCAGTCGGCCAGGAAGTTGCTGAGCGCCGGATACAACCAGCGCTCGGCAGGCTGCCACGGTGTGAACAGGTGGTAGTCGATCTGGCCGACCGTCATCGCCTGCACCGCCGGGTGGGCCGCGCTGTAGTCGCCCCGGGCTACCAGCAGCACCCGTTTGGCCGCCGGGTGCAGCTCATGGGCGGCCACCAAGAACTCCACCCCGCTCATCTCGGCTATCCGCTGGGCGGCCAGCAGCAGCGCGACCGGCTGCGACTGCGCACCCAGGTGCCCAAGCCGGGTCAGTGCCGCCATCGGGGAGGGCTCGGCAAGGATCTGGTAGTCCGCCCCAAAGCGGCGGCCAAGGTCAGCTGCCAGCGCCTCCAGCGCCGGGCGGTCCTCGTCAACCAGGAACAGAACCGGTGTTCCCATGCCCGCCTCCGATATGACGGCCGACCATGACGGCTGCCGCGTGCTGACCTCTGCGGCAAGCCACTCGAGCTCCCCGTCATGGCCAGTCAACAGCAAAGCCGCAGGCACCAGGAGGAAGAGGACTCAATATCCACACGTTCTCCACAGCTTCTGCAACCGGCCAACGTGGGCGATTTATGCGCGGCCTTTCTGGCCTGAGTTCTGCGGGCGGCGGCCCGCAGAAGCCCAGTTCTGGGCCAAGGCCGGGGCCCGCGCAACGAACCCTCGACCATCGGCAGGCTGTTGGGTACGTTGGGTACTTCAGGCGCCGGATCGGGACGGGGCAGGGGATGAAGCAGATCCCCTCGGTGGCAGACGGGCTGCTGCAGGGAACCGCAGCCGGCGGGGCGGCCGGGCTGGCGGTGGGCTCGCCGGGCTGGTTTGCCTGGCTGGCCGATGATGCCGTCCGGTCCTTCTCGTTCCGGTCACCGGCGGGGGCCTACACCGCCCGCAAGGAGCGCCGACGGCGCGGTGGCGCCTACTGGGTCGCCTACCGAACCGCCGCTGGCCGCCAGCACAAGGTCTACCTGGGCAAAGGCGAGGAGCTCACCCCTGAGCGCCTGGCCGAGGTGACCGCCAAGCTGGCCGGACGCATCAGCCCCGCTGTTCCTGACGCGTCGCCAGGCCGGATGGACCATGGCGCTGGAGGCCTGCTGCTGGCGACCAAGCTGTTCGTGCCTCAGCCCCGGCCCGACCTGATCCCACGGCCCCGGCTGCTCACCCACCTCGACGTCGGCCTGGAGGCGGGTCGGTGCTCGCTGTTGTCGGCGCCGGCCGGTGCCGGCAAGACCAGCCTGCTGGCCGCCTGGCTCGCCCAGCTGGATCGCCCGGTCGCCTGGCTCACCCTCGACGAGCGCGACCAGGACCCCCACCAGGTCCTCCGCTATCTCGTCGCCGCCCTCCAGACGATCGCGCCCGCCAGCGGCCGGGAGGCGCTGGCTTGGCTAGAGACCCCGCGCCCGCCACCCGCCGAAGTCGTGGTCACCGTCCTGGTCAACGACCTGGCCGCCCTGCCCAGGCCCGGCCTGCTGGTCCTGGACGATTACCACCTGGTGCGCGCCCCGGAGGTCCACGCCGCGGTCGCCTTCCTGCTCGAGCACCTGCCGCCGGGCCTGCATCTGGTGATAGCCAGCCGCGAGGACCCGCCGCTGCCGCTGCCGCGGCTGCGTGCCCGCCGCCAGCTCACCGAGGTCCGGGCCGCCGACCTGGGCTTCAGCGTCGAGGAGGCAGGCGCCCTACTGGCCTCGGGTATGGGCCTGCGCCTCGAGGAGGCGCAGGTGGTGGCGTTGGTCGACCGCACCGAAGGCTGGGCGGCCGGGCTACACCTGGCCGCGCTGGCCCTGCGCGACCGGCCCGACCCGGCGGCGTTCGTGGCCGCCTTCGCGGGCGGGCACCGGCTCGTGGCCGACTACCTGATGACCGAGGTACTGGACCGCCAGCCGGCGTCAACCCGGCGTTTCCTGCTGGCCACCGGCGTGCTCGACCGCCTGTGCGCTCCGCTGTGCGACGCGCTGCTCGCCGCCGACGCCCCCGGCGACACCCAGAGGCGGCTGGAGGAGCTGGAGCGAGCCAACCTGTTCCTGGTGCCATTGGACGACGAGCGGGTGTGGTACCGCTACCACCACTTGTTCGCCGACGCCCTGCGCGCCCGCCTGGCCCGCGAGGCCGGCGCCGATGCGGCGGCCGCCTTCCACCGGCGAGCCAGCGCCTGGTTCGAGCGGGAAGGGCTGCTGCCCGAGGCGATCGACCACGCGCTGGCCGGCGACGCCGCCGAGGACGCAGCCACATGCATCGAGGCGCTGACGCCCACGCTGTTCGCGACCATGAGCATCCACCAGCCGCTGGCGGCCTGGCTGGCGGCCCTACCCGAGCCAGTCGTGCGCGCCAGGCCGCTGCTGTGCCTGGCGCAGGCCTGGCTTCTGATCCACCGCGTCGAGCTGGTACCGGCCGCCGCCTGGATCGACGCGGCCGCGGAGGCGCTCCCCGCAGCCGGAGACGGCGCCGACCCAGCGCGTGGCGCAGTCGCCGCCACGCGTGCCTACATTGCCACCGTCGTGCCGGACACGGCACCGGATCACGCCATCGCGTGGGCGGAGCGGGCGCTGGCCGATCTGGCACCGGACGACGTGGCCTTCCGCAGCATCGCCGGCATCAGCCTGGGCCAGGCCGCGCTCGCGTTGGGTCAGCTCGACCGGGCCGAACGAGCCTTCGCCGATGTCGCGGCGGCGGCACGGGCGGCTGGCCTGGTCCAGGGCAGCCTGACGGCGACCACTGCGCAGGTCAACGTTCAGCGACTCCGTGGTGCCCGTCGGCAGGCGCTGGCCACCGGCCGGGCGGCCCTGGCCTGGGCCAGCGGGCACGTCGTGCCCCCGACCGTTGGGAGGCTGCGAACGGTGCTGGCCGAGCTGCTGCTCGACGAGGACGACCTAGCGGCGGCCCTGCCATTGGCGACCGAAGGGCTGGCCGCCCCGCGCGAGTTCGGGAACGCGCCGCCGCTGGTGCTGCTCGCGAGCCTTCCCCTGGTCCGGCTGCGTCTGGCCCAGGGCGACGCGACCGCGGCGGGAGCCGTGCTGGCCGAGGTGCGGCCGCTGGTCCAGCACGGGCCGTTCGCGATGGTGGTGCAACTACTGGAGGCGGCCGAGGCGCGGCTGCGCCTCGCGATGGGCGACGGGGGCGGCGCGGTGGCCTGGGCCGCCGATGTCGCCTGGGCCGCCCCGGTCGAGCCGATGGCACTGGCGGACGTGCTCAGGTTCGCCGCCGCCGGCGTCGAGGCCGCAGGCGTCACGCCGGCGCGGATCTTGGTCGCTTACGGGCGAGCCACTGGCGACGCCGCCCTGCTCGAGCGGGCCAAGCGCCACCTGGAAACGGCCTGGCAGGTGGCGGAGGGGCTGGGGCTGGGCTGGCTACGGCTCAGGGTCCTGATCCTTCGGGCGCTGCTCGCCGACGCCCTGGGCGACCGTGAGGCGGCGCTCCGGTCGCTGGCGGCGGCGGTCGCCGAGGCCGAGCCGGAGGGCGTGATCCGGCCGTTCCTCGATGAGGGAGAGCTCATGGCCGCGCTCCTGGCCATCTTGGACGGGTCCGTAAGGGACGGGCGCGAGCCGACGGCCGGCCTGTCGACGGCCTTTCTCGGCACCCTGCTCGCCGCCTTTCCCGGTCAGGGGCCAGGGCCACGCCAGGCCGGGCTCGTCGAGCCGTTGACCGCCCGGGAGCTGGAGGTGCTGCGGCTACTGGCGTCGGGGCGCTCCAACGCCGAGGTCGCGGCCAAGCTGTTCGTCGAGCAGAGCACGGTCAAGACCCACCTGATCCACCTGTACAGCAAGCTCGGCGTCCACAGCCGCACCCAGGCGGTAGCCCACGCCCGCGCCCTCGGGCTGCTGGACTGACCCAGGCCGCGGGTTCCACCCCGTTTCTCCACCCTCTGGTGGACGCGCCCGACGCGCCACGCAGCCAAGCTGACCACGAGACGGCCACCAGACCAAGGAGGTATCCGATGTCGACCACGCTTCCGGCGTTCACGCCGCTCGAGGACAGCCTGTGGCTGACGCTGTACGCCAGGGCCCTCGACGACCGCCGACCGCACCCCATCCTCGCCGACGCCATGGCCGACCAGATCGTCAACAAGGTCGACTACGACTTCGGCCAGCTCCACATCGACACCAATCTCATCCTCAACGTCGCTCTGCGAGCAAAGAAGCTAGACCAGGTGGCCTCGGAGTTCCTGGCCCGGCATCCGGACGCGGTCGGGCTTGACCTGGGCACAGGGCTGGACACCCGGGTGTTCCGCCTGGCCCCGCCGTCCTCCGTGGACTGGTACGACGTCGACTTCCCCGCGGTCGCCGCCGCTCGACAGCGCTTGCTCCCAGAGCGCCCTAACGCACACGTCATCGGCGCCGACGTTACCGAGAAGGACTGGCTGGACACCATTCCCACCGGCCGGCCGGCCATTATCGTCGCCGATGGCCTGATGGGGTTCCTCACCCAGGACGAGCTGGTGTCGCTGTGGAACCAGCTCATCAGCCATTTCCCCAGCGGCGAGCTGGTCTTCAACAGCTACACCCGCTTCGCCATCTGGGTGGCCAGGCACGCCCGTGGCACCAAGTCGGTCGCCGAGCTCGTGAAGTTTCCCGGAATGGACGACCCCCGCGCCCCCGAAGGCTGGAACCCTAAGCTGCAGCTGGTCAGGGAGATCCTGCTGAGCCGCGAGCCCGAGGTCGACCAGTTTCCACCGGTCTGGCGCTGGTACCACCGGTTGGCAGCGCACAGCACCGCCTGGTCCCGGACGGGAACCATCGTCCTGCATTACCGCTTCTAGAAAGCTTCGCGGGTAGCCCTGAGGGAAGTACGCCATGAGCACGCCAGCGCAATCGCCAGCCCGCTATCGCATCCGCATTCGCGGCCACCTCGACCCAGCCTGGTCGACCTGGTTCGACAGCCTCACCGTCGCCCACGCCGATGACGGCACGACGGAACTGGCCGGCTCCCTGGTCGACCAGGCGGCGCTGTTCGGGCTGCTGGCCCGGCTCCGCGACCTGGGCGCGACCCTGCTGCTGGTCGAGTGCCTGACGTTCGACCATCGGGAATCCCCGTGAGTTTCCTGACCGTCCTTCCGCTGGCAATGTTGGCTGCCGCGGGGAGCGGCCGGGCGGGTTAGCCGGCCATCTGGTTGTTGCCGTGGGCCAGGTAGCGGGCCAGGGCGGCCTGGGTGGCGGGGGTCATGGTGCCGGTCTGGGGCAGCCCGGCCTGGCGCTGCAGGTCCTTGACCGCCGCGGTGGTCTGCGGTCCCATGATGCCGTCGACGGGGCCCTCGTAGTAGTTCAGCTGGCCGAGCTGCTGCTGCAGCGTCTTGACCGCCGCCGACGGGGGGACGGCCGGGGTCGTCGGCTGGGCCGGGTTGGCGGCCGGGGCGGACGGCTGCGCCGGGTTCGCGGACGGCTGGGCGGGGCTGGCGGGCTGGGACGCGGTGGCCCGGGGGACCGGGGCGGGGTGGCTGCCGCCGGTCAGGCCCGAGATGGCCAGCACGATCAGGGCGGCCGCGGCGACGGCGCCGATGATGACGGCGGCGATGCGGTACCAGGAGGGCCCGTCGCCGCGCGGGCGGGGGGCGGCGGGCTGGCTGGTGGCCGGCTGGTCCTGGGTGTAGAACTGGGTGCTCATGGCGGGGTCTCCGTTTTTCTGTGCTTGTTCGGTGCTGGTAGACCCAGTTTCGTCCTGGCCCAGAGCAAAAACCCTAGGGCAACTCCCTAGTTCCCCGCCCCCGGCAACCCGGCACCCCACGACCTAGCCGACCACCCCGAGAACGGACAAGGCGGGAGGAGCCGGCGGGGCGTCTCATCCGCCGGTGGCGATCCGCCGGATCCTGGCAGACGGCTCAGCTCATGCCGATGGTCTGCTGGTCGGGCTCGACGACGGCGACGATGCGTTCCTTGTCTCGGGTGTAGGGCTGGCCGGTGTACTTCGTCGCGATCTGGTCGATGATTTCCCAGGCGGTGTCGCCTTCGAGCCATTCGGTGACCCGGCCGCGGATGATGACCGGCTGGAATGGGTTGTCGGCGGGGGCCAGGGATAGCGCTACCCGCGGGTCGCGGCGCAGGTTGCGGGCTTTGCGCGAGCGCGGACCGGTGAAGAAGATCAGCTGATCGTCGTGGGTGCCGACGAAGACCGGGGTGGTGTGGGGTGAGCCGTCCGGCAGGACGGTGGCGAGGTGGCCTAGCGAGGTACCGTCGAGGACGCGGCGTACATCGGGGTCGAGCATGTTCTTCTCCTATCGAGGGTCCGGCGCGGTGGGCTAGCGGTCATGTCGCCTCAGCCAGCCGACGTAGTCCGGTACGGCGCGCTCGACGTCGTACTCGGGCCGGAAGCCGGTGTCCTCGCGCAGCCGGGTGGTGTCGAGGTAGTTGTCCGGGGGCCGGCGGGGATCGCGACCCTCCGGGAGGGCGACGTTCGCGCCCGGAACCGCGGCGTTGATCGCGGCGACGACCTCGCTGTTCCGCACCAGCCGTCCGGTCGAGACGTTGTAGGTGCCGTGGTTCAGCCGCTCCGCGAGCATGAGCAGCGCGATGGCCCGGCCGCAGTCCTTCACGTAGCAGAGGTCTCCGCCGTCCTCGGCGTACGCGGGCGGCCGGGGCGGGGTGAGATCGGGTTCCTCGCCCCAGACGGCCGCGCTGAGCAGGCGGGGAAGCGCGAAGAACGGCGAGTCGGGCAGGCCGAGGGGTCCCCAGATGGTGCCGATCCGCAGGCACACCGCGTCGAACGCGGCGCCGTCGCCGGTCAGCGTGGCGAACAACTCCGCGGTCTTCTTGAACGCGTGGATCTGGTGCGGTGCCACCGCCGGCAGCGGGGCGTCCTCGCGCCACGGGACCTCGTCCACCCCCGCGTACACGCCGATGCTGCTGGCGACGGAGAACCGCCGCACGTCCCACGCTGTCGCCGCCTTGAGCGCGGTGAGCAGGCCGAGGGTTTCGGCGCGGAGGTACTCGACCGGATCGGGCAGGTCATAGCGGCCCGCCGCGAGGTGCACGATGCCGGTGATCTGGTGCCGCTTCCCGATGTCGAGGAAGGCCGCCTCGTTCGTGGTGTCCAGCGGCTCGACGACGACCCGGCCGCCGGGCTCGCCGGTGAGGAACTCGGGCAGCCGGGTGGACCGGTGCGCGGTGAGCACGACGGGCTCGCCCAGGTCGAGCAGGGCCCGTGCGGTGTGCGACCCGATAGAACCCAGGCCGCCGGTTATGAGAATCATTCAGATCGCTCCACGTCGGGTTCGAGCATGGTCCCCCTCACTTCTCGATCCGGTAGCGCAGGTGGGTGACTCCGGGTGCGGGCACCGCCTCGACCAGGCTCAGTCCGATATGGGCGGGCAGTTCCTGGAAGAAGCGGCGGCCGTCGCCGAGGAGCACGGGAACCTGATGCAGGATCACCTCGTCGAGCAGTCCGGCGCGCAACGCGGCAGTGACGACACCGCCGCCCATGATCGCGACGTCCCGATCGCCAGCAGCGGCGCGAGCGGTCTCGATGCCGGCTTCGATGGTAGTGACGAAGGTCTGCTTGTCCGTCGCCTCGGGTGGCGCCGGGCGGTGGCTGACCACGATGAGCGGAGCCGTCGGGTGCGGGCCCGCCCCGTCGAATCCGTCGGAGTCGTCGTAGGTGTTCCGGCCCGCGACAACGGCGCCGATCCGCCCCGCGAGGTCGTCGAAGACGGAGCGACTCGGCTCGAACAACCGGAAGCCGGGGAACAGCCGGCTCGGGGTGTCGCCGTCGCCGTACCAGCGGAAGAGGATGCCACCGTCACCGAGTCCGTGTCCGGGACCGGGACCGCGTCCGGTGATGAAGCCGTCGACGGACACGGCCAGCGAGGTGAAGACCTTGTCCATGGCGACCGATGCTAGGGCGTCGCGCGCTGGGGCGGCTTGAACGAATCGTGCACATCGCGTGCCGGAAAGACCTCGCTAGGCTGAGGACGTGGACCGCGCGCAAGCGTACGACGAGCGGCGCCCGCTGCCTGCCCTGGCCGCGCGGGTCCGCACGGTCTGGATCCAGCGCACCGGCCCGCGGCCGGTGCTGCAGCGCAACCTGCCCACCGGGGGCGTCGAGCTCCACTGCCCGATCGGCGCCACGCCACGGCTCGTCGGCCCGCTCACCCGGGCCACGGTCGAGATTCTGCCTCCCGGCCTGACGATCGTGGGGGCGAGGTTCTGGCCGGGAGCAGCATCCCCCCTGCTTGGCGTGCCCGCTGACGAACTCGTCGACCAGCTCGTGCCGTTCGATGACGTGCGGAACGAGGCATCGGACCTGTCAGCCCAGCTGGCGGAGGCTCCCCGGCCGGACGCGGCGCTGCAGTTGCTGCAGCTCGACCTGCTGCGCCGCCAGGCGCGTATGCCACCCCCGGACTCGCTCGTGGCCGAGGCGGTGTGGCGGCTGATGCCGTGGCGGCCGACGGGAATCGGCCTGCTGACGGAGGACCTGGCGATCTCGGAGAGCCAGTTGCGGCGCCGGTTCCTGGCTGAGGTCGGCATCGGGCCGAAGACGCTGCAGCGAACGCTGCGCTTCCAGGGCTACCTCGCGCTGGCCCAGGCGACCAGGCCCGGCAGCCTGGTCGCCGACCTGGCGGCCGAGGTCGGGTACGCCGACCAAGCGCACCTGAGCCGCGAGTGCGTGAGGCTGACCGGCCTGACTCCGCGAGAGCTGCTCGGCGACGCGGTCGACCGGTGCGGTTGCGGGCACGACCATGCGGCGTCGTACGGGCCGTTCCTGGCCGCTCGCCGACGTGCCGCGCTGACGGGCTGAGGGCACTCGTTCCTGCTGGACCACGTCGCCTGCGAAGGCGACCGGTGGCTCGACTGGTCCTGGGTGCTCCCGCAGGCGATCTGATGGCGCGGGACCCCAGACCCTCAGGCCTAGACGAGAATGAGGAAAGAGGGGAGCAGGAATGCATGTCGCCGACCAGATTCTTGTCGAGGCGTTCGAGGTGCAGATCGGCGGCGAGCGGGTCGGTCCTGAAGCGGTCTTCCCGGACTGGTCGCGGCTGGACCGTTTCGGGATTGTCGTCACCGGGCCGCTCGGCGGACTCGGGGCGAGCCTGCTGCTCCAGCTCGCGATCGCGAAGTTTTACTCGGTGCGCCCGGATCGGCGCACGAGCCTGGCGGTGTATCCGGAGATCTATCTCTTCCACGTCGGCGGGCCGCATGGCGACTTCAGTTATTTCGACTTCTGGCCGCCCCGGAAGGAAGTGCGGGTAGCCGCCGCCCAGCCAGTCTCGCTGCTCGAGGCGATCAACGCCCACGGGATCACGCGCCTGGCCCTGCCTCCCGGTGATACGGGCGCGGACAGCGTTCTGCAGACCGGGCCGAGTACCTGGGCAGAACAGGCGAGCGCGATGGAGCGTCTGCGCTCGTGTTTCGGGTACGCCCCGGACGGTCACGTCGCCGGCGGCGACGTCCGGATCTCGTCGCGCGATCCGCGTGTCCATGAGAACATCACGGCTTCGGTGACCCCTCTTCCCGATGCGATCGCCTTTCGTGAGGAGCTCGCATCGGCCACGCTGCCAAGCTGGCCCGATCCCTCGGTGGCCGCCGACGGATACCGGTGGGCCGACGTGGTCGAGCGCCGCGTGGACGAGGTACCCCAACCGGTTCGCGACCATGTGGCCGAGGCCCTGGCCACGCGTCTGCGTTCTGGCGAACTCGCCGAGACCTACCGCGGGATCACGACGGCGGAGGCCCTCGCTTACATCGCCGGCGGATTCCGCGCGTCCGCGGATCAGTGAGGTAATGCGCGGAGGCCGGCCCGTTCGGCGGCCTGCTGGTTGCGGACGGCCCAGGGCTGGAGGATGGCGTATACCGCCTCCGACGTGGGCACGGCCAGAGCATGCTGTGCGGCCCGGCGGACAACGAAACCGTGCAGGGCTTCCAGCTCCATGCGGCGCCCGGCCACCAGATCGTCATGCAGGGATGAGAAGCTGCCCGGCTCTATGGCCTGCGCCAAGGCCAGGGCGCTGTCCTGGGCGGCCTGCGGCACGGGGCTGCCATCTGCCTCGGCCACGGCGCATACCTCCGCAACCAGGCGCTTGAAGGCGGCCCAGGTAACGTCTACGCTGCGGATCTCCCCGATCGGGAGCCGTACCGCCGCGGTCATGCCCGCCTGCGCGCAGATGAAGGCGAGCTTGGCCCATAGCACCGCCCTGATGCTCGCCGACAGCTCCGCCTGGAAACCGGCCCGCTCGCACCAGGCCAGCAGGCACCGTGCCCGCTGGGTGGCGCGGCCGTCCAGCTCACCGAACGTGATGCTGGCCGGCCCGCCGCTGTGCACGATCACCCCCGGCTCGGCGATCCCGGCGAAGATGAACGCGGCCCCGCCCATCACGTGGTCTTCCCCGACCGCCCGGGCGAGCTTCTCCTCGTTCTCGACCCCGTTCTGCAGCGACACCACCGCCGTGCCGTCACCCAGCAACGGCCCCAGCCGGGCCGCGGCCGCGTCGGTGTCGAAGGTCTTCACGCAGAACAGCACGAAGTCGCACGGGCCGATGTCAGCCGGATCATCGGTGGCCTGCACCTGTACCTGGAAGTCGCCCTTGACGCTGCGTACCTGCAGCCCGTGCTCGCGCATGGCCCGCAGGTGAGCGCCCCGCGCGAGGAAGTGCACCTCCGCCCCGGCCTGGGCGAGCCGGGCGCCGAAATAGCCCCCGACGCCACCCGCCCCGTACACAGCTATCCGCGTCATTCTCCCGTCCCCTCAGCCCCCAGCATTATCTCGTACTGCAGCACGCCCGGCTCGCGGCGGACTAGGACGGTGACCGCGATCTCCTCGTGGTTGTGGTGGTCAACGTCGGTAAAGTAGCCCAACCGCAACCGGCGGAACCGGGCGCTCAACCGGGCGAAGCCGTCCGCCAGCAGCGGAGCGTCAGCGCGGCGAACCGGCCGGATCAGCACCGCGGACCCGTCGCGGAGCACGACCGGCCTGCCGGCCGCCGCGGCCGTCGCACTGCCCTGGCGTCGTTGCAGCCGCGCCCGCCGGTTCCGCCCGTCGGCTTCCGCCTGCGCCAGGAATGTCTGATGACGTTCATGAGCGAACGCCGCATAGATATGGGGGCTTAGCATGGGATCGCTTCCTCATGGTTGATGAGCCCGGCAACGTTGTGCCGCTCCGTCCAGAGTCATAGAGAGGGAGCGGGCGCACATCGGTGGCCGCCACGGATTCCGGCGGCTGCGGCTACTGAATCCGGGGATGGCGCTACTGATGCAGGCCTCGGGGGCTGCATCCGTGCTAGCGGCGTTCGGCTCGATCGTCCCTTCTACACTCATGACATGAGGCGGGGCATGCTGGAACGCGACGCCGAACTGGCCGCGCTCGCCCATGCCGCGCGGGAGGCCGCCGACAGGCACGGGTCCGTTGTGCTGGTCAAGGGCGAGGCCGGGATCGGCAAGTCCAGCCTGGTCGAGGCGTTGCGCTCGCATCTGCCCGCCGAAGGCAGGATGCTGGTCGGCTACTGCGATGATCTGGCCACACCACGGACCCTCGGCCCGTTCCGTGATCTGGTCGGCAGCGTCGGAACCGAGCTCAGCCACGCCGTGATGGACGGCAGCGAACGCGACCGCGTGCTCACCGCCCTGCGCACCGAACTGACCTGGCCCGACCATCCGACCGTGCTGGTCATCGAGGACGTCCACTGGGCTGACGACGCGACGCTCGACGCGCTGCGCTACCTCATCCGGCGGATCGCCGACCTGCCGGCCGTGCTCATCCTGACCTACCGCGATGACGAACTGAACCGCGAGCACCCGCTTCACGGCCTGCTGGGCCAGGCATCCCGCAGCGACCACGTGCGGCATCTGCCGCTGCGCCGGCTGTCACAGCAAGCCGTGCGGGAGCTCAGCGCGGGAAGCTCGGTCGACGCCCATGACCTGTTCGAGCTGACATCCGGGAACCCGTTCTTCGTGCATGAGCTGCTCGCCTCGGCGCAGGGCGAGCGTGTTCCGCCCACGATCGCCGATGCCGTACTGGCGCGGGTCCGGAGCCTGGACCCCTCGGTGCAGGACGTGCTCGAGCAACTGGCCGTCGTCCCGTCCGTGCTGGACCGCTGGCTCGTGGACGTGCTCGTGCCCGGCGCAGGCCAGGGGGGTGAAGGGACGGTGGCGGCGCTGGCGGCCGCCGAAGAACGCGGACTGCTCTCCGTGTCCACCCGCAAGATCGCATTCCGGCACGAGCTGACCCGGCGCGCCGTCGCCGACGCTGTGCCGGCGGCTCGGCTCATGGCCTTGAACCAGCGCGTCCTCGACGCCCTGATCGACCACGACGGATCGGACGTGTCGCGGATCGTCCATCACGCCGCGCAAGCGGGTGACCAGGACGCCATTATCCAGTACGGGCCGGTGGCCGGCCGCGACGCGGCCGGCGCTGGCGCCCACCGTGAGGCGGTCGCCCATTTCGGTCTCGTCCTCGAGCACCAAGACCGGTTCGCTCCGGGCGAGCGTGCCGAGCTGCTGGCCCAGTACGCGATCGAGTGCTACACGATCGGAACGATCGACAAGGCGGTCGAAGCCGGACAGCGCGCGGTCGAGGAGAGCCGTTCACTGGATGACCCGTGCCCGCTTGGCTCGAGCCTGCGGTGGCTGTCGCGGATCTGGTGGATGGCAGGCAACCGCGCGAACGCCGAGCAGGCCGGCCAGGAGGCGATCAGCGTGCTGGAGCGGGCCGGCGACAGCCGGCTGCTCGCGCTCGCCCTGAGCAACGAATCCCAGCTCTGCATGCTCGCCCACCGCCTCGCCGAGAGCGTCGAGTACGGCGAGCGGGCCGCTACGCTCGCCCGCGAGACGGGCGATGCGGCGGTCATGGCGCACGCCCTGACCAACATCGGCATCTCCCGCTGGCTGCTGGGCGATCCTGCTGGTCAGCCCCTGCTGGATGAGGCTCTCCGGGTGGCCCTGGAGGCGGGGGATGTCGAGGACGCCTGCCGTGCCTACGTGGGCCTGGTCTGGAACCTGCTCAACTGGGTCCGCCTCGACGAGGCCGAGCGCTACCTGACCGCGGCCATGAAGCTGGCCGAGGATACGGAGTTCTTCGGAATCCTCTCGTACATGCAGGCGGCGCGGGC
>Ga0207683_10001506_pt1 | contig 20999 bp, 19 predicted proteins | sample KBSM73metaG_FD_184333 | JGI IMG/M metagenome (GOLD analysis project Ga0207683, IMG submission 184333) | Miscanthus rhizosphere microbial communities from Kellogg Biological Station, Michigan, USA - KBS M7-3 metaG (SPAdes) (version 2) | ecosystem: Host-associated > Plants > Roots > Rhizosphere >... | reverse complement strand
GGCCTTGCGGAATTACCAGCCGCTCCCTCGCCGATTTCGGCACCGAGATCATCCGGCTGGCCGAGGCGGCCGGTCCGGACCACGTGGCATTCGGCACCGACCTGGACGGAAACTACCGTCCGGTCCTGACCAGCTACGACCAGATCGACGACCTGACCGGCCTGCTGCGCGACCGCGGCCTCCCGACGCCGCGCGTCCAGCAGATCCTCGGCGGCAACGCCATGGAATTCCTGGGGCGCGTGCTCTGACCGGTATTTACACCGGCCAGGCCGGGCTGCGAGGCTGTCCAGCACGGCGGCTCGGCTGAGCCGTGATCGTGGGAGGGGAGGGGCATTCATGCCTGCCGATCATGTCCATTTCAACGGGAGCGTCAACCTCGCCGACGCCGAGTCGGTGATGCGCGAGATCGCCGCGCGGGTCCCGTCCGGGCTGTGGCGCATCCCGGACGGCGAGACCGGGGACCGGGGCAACTGGATCTTCTTCCAGCTGCAGAAGTTCCTGCAGCTGCCCTGGCTGGTAACGGCCCGGTCGATGGGCGAAGAGGACGGGGAGTACGAGCAGCTCCCGCTGCTGCGGCTGGCCGAAGGGGTCGATCCGGCCCAGGTGACCTGGCCGGACATCGGCTATGCCGAGGCCTACCTGGAGTCGTACCGGGTCTTCGCCCAGCTGCGCGCGGACGGCGTGATCCCGGCCGGGGTCCGCTTCCAGGTCGAGTATCCGACACCGCTGGCCTCGATCGGCGGCTATATCGTCCCCGAACAGCAGCAGGTGCTGCTGCCCTCCTACGAGCGGGCCATGTTCGCCGACCTCGACCGGCTGCTGGCCGCGATCCCGGCCGACGAGGTGGCCGTGCAGTGGGATGTCGCGGTGGAGTTCGGCGTCCTGGAAGAGGCCTTCGCGCCGGGCGGCGCGCAGGCGTTCGACGCGATCGTCGCCGCGCTGGCGCGGTGCGTGGACCAGGTGCCCGCCGCGATCCCCGTCGGCCTGCACCTGTGCTACGGGGATTATGGCCACGAGCACTTCATGCAGCCCGCGTCGCTGGCCCTGCAGGTCCGGGTGGTGAACGCGGTCGCCGCCGCGGCCGCGAGGCCGGTGAGCTTCGTCTCCTTCACGGTGCCGCAAAACCAGCGCGAGGAGAGCTACTTCGCGCCGCTGGCCGGGCTGGCCGCGGATCAGGACACCGAGCTGAACTTCGCGCTGGTGCCGTACCACCCGGCCGAGCAGGAGGAGGGGACGACCGCCGATCAGGTGCGGCTGATCGACGCGGCCCTGGCCGCCAGCCCGGGCGGCCCCCGCGCCTGGGGTATCTGCACCGAATGCGGGATGGGCCGCGTCGACCGGGGCGACGTCCCGGCGCTGCTGGACCTGCACCGGGAGATCATCGCCGCCCCGTAGAGAACCGGTTCGCCGCTGTCGTGCGTATCACCTCTGTGCACCTGCCCCTCCGATCTAGCGGGCAGGGGAGTGACGGGGGGCATCACCATGCAGAGGTCGGCCGCGGCCGGAGCCGCCTTGGTCGTGGCGTCGGCCCTCGCGTTCGCGCTGGACGGGCCGATGGCACGGGCGGCATACCAGCAGGGTCTGGACCCGGCCGCGTTCGGGTTCTGGCGGGCCGTGGCCGGAACGGCGGTACTCGGCGGCTTCCTGGTCACCCGGCCGCGGTCAGGCGTCGTCGCCTCGATCCGCCGGATGCGCCGGCCCGCCGTCATCCGGCTGACGCTGGCGGCCGCGGCCGGACTAGGCCTCAACCTGGCGTTGTTCCAGGCCTTCGCCCGGCTACCGGTGGCCGTCGCGGTGGCCACCTTCGGCTGCTACCCGCTGCTGGTCGCGGCCTGGGAGGCCGGCTCGCGGCGGCGTGCGCCGGGCGCGATCGGCCCGGGCGCGGGCATGGGCATGGCCACCGTGGCCGTCATCGGGCTGGTGTTGCTGATCCGGCCGGAACCGCTGGTCTCGGTCCCCGCCGCCGGGCTGCTCCTGGCCCTGCTGGCTGCCGTCCTGCACGCCGCTTATATCCTGCTCGGCCGCGACGGGTGGGGTGAGATCGGCGACGGCGCGGCGACGTTCTTGATCGTGGCGACCGCGGCGGCCGGGCTCGGCGCACTGACGGCCGTGACCCGGCCGGCGACCGTGCTGGTGCCGGTCACCGACCTCCGGCTCACCACGCTGCTCCTGCTCGAGGGCGCCCTGGCCGGCGCCGCCGCCCCCCTGCTGTTCCTGGCGGGCCTGCGGCGCATCGGCGCCACTAAGACCGCGGTGCTGTCGCTGTGCGAGCCCCTCGCCGCCACCCTGCTCGCCGCGATCATGCTCGGCCAGCAGCCGGCCCCGGCGCAGCTGCTGGGGGCCGCGCTCCTGGTGGGCGCCGGCATCGCCGTCCAGGCCGCGCCCGCCTTCCCGGGATCGCGATCACAGGAAGTACAGCCGCGAGAGCGGCACCGACTCGGCGGCCGGCGCGGCCAGCAGTTCGCCGTCGAGGGTGGTGCGGCCGGTACCGGGCTCGACCCGGACCCGGCCCAGCCGCCCGTGCCGGGTCATCGACCCGGGCGCCAGCCGCCGGGTCCCGCGTACCGGCACCCGGCGGCGCACGCCGGGCAGCTTCGCGCCGGAATCGATCGCGGCCTGGGCCACGAACATCACCGAGATCTCGGCCGGAGTGGCGCCGCAGCCGCCGAACTGCGGGCCGAGCACGAGCGGCTCGGCGGTGTCGATGGCGGCGTTCGGGTCGCCGGTCGCGCCCCAGGCCGGCACGCCCGCCTTGAGCACCAGCGTCGGCTTGGCCCCGAACCACGCCGGGTCCCATAGCACGATGTCGGCCAGCTTGCCCACCTCGACCGAGCCGACCTCGTGCGCCAGCCCGTGCGCCACCGCCGGGTTGATGGTCAGCTTGGCCAGGTACCGCAGCACCCGCTCGTTGTCGTCGACGCCAGGAGAACCAGCCACCCGCTTCAGCTCTGCTTGCTTCATCAGGGCGGCCATGCCGAACGTCCGGCGTACTGTTTCCCCCGCCCGCCCCATGCCCTGCGCGTCCGACGACGTAATCGGGATGACGCCGAGGTCGTGCAGCGGCCCTTCGGCCGCCATCGTGCCGGCCCGGATCCGGTCCCGGGCCAGCGCGGCGTCGCGCTCCGGGTCCAGCCCGTGCACCAGCGCGATCATGTCCAGGTGCTCGGCCACCGCGTCCCGGCCGAACGGCAGCGTCGGGTTGGTCGAGGACGTGACGACGTCCGGGCGGCCGGCCAGTTCGAGCACGTTCGGCGCGTGCCCGCCGCCGCAGCCCTCGACGTGGAAGGCGTGGAACACCCGGCCGCCGGCCACCGCGAGCGTGTCGTCCACGCCGCCGGCCTCGTTGAGCCCGTCGGTGTGCAGCGCCACCTGAACGTCGTGCTCGTCGGCCACCCTCAGCGCGGTGTCCAGGCAGCGCGGATGCGCGCCGAGGTCCTCGTGCACCTTGAAGCCGCAGGCGCCGCCCGCGGCCAGCCCCTCCACCAGCGGCCCGGGGTGGGAGGAGGACCCGCGGGCCAGGAAGCCGACATTCACCGGCCATTGATCGAAGGCGCCGAACGCCCGGCGGAGCAGCCACGGCGAATTCAGCCCGACTCCCCACACCGGGCCGATCTCCTGGCCGATCACCGTGGTCACGCCGGACGACAGCGCCGCCTCCAGGACGCGCGGGGAGAGCAGGTGCACGTGCGTGTCGACCGCGCCCGGCGTGGCGAGCAGGCCGTCGCCGGGGACGATCGTGCTGCCGGTGCCCACCACCACGTCCACCCCGTCCAGCGTGTCCGGGTTCCCGGCCCGGCCGATCGCGCTGATCCGCCCCTCCCGCACGCCGATCGATACGGTGCGGATGCCGGTCACCGGATCGAGCAGGGTCACGTTGGTCACCACGACGTCGCAGGTCTGCGACGCGGTGGCCGCCCGCAGGTGCATCCCGTCCCGCGCCGTCTTGCCGAACCCGGTGCGGAACTCGTCGCCCGCCTGCTGCGCATCCGCCTCGACCCGGATCACCAGCCCCGTGTCGGCCAGCTCGATCAGGTCCCCGGCGGTCGGCCCGTTCACGGCTGTGCTGGTCATGGCTGGCCCGTGTCGGCGTATCCGCAGGCCCTGGCCTTCTCCAGGGCCCGCTCCCGCGCCCCGGGCGCGTCCAGCGGCCCGTCGACCAGGCCGGCGAACCCGATCACCACCCGCCGCCCGCCGATGGGGACCAGCCCGACCTGACGGGTGCCGCCCGGCTCGAACCGTACCGCCGCGCCCGCGGCGACGGCCAGGTGCATGCCGTACGCCGCCGCCCGGTCGAAGCGCAGCCGGGGATTGGCTTCGAAGAAGTGGAAGTGGCTGGTCACCGAGATCGGGACCGCGGCCGTGTTGGTCACCTCCACCACCACGGACCCGGCCATTACGGCCGGCTCGGGCACCTCGGCGACCCCGGCGCGGAACGGGTCGCGCACCACGGCCAGCCGGGTGCCGTCGTCGAAGGTCGCCTCCACCCGGACCTCGGGGACGGCGCGGACCACCCCCGGCAGCAGGTCCGGCTCGGTCAGCACCGAACGGCCCGCCTCGATCGCGTCCGCCAGGCGCTCGCCGTCCCTGGCCGCCTCGCACACCGCGTCCGCGACCAGGGCCGTCGCTTCCACCACGTTCAGCCGCAGGCCGCGACGCCGCCTCGCCCGGGCGAGTTCCGCGGTGAGGAAGACGAGCAGCCGGTCCCGTTCGGCCTCTGACAGGAGCATCATGGCCCCATCTTCCCCGGTCAGTCCCCCTGGTTAGGCTCGACTAGGGGAGCAGCAACCGAAAGGTGAAACCATTGGCACAGGACAAGCAGTGGTTCGTTCACACGCTGCGTCGCCTGGGTTACACGGAGGCAGCCGAAGCGGCAGAGCGGGAGCTGCCCGAACGCGTTACCACCGACGAGCTCATCAAGTTCACCGACCGGTACAACATCTCCCGGGACGAGGTGATGAGCCAGATGGGCGGAAGCCCCTGACGCCGCACCGATTGACCAGCTAGGACGGGCGTCCTTACGCTGCCGTAGTGAATGACGCGCATGAGCTGCCTGCGCGGGCCCGGATCGTCGTGGTCGGAGGCGGCGTTGTCGGCTGCAGCACCGCGTACCACCTGGCCAAGCGAGGCTGGACCGACGTGGTGCTGGTGGAACGCAAGCGGCTGACCTCCGGCACCACCTGGCACGCGGCCGGCCTGATCACCCAGGCCAGGCCCACGTACGGGACCCGGGAGATCGTCCGGCGGAGCCTGCGGGTCTTCCATTCGCTGGAGGAGGAGACCGGCTTCGCCACCGGGTTCGAGCGGACCGGTACGCTGCACCTGGCCGACGGGGCCGAACGCCTGGAGGAACTGCTCCGGCAGGCCTCGGCCGCCCGGGCCAACGGGATCACCGCCGAGCCGATCTCGCCGGAACAGGCGGTCGAGCTGTTCCCGCCGCTGTACGCCGGTGACCTCGCCGGCGCGGTCTACTACCCGGACGACGGGCGCGGCAACGCCACCGACACCACGATGGCCCTGGCCGCGGGCGCCCGCCAGCACGGGGTGCGGATCGTTGAGAACACCACGGTGACCGGGGTGATCCGCCGCGACGGGCAGGTCACCGGCGTCACCACCGAGCGCGGTGACATCGAGGCCGAGTATGTGGTCGCCGCCGCCGGCATGTGGGGACGCGAGTTCGGCGCGCTGGCCGGCGTCGACATCCCGCTCCAGGCGCTGGCGCACTACTACGTCGTCACCGAGGCCATCCCCGGCCTGCCGCCCGGCCTGCCGACGATCAAGACGGCCCCGGACTACGCGTACGTGAAGAACGAGGGCGCCGGGCTCATGGTCGGCTTCTTCGAGCCGGGCAGTTATCCATGGTCTTCCCGCGGCATTCCCGCCGACGCGGAGTTCACCCGGCTGCCCGAGGACTGGGACCACCTCGGGCCGTTCTACGAGCAGATGATAAAGCGGCTGCCGGTCCTGGCCGAGACCGGCATCCGGCTGCATTTCTGCGGGCCGGAGAGCTTCACCCCGGACGGCCTCTACCACCTCGGCGAGGCGCCCGGGGTGCGCAACCTCTTCGTCGCCGCCGGGTTCAACTCGGTCGGCTTCCTGAGCGGCCCCGGCGCCGGCTCGGTCCTGGCCGACTGGATCGTGGACGGGAGCTCGCCGGTCGACCTGCCCGAGACCGATCCGCGCCGCGCCGCCCCGCACGAGACCAACCGGCGCTTCCTCGAGCAGCGCGTCACCGAGACCCTGGACCTCGCCTACGAGATCCACTGGCCCTACCAGCAGCGCGCCAGCGCCCGCGGGCTGCGCCGCAGCCCGCTGCACGACCGGGTGAGCACGGCCGGGGCGGTCTTCGGCGAGCTGCTGGGCTGGGAGCGCGCCAACTGGTACGCCCCGGCCGGCGTCAAGCGCGAGTACGAGTACTCGTTCGGCCGGCCGAACTGGTTCGAGCACTCGGCGGCCGAGCACCGCGCCGTCCGCGAGGGCGTCGGCATGTTCGACACCTCCTCGTTCGGCAAGCTCCTGGTGCAGGGCCGGGACGCGGCCGCCGTGCTGCAGCGGGTCAGCGCGGGCGACGTGGCGGCCGAGCCTGGCCGCATCGTCTACACCCAGTGGCTCAACGCCCGCGCCGGGATCGAGGCCGACGTCACCGTGACCTGGCTCGACGAGACCAGGTTCCTCGTGCTCTCCGGCCCCGCCACCCTGGGCCGCGACCGGGACTGGCTGGAACGGCACATCGGCCCCGACGAGTTCGCCACCGTCACCGACATCAGCCAGGCCCTGGCGATGATCCCGGTGATGGGGCCGAACGCCCGGCGGCTCCTGCAGTCCATCACCGACGCCGACCTGTCGGCCGAGGCCTTCCCGTTCGGCGCATCACGCGAGATCGACCTCGGCTGCGGCTTCGTCCGCGCCACCCGCATCACCTACGTCGGCGAATTGGGCTGGGAGCTGCTCATCCCGGCCGACCTGGCCGTGCACGTCTACGACACGATCGCCGAGGCCGGCCAGGAGCACGGGCTGCGCCCGGCCGGTTACCACGCCCTGGATTCGCTCCGGATGGAAAAGGCCTATCGGAGCTGGGGCCACGACATCTCCGCCGGGGACACCCCGCTGGAAGCCGGCCTGGGCTTCGCCGTGGCCTGGGACAAGCCCGGCGGTTTCACCGGCCGCGACGCCCTGCTCCGGCAGAAAGAGGCAGGCGTCCGGCGCCGGCTGGTCCAGTTCGGCCTGCGGGACCCGGACGCCTTCGCCTACCACGACGAGCCGGTCTACCGCGACGGCGTCCTGGCCGGCCGGGTGAGTTCGGCCGCCTACGGCCACACCCTGGGCGGCGCCGTCGCACTGGGCTACGTGACCGCGCCCGAACCGGGCACGCCGCCCTCGTGGTACACCGCCGGGGAATACGAGATCGAGATCGCCGGCCAGCGCGTCCCCGCCGACGCCTCCCTGCGCCCCCGCTACGACCCCAGGTCCGAGCGCCCGCGCGGCTGACCCGGTCCCCGCGTGCAACCGTGACGGCCGCCCGGACGTCTGAGGGGAAACGGGTTATCGGGAGGCGGCCTTGCGATCGTGGCTCGGTGCTGTCGCGGCGGCGCTCGTGCTGGCTGGCTGCGGCTCGGCGGCTGCAGGCCCCGCGGTCCGCGCAACCGCCCCATCGGCCTCGGCCGGTTCGTCCAGGGCCGGGGCGCTGGCCCGGCATCTGGTCGCGGAGATGACCTTCCCGCCCGGCACGAGGCCGTTCCCGCCGCGGTCGCTGCCCCGCGCGATGCGCAACCCAGGACCGCCGGCCGGCCAGGGCTGGGTGCGCGCCGAGCGGGTGCTGCTGGCGCCGGTCAAGCCGGCCGCCGCCTGGGCGGTCGTGCAGGCGCACGCGCCGTTCAACGAGCCCGGCGCCATGGGCCCGGCCGCCGTCAACGGCCTGGCGGGAAGCAGCACCCTGCTGGCGGCGCCGGAGCCGGGCGTCGCGGCGGCCCAGGTGGCCGTGTGGGCCGAGCCCTGGTCGCACGGCACGACGCTGATCGCCGCCTACGCCTACGCCACCCCGCGGCCGGCCCGCACCGCCGCCGAGCACGTGAACCCAGGCCGGTTCTCGACCGTCACCGTCATCGTCACCGAGTACGGCCCGCACACGGGCACGACCACGCGCACCTTCACCTCGGCCGCCGTCATCGCCCGGCTGGCCGCGTTCCTCAACGCACGTCCGGCGGCACCGCAGGTCGCGGTGTCGTGCCCGCCGCCGTCGGTCGCTTACGAACTGCGGTTCACCGCCCAAGCGAACGGCCCGGTCCTGACCGTCTCGGAAGGCTGCCTGAGCGACCAGATCACCGTGAACGGCGCGCAGCAGCCCCCGGTCTGGGACAACGACGGCGGCCTGGGAAAGCTGGTCCGGAGCCTGCTCCGCCGGTAGATCCTGCCAGACTGGGGGCTTCATGTGCTGACGGGACCCCCGGGGGCTGCCAGATGGAACCTGCCGCGACGATGTCCGCCTCGCCGGCCTTCAGGGCCGAGCCCGAGTCGGCGGAGGTGCGAGCGCGCCAGCTGGCCGCGGCGCGCCGCCGGGCCACCGCGCTGCTCGGCGCGGTCACGGTCCTGTTCGTCGCCGTGACCGTGGCCGGCGCGCACGGGACGCTGCTCGGCTACGTGCAGGCCGGCGCCGAGGCCTCGATGGTCGGCGGGGTGGCCGACTGGTTCGCGGTGACCGCGCTGTTCCGGCATCCGCTGGGGCTGCCGATCCCGCACACCGCGCTGATCGTCGAGCGCAAGGACCAGTTCGCCGCCACGCTCGGCCGGTTCGTGCAGGAGAACTTCCTCAACGCCGATGTCCTGACCGAACGGATCCGGACCGCTCGCATCGTCCCCCGGCTCGCCGCCTGGCTGGCCGAACCGGTCAACGCCGCGCGCGTCGCCGGCCACGCCGCCGACGCGGTCGTCACGGTGGCCGAGGCGCTCCGCGACGAGGACGTCCAGCGCGTGGTCACCGCCGAGCTGACCCGGGTGATCGACACCGTCGAAGTGGCGCCGCTGGCCGGGCGGGCGCTGCGGGCCGTCATCGCGGGCGGTCACCACGCCGAGCTGTTCGGCACGATCGTGTCCGCCGCCGATCGCTATCTCGGCGACCATCAAGGCGAGCTGCGCCAGCTGTTCGAGGGAGAAGCGCCCCGCTGGGTGCCCGACGCGGTCTACCGGCGGGTCTTCGACCGGCTGTACTCCCGGCTGCGCGAGCGCCTGGTCACCATGGCCGCCGACCCCGATGACGAGACCCGCCGTCAGTTCGACGCGTGGCTCGCCGGGCTCCCGGACCGCCTGGAGACCGATCCGGAGCTGCGCGAGCGCGGGGAGCGCCTCAAGCACGACATCCTGGGCAGCACGCTGCTCCGGGACTGGTCCTCCGAGCTGTGGCAGAAGGTCAAGGACGCGCTGCGCACCCAGGCCGCCGACCCGGAGTCCGAGCTGCGCCGGCGGCTGGCCGACGTGCTGGCGGCGGCCGGCCGGCGCCTCGGCTCGGACCGCCGCCTCGCCGACGGCCTGGACCGCATGATCGATTCCGGCATCCGGGCCCTCGTCGATCGCTTCCACGACGAGCTGGCGGGCCTGGTCACCGGGACGATCGAGCGCTGGGATGCCACCGAGACGTCGAGCCAGCTGGAGCTGCTGCTCGGCCGCGACCTGCAGTACATCCGCATCAACGGCACCGTGGTGGGCGCCGGCGTGGGCCTGATCCTGCACGCCGTCGTCCAGGGCCTGGGCTGACGGCTTAGGGTGTCGCGAGGGCCTGGTCCAGGCGGCTGAAGCTCGATATCGCCTGGTCGAAGCCGGTGATCGCGAAGATGCGCAGCACGGGCGCGCTGGTGACGACCAGCCGTATGTCGCCGCCGTCGCCTCCGGCCTGCTTGTGCGCCGCCACCAGCGCATGGATGCCGGCCGTGTCGCAGAACTGGGTCCGGCTCATGTCGACCACGAACGTCCTGGAGCGTCCGGCCGCCTCGAGCAGCGCGGTCCGGAACGCGGCGGCGTTGGTGATGTCGATATCCTCGGGCGTCACCACGACGGGCACGTCCCCGGCCATCTCGACCCGGAAGCTGAGGTCAGGCATCCGCGTCACCCTCCTTCCCGGCCTGGCGCCGCACCATGAGCAGGGCGATGTCGTCGCGGGCCGGCTCGTTGCCGACCAGCGCCGCCATGACCGCGGCACACGCCGCCTCCGCGGGCTCGGCCGTCACCGCCCGGCAGAGCCGGTCCAGCCCGTCGTCGATCACTTCGCCCCGGCGCTCGACCAGGCCGTCAGTGTAAAAGCACAGCAGCGCGCCCGGCGGGACCGGCAGGGTGCTCACCGGGCGCCGGGCCTGCAGGCCCATGCCGATCATCGAGCCGGGCCGAACGTCGGCCAGTACGGCCGCCTCGCCCGGGCGGGCGATGACCGGCGGGAAATGACCGGCCAGGGCCACGTGCATCTGGCCCAGCCCCGGTTCGATGACGGCGTAGAGCACGGTGGCCAGGGCATCGGGCTCGAAGTGCTGCATCTTGCGGTCCAGTTTGCCCAGGACCTCGGCCGGATCCGTGCTGTCCAGCGCGTAGGCGCGCAGCGCGCTGCGCATGCGCCCCATGATCACCGCGGCGGCCAGGCCGGACCCGGCCACGTCCCCGACGGTCACGCCCAGCTCTCCCGACGGAAGGGTGAAGACGTCGTACCAGTCACCGCCGAGCGCCCCGGTGCCCGGGACGTAACGCGCGGCCAGCTCCGCCCCCGCGACCGCCGGGAGCGCCGAGGGGACCAGGCTGTGCTGCAGCGCCGTCGCCGCGACCCGATCGGCCTGAGCCGTCATCGACTGCACGGCCGCCGCGGCCCGGCCCGCTGTCAGCTGCAACAGCTCCAGGTCACCGGCGGTGAACTTGCGATGCGTCAGCGACCCGACGTGCAGCACGCCGATCACCTTGCCGCCGGCCACCATCGGCACGCCCATCAGCGACTGTATGCCTTTGGCCCACAAGATCGGGTTCAGCACGGTGGTGTGATCGACCCGGTCCAGGATCACCGGCTGGTGCTGGGCCGCGATCTGCCCGGCGAACCCGCGGCCCACCGGGATCCGCACCCCCTGCCGGACCTCTTCCTCCAGCCCCGCCGCCGCCGTCGCGATCAGGTGCCCGGAAGAGAAGTCCAGCAACAGCACCGCAGCCGTATCAGCCCGCAGGATCTCCCGGGTCCGGTCCAGCAGTTCCGCCAGCAGGTCACGATCGTCAAGCCGGGACAACGCGGCATCGGTAATCGCCTGGAAACTCCGGAGCCTGCCCTCGACGGACACCGGATCGACCGCGGTCACCTTGATGCCTCCACGTTCTTCGCTTTCCGATCACGCACCGTTTACGCTTCCCAGCGTGCCACGCCGCGGCCCAGTCACGCCACGCACGACGAAGGGAACTCAGATGCTAACCGACGACCTGATCGCGACGTTTTCCCGCGCGCAGGCGGCGTTCTCCGAACGCGTGCACGCCGTCGCGCCGGACCAGTGGCAGCTGGGCACCCCGGACACGCAGTGGGCCGTCGCCGACCTGGTCGGGCATCTGGTCGACGAGCATCGCTGGGCCACGCCGCTGCTCGCCGGCCTGGACATGGACGCCGCCCGGGCGGTGGTGGCCGGGCTGGGGCCGGCGGGCGCGGACGGAACCGCCCTCGTCCGCGCGTGGGACCAGGCCGCGGCCAGCTCAGCCGCGGCGTTCGGCGCCGGCGGCGCGCTGACCGGTTCGGTCGCCATCACCCGGGGTTCGGTCCCGGCGGTGGAGTACCTCGAGGAAATGGTGCTCGACCTGATCGTGCACGCCTGGGATCTCGGCGTCGCGACCGGTTACCCGGAGCCCCTGCCCGCCGGCCCGGTGGCCGCCATCTATCCGCTGGCTCAGGCCATCGTCGACCGAACGCCCGCCGGCATGTTCGACCCGCCGGCCGGCGCCGGCGCCGACGCGCCGCTCATCGACCGGCTGGTGGCGCTGACCGGCCGTCGTCCGCGCCCGGCGTGACCGGGACGCCGTCGGCGCACAGCGGGCACTCCGGCGCGGGCCAGGCCCGGCTCGGCATCGTGCCGGCCGGATAGAAGGGCACCCCCAGGCGGGCCGGGACCATCGCGTTCGCTTCGCCCAGCGCCAGCAGCGCGGCCACGGCGACCGGGACCGCACCCTGGGCGCGCAGTTCCCGCAGGCAGGCCGCGACGGCCGTGCCGGCGTTGACCGCGTCGTCGACGACGGCGACCCGCCAGCCGCCGATCCCGCCCGGCACCGACGGCAGGTGATACCCGGTCGCCTGGCCAGGCGACCGATACCCGGCCAGGAAAGCCACCTCCAGCAGATCGGCGACGGCGTAGGCCAGGAACGCGCCTCCTTCCAGCGGACCGCACACCGCGCCGGGCGAGTGCTGCCTCAGCCGGCCGGCTAGCCACTCGACGTAGGGCCGCAGCCGGGCCGGACGCAGGAACAGGGCGTCAAGGTCCAGCCACACATCCCCGTGGTACCCGGTGCCCAGGTCGAAGTGCCCGGTCCTGGGCCGGACCAGCTGAACCGCCTCCGAGGACTCCACCCCGCCATGATCTCAGCAACTCACGTCCGCCCGGCTAGGCCGGCCGGATCACCAGGATCTTGTCGTCGTCCGGTCCGGGATTCCCGCGGCCGTCCCGGTTGCTCGTGGTAACCCACAGCGAGCCGTCCGGCGCGCGCACGACCTCGCGCAGCCGGCCGAACTCCCCGGTGAAATGCGCCGTCGGCGTGCCGACCGCGCCGGTGCGATCCAGCGGGACCTGCCAGAGTCGTTCCCCGCGCAGCGCGGCGACCCAGAGGCTGCCGGCCGCGATCGCGGCGCCGGACGGTGATGCCTCCTCCGTCGGCCAGGTGAGCTGGGGATCGGTGTACCTCCCGTCGTGGCCGGCTCCCTCGACGGCCGGCCAGCCGTAGTTGTGCCCCTTCTGGATCCTGTTGATCTCGTCGAAGCGGTTCTGGCCGAGTTCGGTGGCGTACATCCGGCCCGCGCTGTCCCACGCCATCCCCTGCACGTTGCGGTGACCGTACGTCCACACCAGCGTGCCGAACGGGTTGCCGGGCGCCGGCCTGCCGTCCGGGGTCATCCGCAGGATCTTGCCGCCCAGGGAATCCCGGTCCTGGGAGATGCCGGGTTCGGCGTGCTCTCCGGTGGTCGCCCACAGCATGCCGTCCGGTCCGAAGGCCAGGCGTCCGCCGTTGTGGATGCCGGCGCGCGGGATCCCGGTGAGCACGGCATCGAGCGGCCCGATACCGCCGGCCGCGTAGCGGAACCGCGCGATCCGGTTGTCGGTGCCGGTGCTGAAGTACAGGTAGACGAGCCGGTCCCGGCCGAACGACGGGGACACCGCCACCCCGAGCAGCCCGCCCTCACCGGATGGCTCCACCCCGGGGACCGTGCCGACCGTGCTGACCCGGCCCTGCGGGGTCACCCGGAGCAGCCGGGCGCTGTCCCGCTCGGTGACCAGAGCGTCCCCGCCCGGCAGGAAGGCGATCGCCCACGGCACCTCCAGGTTCCGCGCCAGCACGAACGGCGTGCCTGCCTGCGTCGTGGGCGTCGACGTCCCGCCCGGCGCGGCTCCTCCGCCCGCCGCCCCTCCGCCGCAGCCCGCGCACAGCAGGCCCGTACACAGCACGATCACCGCCATGGGTCGTCTCACCGCAGCACGGTAAGCCGCCAGCGACGCAGGCCCGGTGCCATCCGCATGGAGACCGGATGGAGAGACGCGCCATCACCTAACCTGGCGGCATGGATCGGATCGCGCTGGTCACCGGCGCCGGGAGCGGCATCGGCCGGGCCGTGGCCATCCGGCTCAGCCAGGCAGGCCTGCGGGTCGTGCTCGCCGCCCGCGGCGCCGATGCGCTGGCCGCCACGGCCGCGGCCTGCCCGGGCCCGACCCTGGCCGTTCCGGCCGACGTGACCGACCCGGCGGCGGTGGACCGGCTCTTCGGGCAGGTGGAGCACGACTGGGGCCCGGTCGAGGTCCTGATCGCCAGCGCCGGCGCGGGGTACTCGGCGCGGATCGAGCGGACCAGCGACGCCGACTGGCAGCGCATGCTCGACCTCAACCTGACCGCGCCGTTCCGCTGCCTGCGGCGGGCCGTGCCCGGCATGCGCGCGGGCGGCTTCGGCCGCGTCGTGGTGATCGCGTCGACCGCGGCGCGGATCGGCGAGCCGTATCTGGCGGCGTACACGGCGAGCAAGCACGGGGTCCTGGGGCTGGTCCGCGCCGCCGCCGCCGAACTGGCCGGCACCGGGGTAACCGCGAACGCGGTCTGCCCGGGCTTCGTGGACACGCCGATGACGGCCGCCACGATCGGGAACATCGTGACCAGGACCGGTCGCACCAGCGACCAGGCCCGTTCGGCGCTGGAGGCCAGACAGCCCATCGGACGGCTGATCACGCCGGAAGAGGTGGCCGGCGCGGTCTGGTTCTGCGTCGCCAGCGACTCCGTCACCGGCCAGGCCATCAACGTCGACGGCGGTACCGTTCAATCCTGAGTACCGAACGGTCCGGGCGTCTCGCGCACGTCGTCCGGTGACGGCCGGGCTCGCACGACGTGGACCTGGAAGGGCGCCGCGAGGGTGCCGTCGGCCGCGGTGAACGGCGCGAGGACCTCGCGGGCGCCGTCGGTGATCCGCGCGCCGGCGTTCAGTTCACGGTCGGCGTCGTCCCATCTGCCCGTGGCGGCCAGCACGCTGCCGTAGTAGATACGGCACTCCGCGTAGAGGAACGGGCAGCCGTAGCGCGCGACGAAGTCGTCGGCCACCTGGCACCACTGCGCGGCTCGCTCGATGTCGCTGACCAGCTCGCACGCGCTGAGCATGTCACAGCAGGCGAATACGACGGTGTCGAAGGTCAGCCGGTCGCCGGCCAGCGAGGCGGCCATGGCCTCGTCAATCAGCGCGAACCCGGCGTCGGTCAGGCCCTGGCCCACCCGGATCAGGCCGAGCTGCGACGAGGCGACCAGCTCGAGATCCACGTCGCGAGCCGCCCGGGCCATCCGCACCGCCCACCCGGTGAGCTCCTCGGCCTTGTCCAGGTCGGTCATCCGGTAGGCCCGGGCCAGCCGTACCCAGCCGTGCATCGGCCCGGGGTCGAACGGCTCCAGCAGCCGTTCGGCCCGGACCACCCAGCCGTTGGCCGCGGCGAAGTTCGCGAAGTTCGACTTGTACGTAATCGCCAGCCACACCGCGCACCGCGCCGCGCCCTCGACGTCGCCCGAGGCCCGGTACAACGCGTAGGCCCGGCTGTACCGGTCGACGCACGCGCGGTTCTCGCCCAGCCACCACAGTGCCATCGCCAGCCCGAAGCACGCCTGTCCGGTCTCGGCCTCGCCACGGGCCAGCGCCGCCTCGAACGCGGCGCGCGCCTCTTCCCACCGTCCCTCGGCTAGGGCGGCGGGGCCGTCGGCGACCGGTCCGGGCGCTGCCATGCCAGCATTGTCACTGGATCTGCGCGACGATAGCGACATGACATCCGAGGAGTTCACCAACGGGCATCCGGCGCTCGCGCAGTTCTGGCATCCCGTGGCGCTGTCCTCCGAGGTCGGCCGGGAGCCTGCCGCGGCCCGCCTCGGCGGCCGGGGCTGGGCGCTGGCCCGCTTCAGCGGCAGCATCGTGGCGTTCGCCGACGCATGCCCGCACCGCAGGGCGCGCCTGTCCGCCGGGCAGATCACGGGCGGCACACTGCAGTGCGCGTACCACGGCTGGCAATTCACCCCCGACGGCCGGTGCGTGAATATCCCGGCGCTCGAGGACACCGCGGCGATCCCGGAGCGGGCCACGCTGCACCGCCCGGCCGAGGTCGCCGAGCAGGACGGCATGGTGTGGCTCGCCCCGGAACCCCCGCGCGCTCCCATCCCGGACCTGCACCCGGGTGTGCCGCTCGGCGGCGACGGCGTCGCAACGGTGGTCCTCCCGGTCCTGGCGGTGGAGGCCAACGCGGCGATCTTGATCGACAACTTCCTCGACGAGGCGCACCTGCCGTTCGTCCACTCGGCCACGATCGGCGGCGCCGGCCCGGAACCCATCCCGCGGGCCGACGTCGACCGCCGCGGCCTGTCGTTCACCGCCGTCCGCGAGCACACGTTCACCAACCTCACCGACCCCGCGGTACGTGATGGCGCCCGGCCGGCGGTGCAGCGCCGCCGGATGACCTACCGGTATCAGGCTCCGCTGACCGCGACCTTGCTGCTGGAGTACCTCGACGCGGAGGGGTGGCAGTTCCTCACCTTCACCGTGGCGCCCGAGGACGAGCGCACCTGCCGGGTCTACCAGACGGTGACCGGCCCGGGCCTGACCGACCCGGAACAGGCCGAAAGCACCGCGAAGTACGAGATGTCGATCTTCGACGAGGACCTGGACCTGCAGCGGCGGGCGCTGTCCGGTCTGGAGTTCCCGCTCGACGTGGCCGCCGAACTGCACACCCGGGCCGACCGGGTATCGGTCGAGTTCCGCCGCGTCCTCGCCGCCGCCGTCAGCGGCTGAGCCTGCCGCATACTGGACCGGGCATATCCGGCCATGAATACACTTATTACTACCCGGTAACTCCTCTCCCCCCCGGGGTGCCGGGTACCGCCCGGCCTGGGCGCCCAGGCCGGGCATCTCCATCTTCAGCTGCTCGCGGCGGCTTCAGCTGCTCGTGGCGGCGAGCGGATCGCGGTCAGCGGCCGTGGCGTCGTCTCGGTCGGTGGAGACGGTCAGGTCGTGCCAGGCGGCGTCGGACTCGGCCCGCGCCCGGGCGGCCGCCGTCGCGTAGGCGTAGGCCTCGCTGCCCAGGATCAGCCGCAGCGGCGGCTCGGCCATCCCGGCCACCTCGAGCACGACCCGCGCCACCTTGGCCGGGTCGCCGAGCGCGCTCGTGCTTCCGAGGTCGTGGTGCAGCCTGGCCATCGCGCCGACCGTCGGCTGATACGGCTCGCTGATGGGCGGCACCCGCATGGAGGACCCGGCCCAGTCGGTCTGCATGCCGCCGGGTTCCAGGACGGTGACCTTGATGCCGAGCGGGCCGACTTCCTGCGCCAGGACTTCGGAGAACCCGCCGACCGCCCACTTGGCCGCCTGGTAGGCGGACAAGCCCGCCGTGGCGAGCCGGCCGCCGATCGAGGAGACCTGGATGATGTGGCCGCCGCCCTGCTCGCGCAGCAGCGGCAGGGCCGCCTTGGTCACGTTCACCACGCCGAACAGGTTGGCGTCGACCTGCGCCCGGAAGTCCGCCAGCGTCATGTCCTCGACCGCCGCGAGGTTCGCGTAGCCGGCGTTGTTGACCACCACATCGATCCGGCCGAACGCCTCGGCGCCCGCCGTCACCGCCGCCACGGCCGCATCGGGGTCGGTGACGTCGAGCGCGACCGGGAGGATCCGGCTGCCGTAGCGGCCGGCCAGGTCGGCCAGCGTATCCGGCCGGCGTGCGGTGGCGACCAGCTGGTGCCCGGCGGCCAGGGCGGCCTCAGCGATCTGGCGGCCGAGACCCCGGCTGCTGCCGGTGAGAAAGAAGACCTGTGGCATGTGCTCTGTCCCTTCGCAGTTTAACGCAACACCGTTCTGATAATAACAGAACGGTGTTGCACTATGTAAACTGGCTGCCGTGACGACCGCCGAAGCCTTCCAGCGAGCCCGCCGCCCCGAGCAGAAGCTGCAGCGCCGGGACGCCATCCTCGGCGCCGCTCGCGAGCTAGCCCGGCGGGACGGGGTGCGCACCGTGAGCCTGGCCGGCATCGCCGCCGAGGTCGGCATCCACAAGTCGGCGCTGCTGCGCTACTTCGAGACCCGCGAGCAGATTTTCCTCGAGCTGACCGCCGAGGCCTGGCGGGACTGGACCCGGGCCCTGCACGCCGAGCTCGACACCGCATCCCCCGGCTCCGCGGCCCTGGTCGCCGACGTGTTCGCCCGTGCCTTCGCCGACCGTCCGCTGTTCTGCGACCTCCTCGCGCACACGCCGCTCAACCTGGAGCGCAACGTCTCCCCGGAGGCCGTGCGCCACTACAAGCTGACCTCACTTGGGGCGGTCGACGAGGCCGCCGCGCTGGTGGCGGGGGTGCTGCCCGCGCTGAGGATGGCCGAGGCCAGGGAGTTCGTCGCGACCCTGGCCTCGCTAGCCGGCTCGCTGTGGCAGATCGCCAACCCGGCGCCCGCCCTGGCCGAGCTCTACGCCTCCGATCCGGCGCTGGCCCAGGCCTGCGTGGACCTGGCGCCCCGGCTGCGGCGGACCGCGGAGATCCTGCTGGCCGGGCTGCAAGCCGCGGGTGGTCAGGGCCAGAGCAGCTGACGGGCCCAGCCGGAGCCCGATCCGGCCCGCCGGTAGCGCAGCCGGACGTGCCGCCGGTCCAGATCACCCTGCCAGAACTCGGCCTCGTCGGCCGTCAGCGCGTACAGCGTCCAGCCCGGGGCGACCAGCGCCGGGTCCGCGTTGACCCGGTCCAGGGCCTGCTTGAAGGCCCGGTCGAGTTCGGCCCGGTCACCGAGCGGCTCGGACTGGCGTCCGATGAGCGCCTCGGCCCGGGATGCGGGCGGCCGGGCGAGGAAGTCCGCCGCGCTAGCCTGCGTCCCCGCCGGGCTGGCCGCGCCGCGGACGCGGATCTGGCGTCCCTGCTGCGGCCACCAGAACGACAGCGCGGCGCGCGGGTTGACGGCCAGATCCCGGCCCTTACCGCTCGCCGCGCCGGACGCGAAGTACCAGCGGCCTTCGCTATCGACGTCCTTGCAGATCAGCACGCGCGACGAGGGGTTTCCCCGGTCGTCCGCGGTGGCCAGGGTCATGGTGTGCGGCGCGGGAACCGCGTCGTGCCGGGCCGCCTCTAGCCAGCGCAGGAACAGGGTGACCGGATCAGCCGGTGCCGCGGCCGGATCGAATTCCGGCATCCCGTCCGGGAACACCCGCTGGGACCGGAGCAGTTCGCGCAGGCTTGGCGGCTCAGCCGTCACCGCGGGGCCGGGGTGTAGATCAGCTTCTTGTTCACGAACTCGTTGATGCCCTCCGGGCCTAGCTCCCGGCCGACACCGGAACGCTTGGTCCCGCCGAACGGCAGGTCGGCCATTGATCCCGTCGGGCTGTTGATCCACACCATGCCGGTGTCGAGCATGTCGGCGACTTCGGCGGCCCGCTCGGGGTCCGCGCTGTAGACGGCGCTGCCCAGCCCGAACGATGAGGAGTTAGCCAGGTTCACCGCCTCGGTGGCGTCCGCGACCCGGTAGATGACCGCCGCGGGACCGAACAGTTCCTCGTGGTACGCCCGCATCTGCGGGGTGACGTCGGTCAGGACGGTGGGCTCGACGAACGCGCCCGGCCGGTCGAGCCGCTTGCCGCCGGTGCGCAGCGTGGCGCCCTTGTCCACGGCGTCGCTGATCTGCTCCATCAGCCGGTCGGCGGCGGTCTCCGAGGAGAGCGGCCCCAGGTTCGAGGCGGGGTCGGTGGGATCGCCCGGGCGCAGGGCGGCCATCGCGGCGGTGAACTGGCTGACGAACTCGTCGTAGAGATCGCCGACGACGATCATCCGCTTGGCCGCGGTGCAGGCCTGGCCGGCGTTGCCCATCCGGCCGACGACCGCGTCCTTCACGGTCTTGGCGATGTCGTCGCTGTCCAGCACGATGAAGGGGTCAGAGCCGCCGAGTTCGAGGACGACCTTCTTGAGGTTGCGTCCCGCCACCTCGGCGACGGCGGCGCCAGCCCGCTCGCTGCCGGTCACCGATACGCCCGCTACTCGCGGGTCGGCGATCATGTCCGCGACCTGGCTGTTGGACGCGAAGATGTTGATATAAGCGTCCGGCGGCAGGCCGGCGTCGAGGAAGATCTGCTCCATGGCCAGGGCCGACTCCGGGTCCTGCGGCGCGTGCTTCAAGATGATCGTGTTGCCGGCCATCAGGTTCGGGGCGGCGAAGCGGGCTACCTGGTAATAGGGGTAGTTCCACGGCATGATGCCGAGCAGCGGGCCGATCGGCTCCTTGCGGATCACTGCCTGCCCCCCGGCCCGCGGGCTGAGCGGGGTGTCCGCCAGCAGCGCCGGCCCCTGCTGGGCGTAGTACCGGTAGATGCTCGCCACGAGCTGGATCTCGCCCTTGGCCTCCGGGGTGGGCTTGCCCATCTCCCGGGTGATCAGCGCGGCCAGGTCGTCGATCCGCTCCTTATACAGCTCGGCCACCCGCAGCAGGACCTTGGCCCTCTCGTCTTTCGCGCTGGTCCGCCAGGACTGGAAGGCGCGGGCCGAGCGCTCCAGCACCTGCTCGACCTCCGCGTCGGTCGCGGTGGCGAACTCGCGCTCGGTCTCGTTGGTGGCCGGGTTGACGACCTTGTACTCGCTCACGCTGACTTCCCTTCGGCTTCTGCGGCGCGTCCAGTTACCCACGATAATCCCGGGACCGCCGGAAGCTCAGGCTGGGCCATGACGGCTGCCGCGGACCGGGTGCTGCCCGCGGTTCTCACCAGCGCGGGCCAGGATGACGCCGGCGAGCATGAGCGCACCGCCGGTGAACTCGGCGGGAGAAGGCCTCTGGCCGAGCAGCAGCCATGCGTACCCCGCTGCGAAGACCACCTCGGTCATGCCGGTGAACGAGGCGAGCCGGGCTCCGAGCCGCCGGGCGGCGGCGATGCCGGCGACATAGGCGATCACCGCCGAGACCAGCGCCAGTGCGGCCACCGCGATGATCCAGCTCAGGTGGCGGTTCAGCAGCATGATGTCGTCGGCGCTGGCGGTAACACGCAGCACTCCCGTCCGCCCGGCTGCAGCGAGGACGGCTGCGCCGGTGCCCAGCCCGGCCCACGCCATGACCAGCGGCGGTAGGACCTGGTCACCGACGGCCGCCGACAGCAGAAAGTAGGCCGCGAGGCTGACGGCCTCTCCCAGGCCCCACATGATCCCGGCCGCGCCGAGCTGTGCTGATCCGGCCAGGCCGGTCAGCAGCGCGAGCCCGGCGAGCGCCGTGCCCGCGCCAGCGGCCGCGAGCCGGCTGGGCCGCTGGCCGCGGACCGCCCAGAGCCACCCCGCTA
>Ga0207683_10001504_pt1 | contig 21012 bp, 17 predicted proteins | sample KBSM73metaG_FD_184333 | JGI IMG/M metagenome (GOLD analysis project Ga0207683, IMG submission 184333) | Miscanthus rhizosphere microbial communities from Kellogg Biological Station, Michigan, USA - KBS M7-3 metaG (SPAdes) (version 2) | ecosystem: Host-associated > Plants > Roots > Rhizosphere >... | reverse complement strand
CGCTGGACGGCACCAGGGAGTTCGGTGAGCCGGGCCGCAGCGACTGGGCCGTCCACGTCGCCCTCTGGGAAAGCGACACCAGCGACCTCACTGCCGGTGCCGTCGCGCTCCCGGCCCAGGACACGGTCCTGTCCACGCTCGAGCCACCGCCGGGGCCGCCCGGAGACGAGGCGCCCGCCCGGATCCGCATCGTGGTGAGCCGGAGCAGGCCACCCGGCTTCGTTCGGAATATTTCCGGTCTTATTAATGCTGAATTGGTTCCCCTGGGGTCAGCCGGAGCTAAGGTGGCGGCCGTGATCTGCGGCGAGGTCGACGCGTACGTGCACGGCGGCGGGTTCTACGAATGGGACACCGCCGCGCCGGTCGCGGTCGCCCGCGCGGCCGGCCTGCACGCGTCCCGCATCGACGGGTCGGCCCTCGCCTATAACCAGCCCGACCTGCTGATGCCGGATATCCTGGTGTGCCGGCCCGCGGTGGCGGGCATCCTGCTGCGAGCGATCCGGGAAGTCACCCATGCGTCCTGATTACCAGATGTCCCAGCTCGACGTGCTCGAGGCCGAGGCCATCCACATCATGCGCGAGGTCGCCGCCGAGTTCGAGCGGCCTGCCCTGCTGTTCTCCGGCGGCAAGGACTCGATCGTCATGCTGGCGCTGGCCGAGAAGGCGTTCTGGCCGGCCCGCATCCCGTTCCCCGTGATGCACGTGGACACCGGGCACAACTTCCCCGAGGTGCTGGAGTTCCGTGACCGGCGGGTCGACGAGCTCGGCGTCCGGCTGGTCGTGGCGTCCGTGCAGGAGTCGATCGACCAGGGCCGGGTCACCGAGGAGACCGGCAGGCACGCCAGCCGGAACCGGCTGCAGACGGTGACCCTGCTCGACGCGATCGAGGAGCACAGGTTCGACGCGCTGTTCGGCGGCGCGCGCCGGGACGAGGAGAAGGCCCGGGCGAAGGAGCGGGTGTTCTCGTTCCGCGACGAGTTCGGCCAGTGGGATCCCAAGAACCAGCGGCCGGAGCTGTGGAACCTGTACAACACCCGGCTGCGGCGCGGCGAGCACATCCGCGTGTTTCCCCTGTCCAACTGGACCGAGCTCGACGTCTGGGCCTACATCGAGCGGGAGAAGCTGGACATCCCGGCCATCTACTTCGCGCACGAGCGGCCGGTGTTCGAGCGGGACGGCTTGCTGCTGGCGGACAACCCCTACATCACCAGGGGCGAGGACGAGCCGCTGTTCACGGCCACCGTCCGGTACCGCACGGTCGGCGACATGACCTGCACCGGGGCGGTCTCCTCGTCGGCCAGCACGGTGGCCGAGGTGATCACCGAGGTGGCGGCGACCAGGATCACCGAGCGCGGCCAGACCCGGGCCGACGACCGGACCAGCGAGGCGGCGATGGAAGACCGCAAGCGCGAGGGGTACTTCTGATGGATATTTTGCGGTTCGCGACGGCCGGCTCGGTCGACGACGGCAAGTCGACGCTGATCGGCCGGCTCCTCTACGACTCCAAGTCGATTTTCGCCGACCAGCTCGAGGCGGTCGAGCGGACCAGCCGGGACCGGGGCGAGGACTACACCAACCTGGCCCTGCTCACCGACGGGCTGCGGGCCGAGCGGGAGCAGGGCATCACCATCGACGTCGCCTACCGGTACTTCGCGACGCCGCGGCGGAAGTTCATCATCGCCGACACCCCCGGCCACATCCAGTACACCCGCAACATGGTCACCGGGGCCTCCACGGCCGACCTCGCGGTGGTGCTGGTGGACGCCCGCAACGGGCTGACCGAGCAGTCCCGCCGGCACGCGTTCCTCACCACGCTGCTCCGGGTGCCGCACATGGTGCTCGCGGTGAACAAGATGGACCTGGTCGACTACTCGGCCGAGGTGTTCGAGAAGATCTGCGAGGAGTTCTCCGCCTTCGCGTCCCGGCTGGACATCGGCGACCTCACCTTCATCCCGATCTCCGCGCTGCACGGCGACAATGTGGTGGACCGTTCGGCCAACATGCCGTGGTACGACGGGCCCTCGCTGCTGCACCACCTGGAGCACGTGCACATCGCGTCGGACCGCAACCTGATCGACGTCAGGTTCCCGGTGCAGTACGTCATCCGGCCGCACGCCGCCACCGACGCGGCCCTGCACGACTACCGCGGCTACGCGGGCCAGGTGGCCGGCGGGGTGCTCAAGCCGGGCGACGAGGTGCTGCACCTGCCGTCGGGATTTTCTACCCGGGTGCGCCGGATCGAGGCGGCCGGGACGGAGATCGCCGAGGCGTTCGCGCCGATGTCGGTGACGCTGCTGCTCGACGACGACGTGGACATCTCCCGCGGCGACATGATCTGCCGGCCGAACAACCGGCCCGCCGCCGCCCAGGACATCGAGGCCATGGTCAGCTGGATGTCGTCGGACCTGCCGCTGGCGCGGCGCAGCCGGCTGGTCGTCAAGCACACCTCGCGCACGGTGAAGGCGATCGTCACCGACCTGCACTACCGCATCGACGTGAACACTCTGCACCGCGACGAGGCCGCCACCCAGCTCGGGCTGAACGAGATCGGCCGGGTCAGGCTGCGCCTCACCCAGCCCATCTTCTGCGATCCCTACGCCAGGAACCGCACCACCGGCGGCCTCATCCTGATCGACGAGGGCACCAACGCCACGGTGGGCGCCGCCATGATCACCGAGGCCGGCTGACCGCCGGTTCCGCTGGTACGAGGCCGCTGGTACAGGGCCGGTGATAGAGCCCTGCCCGCGGCCAGGAATCGCCGGGAAATAGCGGGGTAGGGTCCGAATTGCGGCTTATCGACCTGACCGGGGAGCGATTGTGAGCGCTGGCGTAACCCGATTTCACGACCTGGGCGACTTCGTGGCGCTGCCGCGGGTGACGGCGCTGCGGCTGGCCCCGGACGGGTCCTGGCTGGCCGCGGCGGTGCAGACCCTGAGCGCGGACAAGAAGAAGTACCTGACCAGCATCTGGAGGATCGACGCGGCCGGCGGCCCGGCCCGCCGTCTGACCAGGTCCGCCGAGGGCGAGGGCACCCCGCGCTTCCTGCCGGACGGATCGCTGCTGTTTACCTCCAGGCGTGCCGACCCGGCCGCGAAGAAGGACCCGGACGCTGGCGACGTCGCCGCGCTCTGGCTGCTGCCCGCGTCCGGCGGCGAGGCCCGGGTGGTGGCCGCGCTGCCCGGCGGCGTCACCGCGGCCGAAGTGGCCAGGGACGCCGGCGCGATCGTGGTCGGCGCTCCCGTGCTGCCCGCGGCGGGCAATGGCGACAGCGCCGCGGACGACGCCAGGCTGCGCCAGGAGCGCAAGGACGCCGGGATCACCGCCATCCTGCACGAGTCCGCGCCGGTCCGGTTCTGGGATCACGACCTGGGGCCCGACCAGCCCCGGCTGTTCGCCGTCGATTCCGACCAGGTGCAGGAAACGGAGATCGGGTGGGCCGGCGGGGACAAGGAGCCGGCGCTGGCCGACGCCGCCGAAGGGGCCCAAGGGGCCGAACGGGCGGTGAATCCCGCCCGCCTTCGCGACCTGACGCCCGAGCCGGGGCGGGCGCTGGACGGCGAGCCGTTCGAGCTGACGCCGGACGGGGCCTCGGTGATCACCGGGTGGCGGATGTGGGAGCCAGCCGGCGAGTCGCGCTGCGAACTGGTCGCGATCGACGTGGCCAGCGGCAAGCGCCGGGTGCTGCTGTCGGTACCCGGGTACGACTTCGAGAACCCGCGGGTCTCGCCCGACGGGCGGTACATCGCCTGCCTGCGGGAGCGGCACGCCACCGGCCACCGGCCGGTCGACCTCACCGTGGTCCTGCTCGACGCCGACGCCGCGGACGCCTCCGGACCCGGCCGTGACCTGCTGGCCGGCTGGGATCGCTGGCCGAACGGGCTGGCCTGGGCGCCCGACTCGAGCGCGCTGTACGTCACCGCCGACGACGGTGGGCGGTGCCCGGTGTTCCGGGTCGAGGTCGGCAGCGGCGAGGTCACCCGGGTGACCCCCGACGACGGCGCGTACACCGACCTGAACCCCGACCCGGACGGCCGGTACCTGTACGCGCTGCGGGCCGCGGTGGACTCGCCGCCCACCCCGGTGCGCATCGACCTGACCACCGGGGCCGAACCCGGCGCGCTCGACTGCCCCGGCGTCCCGGTCACGCTGCCGGGCCGGCTCGAGGAGGTCACCGCCACCGCGGAGGACGGCCAGCCGGTCCGGGCCTGGCTCGTGCTGCCCGAGGGCGCCACGGCGGACCAGCCCGCACCGCTCCTGCTCTGGGTGCACGGCGGCCCGATGAGCAGCTGGAACAGCTGGTCGTGGCGGTGGAATCCGTGGCTGATGGCCGCCCGCGGCTACGCCGTGCTGCTGCCGGACCCGGCGCTGTCCACCGGATACGGGCTCGGCTTCATCGCCCGCGCGCACCGCGAGTGGGGCGCCCGGCCGTACGCCGACATCATGGCGGTCACCGACGCCGCGCTGGCCCGCCCGGACCTGGACGCGGACCGGGTCGCCATGATGGGCGGCTCCTACGGCGGCTACATGGCGAACTGGATGGCCGGCCACACCGACCGCTTCAAGGCGATCGTGAGCCACGCCGGGCTGTGGGCGCTGGACCAGATGTTCGGCACCACCGACCACCCGATGTTCTGGCGGCGGCATTTCGGGGATCCGCTGACCGACCCCGAGATGTACGAGAAGAATTCACCGCACCGGCACGTCGCCCAGATCCGCACGCCGATGCTGGTCATCCACGGGAACAAGGACTACCGGGTGCCGGTCGGCGAGGCGCTGCGGCTGTGGTCGGACCTGTCCCGCCACGGCGCCGAGACCAAGTTCCTCTACTTCCCGGACGAGAACCACTGGATCCTGACCCCCGGCCACGCGCGGATCTGGTACGAGACCGTCTTCGCCTTCCTGGCCCAGCACGTCCTCGGCCAGCCATGGCAGCGCCCCCGCCTCCTCTAAACGCTATCCCCGCCCTCCAGTGGCCCTCGCGCCCGCCGCCGGGTCCACTGGATCCGGAGCGAGGCGCATGAGGCGCTTAGAGCTGGAGTTGTGAGGCCTTACCGGCCAGGCCGGATACTTCGTCAGTTTTGGTCGTTACAGCAACCAAAATCGACGAAGGATCTTGGATTGCGCGAGGCGTGGACGGAGACGCATCTATGGGCTGGGGCATGGCCCGCCCCAACGCGCCCGAGGCCGTACCAACGCGCACCACTGGCCCCATCCGTACCACAAGCATCACCCTGGCGGTCAGGAACTGCCGCGTTATCCGGTAGAGAGTCACTCTCTACCGGATAGAGACAGCAGAGAGTCACTCTCTACCGCATTCGCTGCGAGCCGGATGAGGGATCTGGTGCTGGTGTTATTGGCGAGGTCGTATGCCGGCATCTCGAGCGGGCTCCCGGCACGCTCGCCATCGCATCGCTCACCCAGACGCAGCCGAAGTTGCAGCGCTCGCCACATCCTTACCATCCATCCCTCACCGCACAGGCTCGGAAGGTATGAGACGATCCGGAGCGGCGGGCCGGCTCGTCTAGGGTGGGGGGGTGGCCCGTGCTGAGCTGGACAAGCAACCTGGTGATGTGGCGGCGATGTTCGATGCCATCGCCGGGCGTTACGACCTGCTGAACGACCTGCTGTCCATGGGCCAGGTCCGGCTCTGGCGGCGGACCGTGGCGCGGATCACCGGGGCCCGCCCGGGGGAGCGGGTGCTCGACCTGGCGGCCGGCACCGGGACCTCCTCGCTGACCTTCACCGCCACCGGCGCGGACTGCGTGGCCTGCGACTTCTCGCTGGGCATGCTCCAGGCGGGCAAATCCAGGCTGGACGTCAGCCAGGACGCGAGCGGGCCCGGGCAACTGAGCTTCGTGGCCGGGGACGCGCTGCGGCTGCCGTTCCGCGACGGGGCCTTCGACGCGGTGACGATCTCGTTCGGGCTGCGGAACGTGGCCGACCCGCTCGCGGGCCTGGCCGAGATGCGCCGGGTGACCAGGCCGGGCGGGCGGCTGGTGGTATGCGAGTTCAGCGCGATCACGATCGCCCCGGCCGATATGCTTTACCGGCGTTACCTGCTCCATATCCTGCCCGCGATTGCCCGGCGGGCGGCCCGTAACCCGGAAGCCTACGAGTACCTGGCCGAGTCGATCGTGGACTGGCCGGCCCAGCCCGAGCTGGCCGGCCTGATCAAGACGGCCGGCTGGTCGGCGGTGCGATGGCGAAACCTGAGCCTGGGCGCGGTGGCCGTGCACGTCGCCCGGCGCGCCTGACCGGGGGCACTGACCCCGGAACACTGGCCCCGGGGCACCCTGCCCCGGCGGTCGGCGGCCGGGTGAACGCTGCCCCCGCACCAAGCCAGGACCCGCTAGGTCTAAACTAATGGCAAAGAATTTGTGAAGCGGTTCACAAGAACACCAGGATCTGATCAAGTGACCGAGCACGCTCCCCCCGCCCCGAAAAAGCAGCCCGACGCCGAAGCCGACGTCATCGTCGTGGGCGCCGGTCCCGCCGGCGCCACCACCGCCTTCTACCTGGCCCAATCCGGACTGGACGTGTTGCTGCTCGATAAGTCGAGGTTCCCGCGGGAGAAGGTGTGCGGCGACGGGCTGACCCCGCGCGCGGTCAAGACCCTGGTCGGCATGGGCATCAGCGTCAGCGAGCAGGACGGCTGGGTGCGCAACAAGGGCCTGCGGGTCATCGGCGCGGGCAAGCGGCTGGAGCTGCCCTGGCCCGAACTGGCCAGCTATCCCGGCTACGGCCTGGTCCGCACCCGGCTCGACCTGGACGAGACGCTGGCCCGCCGGGCTCAGCAGGCCGGCGCGCGGTTGCTCGAGGGCGTCACGGTGACCGGCCCGGTCCGCGACGAGCGCACCGGGCGGATGACCGGTGTCGCGGCCAAGGCCACGGACGGCGGGGAGGACCGCACCTACCTGGCCCGGGTCGTGGTCGCGGCGGACGGTAACTCCTCGCGCCTGTCCGTGGCCATGGGCCTGCGCAAACGTGACGACCGGCCGCTCGGCGTGGCGGTCAGGACGTACTACCGGACGCACCGGCACGACGACGACTACCTGGAGTCGTGGCTCGACCTGTGGGACGGCGACCGGCTGCTGCCCGGCTACGGCTGGATCTTCGGCATGGGCGACGGCACCTCCAACGTCGGGCTGGGGCTGCTGAATACCAGCGCCGCCTTCGGCCACACGGACTACCACGCCCTGCTGCGCAAGTGGCTCGAGGGCATGCCGGCCGAGTGGGGCTTCACCGAGGAGAACCGGACCCAGCCGATCCGCGGCGCGGCCCTGCCGATGGGCTTCAACCGCACCCCGCACTACTACCAGGGCCTGCTGCTGGTCGGTGACGCCGGCGGCATGGTGAACCCGTTCAACGGCGAGGGCATCGCGTACGCGATGGAGTCGGGCGAGATCCTGGCCCGCACGATCGTGCAGGCGCTGGCCCGGTCGCGCCGGGCGGAGACGGAACGGGTGCTGGCCGGCTACCCGCACGCGCTCAACCAGGCCTACGGCGGCTACTATGCGCTCGGCCGCACCTTCGTCAAGCTCATCGGCAAGCCGACGCTGATGCGCATCGCGACCAAGCACAGCATGGGCCGTCCGGCCCTGATGCGGTTCGCCCTCAAGCTGCTGGCCAACCTGACCGATCCGCGGGGCGATGCATCAGACCGGCTGGTCAACGGCCTGTCCAGGCTCGCGCCTAACCCTGAGTGAGGGGCCATGCCGGTGATCCCTAGGATAGGCAGTTGGCATCCGGCCTGTGGAGGGAGGAAACCACGATGAGGCTGTACCTTCCCATCTTCGTGCTGGCCGTGCTAGCGGCCGGTTTTGCCATCTTCTCCGTCACGTTCGGCGCCATCGCCGGGCCCAAGCGGTGGAACCGGGCCAAGCTGGAGAGCTACGAGTGCGGCATCGAGCCGACGCCCACGCCGCCGCTGGGGGGCAAGGTCCCGGTCAAGTACTACCTGACCGCGATGTTGTTCATCGTGTTCGACATCGAGATCATCTTCCTGTATCCCTGGGCGGTCGCCTTCAACAAGCTCGGCGCCTTCGGCCTGATCGAGATGGTCACCTTCGTCTTCACTGTGCTGGTCGCGTACGCCTACGTCTGGCGGCGCGGCGGCCTGGAATGGGATTAGCCATGGGTGTTGAAGAAAAGCTGCCCAGCGGGGTGCTGCTGACCTCGGTGGAGAAGCTCGCGGGCTGGGCGCGGGCGCGCTCGGTCTGGCCGGCCACCTTCGGCCTGGCCTGCTGCGCCATCGAGCTATTCCAGACCGGCGGGCCCAAGCACGACCTGGCCAGGTTCGGCATGGAGCGGGCCTCGAACACCCCGCGGCAGGCCGACCTGATGATCGTGGCCGGCCGGGTCAGCCAGAAGATGGCCCCGGTGCTCCGGCAGATCTACGACCAGATGTCCGACCCCAAGTGGGTGATCTCGATGGGGGTCTGCGCGTCCAGCGGCGGGATGTTCAACAACTACGCGATCGTGCAGGGCGTCGACCACATCGTGCCGGTGGACATCTACCTGCCCGGCTGCCCGCCGCGACCCGAGATGCTGCTCGACTCCATCGTCAAGCTGCACGACAAGATCATCAACATGAAGCTCGGCAAGAACCGCGACCGCGAGATCACCGAGCTGGAGAACGCCCGGCTCAGCCTGGCCCCGCTGCACCTGACCTCCCCCGACGGGTCACAGCTGTGAGCGGTCCGGAAGAGACGCATAAGGCCGGGCCCGAGGAGACCCAGGGTTCGCAGGCCCCGCAGGGACCCGTGCCCCCGGCGGCTCCGCCGACTCCGGGGGGGACGAACCCCCCGAGCCCCCCCGCGGCCGAACCTGAACCCGACCCCGACGAGAACCTCCCGGCCCGGCTGGGCGAGGAGCGGCTAGCCGAGCCGGTCGTCCGCACCGGCATGTTCGGCGTGCAGGACACCCCGGACACCTCGGGTTACGGCCTGCTCCGGGTGCACCGCGCCCCGGTCCTGGCGAGCCCGCGCCCGTACGGCTCCTACTTCGACGACGTCGCCGACGAGCTGGGCCGCGTGCTCGAGTCGGCCGGGATCGGCTTCTCCGACGCGATCGAGCGCGTGGTCGCGGACCGCGGCGAGCTGACCTTCTACGTGCGCCGGGAGCGCCTGCCCGAGGTGGCCGCGAAGTTCCGCGACGACCCCGCGCTCCGCTTCGAGCTGTGCACCGGGGTATCCGGGGTGCACTATCCGGAGGACACCGGCCGCGAGCTGCACGCGGTCTACCATTTGCTCTCTATCACGCACAACCGCCGGGTCCGGCTCGAGGTGACCACGCCGGACGCCGACCGGCATATCCCCTCGCTGGTCGGCGTGTACCCCGCCAACAACTGGCACGAGCGGGAGACCTGGGACCTGTTCGGCATCATCTTCGACGGCCACCCGGGGCTGACCAGGATCCAGATGCCGGACGACTGGAAGGGCCACCCGCAGCGCAAGGACTACCCGCTCGGCGGGATCCCGGTCGAGTACCGCGGCGCGAAGATCCCGGCTCCGGACGAGCGGAGGAACTACTCATGACGCAGGCGCAGCCGCCGCACGCGGCGGCCGGAGCGGCCGACGCCGAAGCCGCCGAGGGCCGCGTCTACACGGTCTCCGGCGAGGACTGGGACGAGGTCGTCTCGGCCGCCATCCAGTCGGAGGACTTCGAGGCCGGCGAGCGGATCGTCATCAACATGGGCCCGCAGCACCCGTCCACGCACGGCGTGCTCCGCCTGGTCCTGACGCTGGAGGGCGAGACCGTCGTCGAGGTGCGGCCGGCCATCGGCTACCTGCACACCGGCATCGAGAAGAACATGGAGTACCGCACCTGGACGCAGGGCGTCACGTTCTGCACCAGGGCGGACTACCTGATGCCGATCTTCAACGAGGCCGCGTACTGCTTCGCGGTGGAGCGCCTGCTCGGCATCGAGGACAAGATCCCCGAGCGGGCCCAGATCATCAGGGTCCTGATGATGGAGCTCAACCGGATCACCTCCCACCTGGGCGGGATCGCCCCGATGGGGCTGGAGCTGGGCGCGACCACGATCTACACGCAGGGCGCGCGGCTGCGGGAACGCGGCCTCGACCTGCTGGAACTGATCACCGGCCTGCGGATGAACCACGCCTTCGTCAGGCCCGGCGGGGTGGCGCAGGACCTGCCGCCCGGAGCGCTGGAGGCGATCGGCGCCTTCCTGGACACCGCACCCCGGCTGGTGCAGGACCTGCGCACGCTGATCGACGCCAACCCGATCTTCATCGGCCGTAACAAGGGCATCGCCTACCTGGACCTGGCGGGCTGCATGGCCCTCGGCGTGACCGGTCCGATACTGAGGTCGACCGGGCTGCCCTGGGACCTGCGCAAGTCCCAGCCGTACTGCGGCTATGAGACCTACGACTTCGACGTGCCCGTGGTCGACACCTGCGACGCCTACGGCCGGTACCTGATCAGGATGGACGAGATCACGCAGTCGATGCGGATCATCCGGCAGTGCGTCGACCGGCTGGCCGAGCGCGGGTCGCCCGGCCCGGACCAGGACCCGGTCATGATCAAGGACGCTAAGATCGGCTGGCCCGCCCGGCTGTCGCTCGGCCCGGACGGGCTCGGTCCCTCGCCCGAGCACATCAAGCACATCATGGGCCAGTCCATGGAGGCGCTCATCCATCACTTCAAGCTGGTCACCGAGGGTTTCCGGGTGCCGGCCGGCCAGGCTTACGCCGCAATCGAATCCCCCCGCGGCGAACTGGGCGCGCACGTGGTGAGCGACGGCGGGACCCGGCCGTACCGGGTGCACCTCCGCGATCCATCGTTCAACCACCTGCAGATAGTCGCCGCGGTGTGTGAGGGCGGCCAGGTGGCCGACCTGATCCCGGCGATCGCGAGCATCGACCCCGTGATGGGAGGCGTGGACAGGTAATGTCGTTCAGCGACGAAGTGCTGGCGCGCCTGGACGCCGACGCGGCGCAGATCATCGCCCTATACCCGCGGGCGAGGTCGGCGCTGCTTCCGCTGCTCCACCTCGTCCAGTCCGAGGAAGGCTACGTCTCCGAGGACGGCATCGAGTACTGCGCGGCCAAGCTCGGTCTGACCGAGGCCGACGTCACCGGGGTGGTCAGCTTCTACACCATGTACAAGCGCCGCCCGGTCGGCGAGTATCACGTCGGCGTGTGCACCAACACCGTGTGCGGAGTGCTGGGCGGCAACCAGATCCTGGCCGAACTCCACGATCACCTCGGCGTGGGCGACGACGAGACCACGCCGGACGGCCGGGTCAGCCTGGAGCACCTGGAGTGCAACGCGGCCTGCGTGTACGCGCCGGTGATGATGGTGAACTGGGAGTTCTTCGACAACATGACGCCGGACTCGGCCCGCCAGCTCGCCGACGACCTGCGCGCCGGGAACCCGGTGACCCCGACCCGGGGCCCGGAGCGGCTGGTTACCTGGCGCGAGGCGGCCCGGATCCTGGCCGGCTTCAACGACGACCAGGCCACGCAGGGCCCGGCCGCGGGACCGGCCGACCTGGTCGGCCTGAAGATCGCCAAGGAGCACGGCTGGACCGCGCCCGAGCCGGGCTCCGCAGGCAACCACAGGGCGGGCGACCACGCGAAGGAGTCGCGGTGACCGACACCCTGACCCCGGTGCTGACCGCGCACTGGGACCAGCCTGACATCTTCACCATCGACGGGTACCGGCGGGCGGGCGGCTGGCAGGCGCTGCCGAAGGCGCTCGGCATGTCGCGTGACGAGGTCATCACGGTCGTGCGGAACGCCGGGCTGCGCGGCCGCGGTGGGGCCGGCTTCGCGACCGGCGTGAAGTGGAATTTCCTGCCGAAGGGCGACAACAAGCCGCACTTCCTGGTGGTCAACGCGGACGAGTCCGAACCGGGTGCCTGCAAGGACGTCCCGCTGATGATGGCCAACCCGCACCTGCTCATCGAGGGCGCGGCCATCGCCTCGTACGCGATCGGGGCCGGCCACGCGTTCATCTACGTCCGGGGCGAGGTCCTGCACGTGATCCGGCGGCTGCGCAACGCGGTGCAGGAGGCGCGCGCGGCCGGGTACCTCGGCCAGAACGTCCTCGGCTCCGGGTTCGACGTGGAGGTCATCATCCACGCCGGGGCCGGCGCGTACATCTGCGGCGAAGAGACCGCGCTGCTGGACTCGCTGGAGGGCAAGCGCGGGTTGCCGCGGAACAAGCCGCCGTTCCCGGCCGTGGCCGGCGTGTACGCCCTCCCGACGAACGTGAACAACGTGGAGTCGATCGCCGTGGTTCCGTCGATCGTGCTGAACGGCGCCGACTGGTTCGGCGACCTCGGCACGGAGAAGTCCAAGGGCTTCGGGATCTTCAACCTTTCCGGTCACGTGAGCACACCAGGGACGTACGAGTCCCCGCTCGGCATCACGCTGCGCGAACTGCTCGAGCTGTCGGGCGGGATCCGGGGCGGACGCCGGCTCAAGTTCTGGACCGCTGGCGGCTCGTCGGCGGGGATACTCACCGACCAGCACCTAGACGTGCCGCTGGACTTCGAGTCGGTCGCGGCCGCCGGATCCCAGCTCGGGACCAGGTCGGTGCAGATCTTCGACGACACCACGTGCGTGGTCGGCGCCGTGCTCCGCTGGACCCAGTTCTACCAGCATGAGTCGTGCGGGAAATGCACGCCGTGCCGTGAGGGCACGTTCTGGCTGGTCCGCATCCTGGACCGGCTGGAACACGGCGACGGTACCGAGGAAGACGTCGAGAAGCTCCTGGACATCTGCGACAACATCAACGGCCGCGCGTTCTGCGCGCTCGGCGACAGCGCGACGCCCCCGATCACCTCCGCCGTCCGCTACTTCACGGACGAGTTCATCCAGCACCACAAGGAGGGCGGCTGTCCGTTCGACGCGGCGGCCTCGACTGTCTGGAGCGAGACGTGACGGTGGAGACCACGCAGGGCACGGTGACCGTCACCATCGACGGGTTCGAGATCGCGGTGCCCAAGGGCACGTGGATCATCCGGGCCGCAGAACTGCTCGGCATCGCGATCCCGCGGTTCTGCGACCACCCGCTGCTCGAACCGATCGGCGCCTGCCGCCAGTGCCTGGTCGAGGTGGAAGGCCAGCGCAAGCCGCTGGCCTCGTGCATCACTGCGTGCACCGAGGGCATGGTGGTGCACACCCAGCTCACCTCCGCGATCGCGGACAAGGCGCAGCGGGGCGTGATGGAGTTGCTGCTCATCAACCACCCGCTCGACTGCCCGATGTGTGACAAGGGCGGCGAGTGCCCGCTGCAGAACCAGGCCATGTCCAACGGCCAGGGCGAGACCAGGTTCATCGAGGAGAAGCGGACCTTCGCCAAACCGGTGCCGATCTCCACCCAGGTGCTGCTCGACCGCGAGCGCTGCATCTCCTGCACCAGGTGCACCAGGACGTCCGAGGAGATCGCCGGCGATGCGTTCATCGAGTTCATCGGGCGCGGCCCGGCCCAGATGATCGGCACCGCCGAGGGCAAGCCGTTCAACTCCTACTTCTCCGGCAACACCGTGCAGGTGTGCCCGGTCGGTGCGCTGACCGGTGCCGCGTACCGGTTCCGGTCCCGGCCGTTCGACCTGATGTCGGTGCCCAGCGTGTGCGAGCACTGCGCGGCCGGCTGCCGGCAGCGCACCGACGTCAGGCGCGGCCGGGTGATGCGGCGGCTGGCCGGCGAGGAGCCGGCCGTCAACGAGGAGTGGAACTGCGACAAGGGCCGGTGGGCGTTCACCTACGCGACCCAGCCGGACCGGCTGAGCGCGCCGCTGGTCAGGGACGAGAACGGGATGCTCGTCCCGGCGTCCTGGCCGCACGCGCTGGCGGTGGCCGCGGACGGCCTGCTGGCGGCGCGCGACGCGGATCCCGCGGCCCAGCCCGCGCGCGGCGTGGGCGTGCTGACCGGCGGGCGGCTGACCCTCGAGGACGCCTACGGCTACGCGAAGTTCGCCCGGATGGCCGTGGACACCAACGACATCGACATGCGGGCCCGCCCGCATTCCGCTGATGAGGAGCAGTTCCTGGCCGCGTGCGTGGCCGGGCGCGACATCGGCGTCAGCTACGCCGACCTGGAGCAGGCCCCGGCCGTGCTGCTGGCAGGCTTCGAGCCGGAGGACGAGTCGCCCATCGTCTTCCTCCGGCTGCGCAAGGCGGTCAGGCGTCGTGGCCTGCGGGTGTTCTCGGTCGCGGCGCTGGCCAGTCCCGGCCTGGTCAAGCTGTCCGGCGAGCTGATCGACACGCTGCCCGGCGACGAGGCCAGGGCGCTGACCGCGCTCGCGGCGGGCCGCGCGCCCGGCAGTACGCCCGGCCAGCGGGCCGTCGATCGAGGCGCTCCCGGTCCGGATGGAGCCGGGCCGGACGAGGTGGCGGAGCTGTGGCAGCGTGCCGGGCAGGCGCTCGGCGAGCCGGGCGCGGTGATCCTGGTCGGCGAGCGGCTGGCCGAGGTGCCGGGGGCACTGGCGGCCGCGGCCACGCTCGCGGTCGCCTCGGGGGCGCGGCTGGCCTGGGTGCCCCGCCGTGCGGGCGAGCGAGGGGCCGTCGAGGCCGGGGCGCTGCCCGGGCTGCTGCCCATCGGCCGCCCGGTAGCTGACCCGGCGGCACGAGCCGAGGTGGCCCGGGCCTGGGGCAAGGGCTCGCTACCGACCGCCCCGGGGCGCGATACCACGGCCATCCTGGCCGCTGCGGCCGACGGCGAGCTCGGCGCCCTGGTGGTGGCGGGCGTCGACCCGGCCGACCTGCCGGACCCGCAGGCCGCGCTGCGCGCGCTGGAGGTGACCCCGTTCGTGGTCAGCCTCGAGCTGCGGGCCAGCGCGGTCACCGACCGCGCCGACGTCGTGTTCCCGGTCGCGGCCGTGGCGGAGAAGGCCGGCACGTTCGTGAACTGGGAGGGACGCGGGGGCTCGTTCGAGGCGGCGCTGCGGGTCCCCGAGGTGCGCACCGACCTGTACGTGCTCGGCGCGATCGCCGACCGGATGGACGTGCACCTCGGCCTGCCCGACGCGGAGGCCGCGCGGGCCGAACTCGCCGCGCTCGGCAGCTGGCGCGGGGAGCGGCCGCAGCCGCCTGAGGTCACCGGTGCGAGCGCCGATCCCGGCGTGCTCGTTACTCACGAGGCGCACGGAACTGGCGTGCTGGGCGTAAAGCTCGCCAGCTGGCACCAGCTGCTGGACAGCGGCCGGATGCAGGACGGCGAGCCGGCCCTGGCGGGCACGGCTCGTCCGGTCGTGGCCCGGATGTCGGCGGCGACCGCGGCCGAAGCCGGGGCGGCCGACGGCGATAAGGTGACGGTGGCCACTGACCGGGGATCGGTCACGGTGCCCGTCGAAGTGGTGCCGATGGCCGACCACGTGGTCTGGCTCCCGGCGGCCGGCCTGCCCGGGAACGCCGCAGAGATCGCCCCGTACCCCGGTTATAGCGAGCCCGCGGTCCAGGCCGGACCCACCATCCGCGCCCGGCTGGGCGCGGGGCACGGCGCCATGGTCACCCTGAGGAGGCCGGAATGAGGCTTGAGGGGACGCTGCCGCACGTGCTGGCGGCGCCCGCGGCCGACCCGACGCTCGCCAGCTTCTACCAGCTCACCTGGTGGCTGGTGCTGCTCAAGGTCGTCGTCGTCTTCGTTTTCCTGCTCCTCACGACGATGTTCATGATCTGGGCGGAGCGCCGGGTCATCGGCCGGATGCAGAACCGGCCGGGCCCGAACCGGGCCGGGCCGTTCGGCCTGCTGCAGCCGATCGCCGACGCGCTCAAGCTGCCGCTCAAGGAAGACATCATCCCGACCACCGCGGACAAGCTGATCTTCGTGGTGGCGCCGATACTGTCGGCGGCGCCCGCCTTCGTCGCCTTCTCCATCATTCCGGTGGGCCCAGTGGTCTCGATCTTCCACCACCGCACCCCGCTGCAGGTCGCTGACCTGCCGGTGGCGGTGCTGCTGGTGCTGGCCATGAGCTCCATCGGCGTGTATGGCATCGTGCTGGCCGGCTGGGCCTCGGGGTCGCCGTACTCGCTGCTCGGGACGCTGCGCTCGGCGGCCCAGGTGATCAGCTATGAGATCGCGATGGCGCTGGCCTTCGTGGCCGTGTTCCTCGACGCCGGGTCGCTGTCCACCACCGGGATCGTCACCGCCCAGATACACGGCTGGTACGTGTGGGTGCTGGCGCCGTCGTTCCTCATCTACCTGGTCACCATGGTCGGCGAGACCAACCGGCTGCCCTTCGACCTGCCCGAGGGCGAGGGCGAGCTGGTGGCCGGCTACCACACCGAGTACTCGTCGATGAAGTTCGCCATGTTCTACCTGGCCGAGTACGTCAACATGATCACGGTGTCCGCGCTGGCCACCACGCTGTTCCTCGGCGGCTGGCGGGCGCCGTGGCCGCTGTCCCTGTGGTCGGGCGCCAACACCGGCTGGTGGCCGGTGCTGTGGTTCCTGATCAAGCTGTTCATCTTCCTGTTCTGCTACATCTGGCTGCGCGGCACGCTGCCGCGGGTCAGGTACGACCAGCTGATGGCGATCGGGTGGAAGTTCCTCATCCCGGTCTCCATCATCTGGATCCTGCTGGTCGCCACGGTGCGCGCCTGGCGGCTTGACAGCCACTCCACGGCTCCGTACGTGGTCTTCGGGCTGGTCATCGTGCTCATCCTGGCCCTGATCACGATGTGGGACAGCTTGGCGCAGCAGCGGGCCGCGCGGTTCGCGGCCGCGGAGGAGACCGACTTGGCGGAAGCCGGCACCACCGAGCCCGCTACCGGTTTCCCGGTGCCTCCGCTCGACCTGCCGCACTACCACGGGGCCGGGATCTCCCGCGACAACGAAACCTCCAGCAAGGAGGTCACAGGTGCTTGATTTCCTCAACCCGATCAAGGGGTTCGGCGTCACCTTCCAGGAGATGTTCCGGAAGCCCGAGACGGTCTACTACCCGGAGGAGCGGCGGCCGACCGCGCCGCGGTTCCACGGTCACCACCAGCTCAACCGGTGGCCGGACGGCCTGGAGAAGTGCATTGGCTGCGAGCTGTGCGCGTGGGCCTGCCCGGCGGACGCCATCTACGTCGAGGGCCGGGACAACACGGCGGACGAGCGGTACTCGCCCGGTGAGCGGTACGGGGCGGTGTACCAGATCAACTACCTGCGCTGCATCCTGTGCGGCCTGTGCATCGAGGCCTGCCCGACCCGCGCGCTGACCATGACCAACGAGTACGAGATCGCCGACGACAGCCGGGAACACCTGATCTGGACCAAGGAGCAGCTGCTCGTGCCGCTGCTGCCGGACATGGAGGCGCCGCCGCACCCGATGCGGCTCGGCGACGATGAGAAGGACTACTACCGGCTCGGCGCGGCGGGGCTGACCGTCGGTCCCCGCGCGCCCGGCATGTCCGGTCCTGGCGGCCCGTCAGGCCCGCCGGTGCCCGCCCAGTCCCCGGACGCCTCGCTGGCCTGGGCGCCGCCGGAAGTGCGCGATGCGGGAGAGGTCGAGGAGGAGCCATGAGCCACGTCCTCGCGGCCGCCCCATCCGGCACCAACGCCGACTCGATCGCGGTCGAGACCATCTTCTGGATCCTCGCCGTCATCTCGGTCGGTGCCGCGCTGGCCATGATCCTGGTCCGGCGGGCGGTGCACTGCGCGATCATGCTCGCCGTGGTGATGCTCTGCCTGGCCACCATGTACGCCATGCAGGGCGCGCCCTTCCTCGCTTTCGTGCAGATCATCGTGTACACCGGCGCGGTGCTGATGCTGTTCCTGTTCGTCATCATGCTGATCGGCATCAGCTCGTCGGACTCGGTCGTGGAGACGATCAAGGGCCAGCGGGCGGCCGCCGGGCTGGCCGCGATCGGCCTGTTCGTGATCTTGATCCTCAGCATCGGGCACGCGGCCATCGGCCCGGCCGCCAGGACCACCGCGGCGAACAACGTGGACAACCTGACCGGGCTGGCCAGGCTGATCTTCACCACGTACGTGTTCCCGTTCGAGGTCACCGGTGCGCTGCTGATCACCGCGGCGGTCGGCGCGATGGTGCTGGCGCACCGCGAGCGCACCACGCCGAAGCCCACCCAGCGTGACCTGGCCGCCCGGCGGCTGGCCAGCGGGCACCTGGCGCCTGACCCGTCGCCCGGCGTCTACGCGCTGCACGACAGCGCGGACCGGCCCGCGCTGCTGCCGGACGGCAGTACCTCGGAGCTTTCGGTCAGCCAGACGCTCGCGCCTCGTGACCCGAACGCGGAAACCCCGCCCGTTCGGCCCGAACTGCCGGCATCGGCCACTACGGAGGCTGAGTCGTGAGCCCGATCCACTACGTGGCCCTGTCCGTGATCCTGTTCGTGATCGGCGGCGTCGGCGTGCTCGTGCGGCGCAACGCCATCGTCGTGTTCATGTGCATCGAGCTGATGCTGAACGCGTGCAACCTCGCGTTCGTCGCGTTCGCCCGGATGCACGGGAACCTGGACGGGCAGGTCATCGCGTTCTTCGTGATGGTGGTGGCGGCCGCAGAGGTCGTCGTCGGCCTCGCGATCCTGATGGCGATCTTCCGGGCGCGCAGGTCCGCGTCGGTGGACGACGCCAACCTGCTGAAGTACTGAGGGGATGACGACGTTGCACACCGTCGCGGCTACCGGCGCGCTGAAGCTGTCGTGGCTGCTGCTCGCCTTCCCGCTGTTCGGCGCCGTGGTGCTGCTGCTGGGCGGCCGCCGCACCAACCGCTGGGGCCACCTGCTCGGCGTGGCCATGCCGGTGGCGGCGTTCGTCTACGGCATGATCGCGTTCTTCACCCTGCTCGGCGACACCGACCGCAGCCAGGACCAGCACCTGTACTCCTGGATCCCGGTGGCGGGTTTGCAGGTGAACATGAACCTGCTCGTCGACCAGTTGTCGATCTGTTTCGTGCTGCTCATCACCGGGGTCGGCTCGCTGATCATCATCTACTCGGTCGGCTACATGAGCCACGACCGCGACCGGCGCCGCTTCTTCGGCTACATGAACCTGTTCCTCGCGGCCATGCTGCTGCTCGTGCTCGGCGATAACTACCTGGTGCTCTACGTCGGGTGGGAGGGCGTCGGCCTGGCGTCCTACCTGCTGATCGGGTTCTGGCAGTACAAGCCCTCGGCCGCGGTGGCGGCGAAGAAGGCGTTCATCGTCAACCGGGTCGGTGACGCCGGGCTCACCTTGGCCATCTTCCTGATGTTCTCCGAGTTCGGCACGGTGTCGTTCAGCGGGGTCTTCGGCTCGGTGAAGTCCGGCGGGAGCGGCGTGGCCACGGCGCTCGGGCTGCTGCTCCTGCTCGGCGCGTGCGGGAAGTCCGCGCAGGTGCCGCTGCAGTCCTGGCTGCTCGACGCGATGGAGGGACCCACCCCGGTATCGGCGCTGATCCACGCCGCGACCATGGTCACCGCGGGGGTGTACCTGCTGGTCCGGTCCAACCCGATCCTCGCGGTAACGCCCGACGCCCGGCTGGCGGTAGTCCTGGTCGGCACGGTCACGCTGCTGTTCGGCGGCATCATCGCGTGCGCCAAGGACGACATCAAGAAGTCGCTGGCCGGGTCCACCATGAGCCAGATCGGCTACATGACGCTCGGGGCCGGCCTCGGGCCAGCCGGCTACGTGTTCGCGATTGCGCTCCTGCTCGCGCACGGGTTCTTCAAGGCCGGCCTGTTCCTCGGCGCGGGCTCGGTCATGCACGGCATGAACGACGAGGTGAACATGCGGCGGTACGGCGGGCTGGGCCGGGTTATGCCGATCACCTCCGTGACCTTCGGCCTCGCGTACCTCGCCATCATCGGCATCCCGCCGTTCTCCGGGTTCTTCACCAAGGACCCCATCATCGGGGCGGATTTCAGCGAGCACGGCGCGGCAGGCAAGGTACTCGGCACCCTGGCGCTGATCGGCGCGGGCATCACCGCGTTCTACATGACCCGGATGATATTCATGACCTGGTACGGGAAGCGGCGGTGGGAGCCCGAAGCGCACCCGCACGAGTCGCCGGCGGTGATGACCTGGCCGATGATCGTCCTCGCCATCGGCTCGGTGGGTGCCGGCGCGTTCCTTATCCTCAACGACCGGCTGCAGAAGTTCCTTGCCCCGGTGGTCGGGGTCCCGCCCACCTCGGAAGGCGTGTTCAGCACGGCGGGCCTGGTGGCCCTGGCGTTCGCCCTGGTCGGGGTCGCCCTGGCCTGGGTCATGTACGGCCGGGTGCCGGTCCCCGCGGTCGCCCCGCGCGGGCGGCCGCTTACCGTCGCCGCCCGCAAGGATCTCTACGGCGACGCGTTCAACGAGTCGGTCCTGATGCGCCCCGGCCAGTGGCTGACCAGGCTCTCGGTGTTCTTCGATAACCGGGGCGTGGACGGCCTGGTCAACACCCTGGCCGCCGCGGTCGGCGGGACGTCGGGCCGGGTGCGCAAGCTGCAGACCGGTTTCGTCCGCTCGTACGCCCTGTCCATGTTCTTCGGCGCCGCTGTGCTGGTCGCCTTGCTCCTGGTGGTGAGGCTCTGATGAACGGCTTTCCCTGGCTGACCGTCGCGGGCGCGGTGCCGCTGCTCGGCGCCATCGTGATCGCGCTGATCCCCGGCCTGCCCGCCGACAGCGCGGAGGCGGACCGGCAGGCGCGCAACACCATGGCCAAGGTGCTGGCCCTCGGGTTCTCCCTGGTCACGCTCGTCGTGGTGATCATCATCGCGGTCAAGTTCCAGGTCGGCGGGCCGAACTACCAGTTCACCGAGGTCTACTCGTGGATCCCGGCGTTCGGCGTGCACTACGCGCTGGGCGTGGACGGCATCGCGCTGGTGCTCATCGCCATGTCCGTGGTCCTGATGCCGGTGGTGATCCTGGCCTCCTGGAACGACGCCGAGTCAGGTAGGCACAGCGTCAAGACGTACTTCTCGCTGATGCTCGTGCTCGAGACGATGATGATCGGCGTCTTCGCGGCCACCGACGTGTTCCTGTTCTACGTGTTCTTCGAGGCCATGCTGATCCCGATGTACTTCATGATCGGCAGCTACGGGGCCGGCCGGCGGCAGTACGCGGCGGTCAAGT
>Ga0207683_10001501_pt1 | contig 21048 bp, 18 predicted proteins | sample KBSM73metaG_FD_184333 | JGI IMG/M metagenome (GOLD analysis project Ga0207683, IMG submission 184333) | Miscanthus rhizosphere microbial communities from Kellogg Biological Station, Michigan, USA - KBS M7-3 metaG (SPAdes) (version 2) | ecosystem: Host-associated > Plants > Roots > Rhizosphere >... | reverse complement strand
GCGGCGTCGACTCGTCGTAGAGATAAGTCGGCAGCATGTGCGCTGCTCCCTGCCACTCTTCGCGGCTGAATCTGCCCTGTCGCTCGCGCAAATCGCCTTCCGCGCGAAATGCGATCTCTTCGTGCTTATGCGTTCCAGCTAGCGACTCCTTACCGTGCAGGGTGATTGCCGACGAAGTGCCGCTGAGGATGTTGAAGGGCGACGCGGGAGCCGGCGCTGGAGCCACGCCAGCAGCTTCCAGAATTGCCTCCAGTTCGCCCGTGCCCACGACTGCGTCAACCTCAGGAATGCTTTTGCGAATTTCGTCTCGGTACCGTTCCACCAGGCACCCGGCAACGATCAGCTTCTTCGCCGAGCCCGAAGTCTTGAGCCTGGCCATTTCAAGAATCGTGTCGACCGACTCCTGCTTGGCTGTATCGATGAAGCTGCAGGTATTCACAACCAGGATCTCGGCTTCTTCGGGCCGGCCGGTCAGGCGCGCGCCCGCACGGTCCAGCAACCCCATCATCACCTCGGAATCCACGAGGTTTTTCGGGCAGCCAAGCGAAATAAAGCCCACGGTAGGAGCCGTGGGTGGGGAAAGTTTGCTCACGTTTCTATTGTACCGGTGTGCGGTTTTTGCAGCGAATCTACCTATGCTTAAACCCGATCGATGTTCTTGTAAACATCGCTGATATTTGTGTTTACGTCTGTCTGCAATGGGGGTGTCGCTCCATAGTGCGGATGCCCCGCGGCACTGGTCCGCGCGAGAAACGTTTCGTAGCCATTGGACTGAAGCGAGCGGAGCGAAGCAACCGTAATCCGCTTCTGCATTTCGGCCAGGCTCTGACCGGCCTGCTTGGCCTGCTCAACCTTTTCCGCGAGTTCCTCAATGTAGTTGCGTTGATTCATCATGACCGTGCGGTCCGATTGCAGCGGTCCATGCCCGCCAAGCACGTATTTGAAATCGGCCTTTGCAACTTCATCGATTGTGCGTGGCCAAAACTTCGGAAAGCCGTCTCCGATAAACGGCAGCCACCCGTGGCTCGCATCTCCCGTCGCGATGGCGCGCCGTTGCGGACAGAAGGCAAATACATCTCCCGCAGTGTGCGCGCGACCGTGAAAATCCAGATGCAGATCGAACGCCGTGTCATTGAGCACATAGGACTTGTCGAATGTGATCGTCGGCAATTCCGGCATGTAGTCCTTCATCTCCGCTTGATACGCTTTCAACTGCCGAATCTGTTCCGCGCAAAATGCTTTCTCCTCTGCGGAATTTGCCTTTGCGGCTTGTCCTTCCATTGCATCGATTTGTACCGGAACTGCGTCGATGGAAGCCTTCATGCGCGCCATCGCCATATCAGACATAAGCTGCTTGGTGGCCGAGGTAGCAATAAAGTCGATCTTTTCACCGCTCGCGCGATAAGCATGGTTTCCCTGGGTGTGATCCCAATGGAAATGCGAATTGATGACGTAACGCACAGGCTTTGGTGTGACTTCGCGTTTGATCTGGGCGATCAGTGCAGCGGCTGCCGAGGGCTTGGAGTGTGCATCTACGACAACCACATCCTTTGAACGCACAAAAATCGCCGCATTGCAGTTGATGACGGTCTGCGGACGTGCCTGGGCGAAGTAAACTCCGTCCGCGGCCTTCTGCAGATCGAACAGGTTTGCGTTCGCGGAGGGCGCTGCGCCGCGAGCCCACGCGGCACGATGATAGGCGAGCTCCAATATCGACGCTCCGGAAAGCGCACCTCCCATTAGCACGCGCAAAAAGTCCCGGCGCGTCGAGTGATTCTCTTCGGGGGATGCGTGGTTGTGCGGATGCGTGTGGGCATCAAGATTGTGACCGTGTGAGTGCAGAGCAGGGTAATGGTCATGCCGTGGCTTATCTGGGTGTTGGCACATTTCAGCGAATCCTCCGCTGCAGTCTTCTCAGGGCTTTGAATCGCCTCCCATTCTTTACCGGGAAAGCGCAATACGCAACACAATTGCGAACAGAGAAGGGCAGCTGAATGGGCAGAGACGATCAGGTCCCCCAATCTGCAAATCCGCCGCGACGCAGGTGGTAAAATCTATAAGTACCGGGTCCTACGCGACGTAATCCCGCCAAACCCGCCAGGTCCGGAAGGAAGCAACGGTAACGGGCTAGTACGGGCGCAGTAGGTCACCCGGTACTTTTTTGGCTCCGTACAAGCATCACAGCGCGACTGCGGTCGAGCCCTTAAGATGAATCGTTGGGTGCGGCCTTAACGGAATCCCGCAGTCCGCATCAAGACACGCCGCAAGGAGAAATGCATTGACCCTCACCGTTCGCCCCGTGGTGGGCAGGCGCGCCAAGATCACCGCGCTAGGTACCTATGTGCCGCCGCAGATTCTGACCAACAAAGACCTCGAAAAAATGGTGGATACCAACGATCAGTGGATCGTGGAACGTACGGGCATACGCGAAAGACATGTTCTGGCCAAGGGGCAGGGCGTCAGCGATATCTGCGTTGAAGCCGCCAAAAAATGCCTGGCTGCCAGGGGCATCGCGCCAACGGAAGTAGAGGTGATCATTGTCGGCACCGTCACGCCCGACATGATGTTTCCGTCTACGGCGTGTCTTGTGCAAGACAAGATCGGAGCGAAAGGCGCATGGGGATTTGACGTTTCGGCAGGCTGTTCCGGATTTGTATTCGCGCTCCAGGCAGGCGTGAAGCTAGTAGAGAGTGGCGCTCAGTCCAAGGTTCTCGTGTGCGGCGCGGATGCAAACACCCGTATGACCGACTACACCGATCGCGCAACTTGTGTGCTGTTTGGAGATGGCGGCGGCGCAGTATTGATCGAGCCAGCAGAAGAGGGCGAGATAGGCTTCATCGATTTTGTACACGAGATTGACGGCTCCGGCGGAGTGTCGCTGAATCTCAAAGCGGGCGGCAGCCTGAACCCTTCGAGCCACGAAACCGTCGACCAAAAAATGCACTACATCTTTCAGGATGGGCAGGCAGTTTACAAGTTCGCGGTGCGCAAGATGGCAGAGGCAACCGCAAGGCTTCTTGAGCGCAATGGCGTCACCGGCGCCGATCTTGGCTGCTTCATTCCTCACCAGGCAAACAAGCGGATTATCACTTCGACTGCGGATCGGCTGGGCATGGATCCCGAGCGCGTGATTATCAATATTGAGAAGTACGGCAACACTTCCGCAGGCACCATTCCTCTGGCCATGGAGACAGCCATCGAGGAAGGCAAGATGAATAAGGGAGATTTGGTACTGCTTGCCGCGGTGGGGGCAGGGTTTACCGTCGGCGCCGCTTTGTTGCGCTGGGAGATTTAGTTTCGCTTGGCTGAACCTTCGCGGGGTTCTAGCGGGAAATAGCAGGCATCGAAAAATCGTAACGCGGCAGAACACCCAAGTCTGCTGCCATGCGAAAGAATCCCGAGATACCGTCTATGCACTCTTCGTCCAGCACATAGTGGATGTTCGTGGTCAGGTAAGCGCGAATCGTCTCCTCTGACAGCGGTATCTGGCGCGTCCATTCCGTAACGAGCGCATCAATGTTTTTGAGACCCTGATCGCGCGAGCGAATGAAATCCTCACTCAGGCGGTCCAAGTGGAAGTTGCCTGCAACTCCCCATACCGCGGAAACAAATGGCAGCCCTGTCAATGCTTTCCATTCTTGAGCCAGATCATGGTAGACCAGTTCCTCGCCGGTCCGTTCGAATCGGTTCGCCTGTTCCTCCAGAGCCATCAGTGCCGGATCTCCAATGACGATGGCAGCATCGGCTCGGTCGAGCATTGCGTCAAGATCCGCTGCCATTGGCACAAACGGCACATCGGAATTGCCCCATTGGTGAAAAAGAATGCGTGCGTATGCCAAGGTGGTGCGACTGGCCGTATCGGCAGCGACACTGCGTAGGTTTGCCAGTGAGCGATTGGCGCGCCTCACGAGCAGAAGCGATCGCACGCGACCCTTCGATGCGATGGTGCAGCCTGGCAAAATTCGCAGTCCGGGAATCGTCGCAAGGGACGCGATCGGCACGAGCCCGATATCGGCCTCACCAGAGGCGAGCTTGTCAGCGCACTGCGAAGGAAGCATCCAGTCGAAGTCATAGCGGGTGGCAAGCGCCGTACTCAGCGGAAGATGTTCAAAGTCCCACATCAAAGGAGCTGGATTGAGAAAGCGAATGGCGGCAACGCGCAACCGGCTATGAGAGTTCGAACTCACTATTCTCTTAGACTATCAATTAGGCGCTTGGGATGAGTAAGTTAGCGCTGCGTTTCTGGATTCCCGGTCTCTATTTACAGACTCTCTCCGATTTTGCCGGTGAGCACGATTTCCATCGAGGTTCCCCAGTGATCATCGGGATTACAACCAGCAGTCCACTGCGGGGACTGTTGAAGATTGTCTAAGGAATAGGCTGCTGTCTTTGAAATCTTCGACTGGAACAGTGCAACGAATGCCGTGCACTTCTGCGCATCTTTGGTAAATTGGCCGACGGTCGAGTCGCGGTTCTCTCCGACATCCTGTCCCCAGCGGAAACTGAATTGTCTTGTGCTGCTGTTGTTCCGATTTGTGTCACCAATAATGATGAAAATCAAGCTGAGTGAGCTCGACTTGTCCTCCTCGCCAGGAGCACATCGCACTGTGAGATGATCCTTTGAATTCGCCCTGTCCATCGAGGGAGGGATGTCGAACTGCAGCGCCGGAAATTCGCGGCACTCTGCCTCAGACACGTCGCCCCGAAACACGTATTCCCGCTTTGGTTGATCTTGCGAAAAGGCGAGCCGGGATGGCAGCGCATACGCAATCAACAAGATCGTTAAGCATTGTGCGGTCATCATGATTCTGATGATTCTAGTCCCAGAATTGAGGCACCGGACTTGACTTCCCGCACCGGTCGGATTAGTGTGAGCGCAATTACCGAAGAAATTCATAAAGGGTACTTTTAAGGAAATTGGACGCGTGCGTCAGCATACGTCGGCTCTCGCGATGTCGATATTGAATAAGGAATTAGTCGGTTCCGCAGAAACTCCAACAGCCAGTCAACTCGATGAAGATCGTTTGGCATGGCTGGCGCTCGCTCTGACTCCGGGCCTAGGTCCGAAGCGCATTCTCGATGCGGTAAGAGAGTTGCGCGCTCCGAGCCAGATTTTCGATCTGACGCTTACAGAACTTGAGGGACTCAGGCTCCCCGCACACGCGGCACAATATTTTTTTGACGGCAAGTCGCGCAAAGCAGCCGTCGAGGAATGGTCGCGAGTCGTTGAGCATGGAGCCACGATCGTCACGTTCGGTTGTCCGCAATATCCGAATGTGTTGAAGGAAATCTACGACCCGCCGCCGGTTCTCTGGGTCAGCGGAGCGGCGCATCTGCTGTCGCTGCCCTCGATTGCGGTAGTGGGCACGAGACATCCGTCTCCGTACGGCTCGGCCGTAGCAGAGATGTTATCGCGGGATCTAGCTGCGCGGCGAATGCTGATTGTAAGCGGCATGGCACGAGGCATCGACACCTGCGCTCATAAAGGTGCATTGGCCGCGCGGATGCCCACTGTGGCGGTTTGGGGAACGGGTATTGATGTCATCTATCCCAAAGAAAACAAGAAGCTCGCCGAAGATATTCTCGCCACGGGAGGCGCTATCGTGAGCGAAGTTCCGATGGGCACCTTTCCTGCGCCCCAGAATTTCCCTCGCCGCAATCGCATCTTGAGTGGCCTCAGCATTGGAGTCCTGGTGGTTGAGGCAGCCGAAAACTCCGGCACACGAGTGACTGCGCGGTGTGCCGCAGAGCAGGATCGTGATTTGTATGCCGTGCCGGGCAATGTCACGAACAAGAATTCATGGACGCCTAATACACTGATAAAACAGGGCGCAAAGCTCGTGGCCAGCTGGGAAGACATCTGGGAGGACCTGCCCTCCCAGGTGCGTCTGGAACTGGAAGTTGCAGCGGGGATTGAATCCCAAACGCAACCTGCCGCATCTCTCCTGTCGGACCCCGTGTTGCGAACCGAAGAAGCTCTGGTGCTTCAGACATTACGCACCGATGAGTCGCTGCAGATCGACGAATTGCTCGAACTGCTGGAAACTCAACTTACCTCCTCAGAGGTGTTTACGGCTCTGTTTGAGCTTGAAATTTCGGGGCGCGTGCGCTGCTTGCCGGGAAAGAATTACGTGCGTACGCTGTGACTTGGACCTTTTTCCCATTGGATTTACCGAAACAGTTTGTGCGATTCTTCGCACTTTTGAGTGCATTTGCGCTTACTGTTGTAGGCACGCTTGGCCTTAGTCTCACTGTTTGCCAGTGGAAACGAAGAAGCCTTCCGTGTTAGCTTCCAACTTTCGCGGCTGTTTTCCAAAAAGGAAAAGGGCCACGCGCGCTTCAAAGAAATCAAAGGCGCGACAACGTAACAGAATGATCCGTGCCGAGTCCAACAGGCCGAACGGTGTACAGTAACTGAGATCAAGGATGGCAATGAGCAAATCACTGGTGATCGTCGAATCTCCCGCAAAGGCGAAGACGATCGAGAAATATCTGGGCAAAGGATTCGAGGTGCTGGCGTCAGTCGGGCACATTATGGATCTGCCCAAGAACGATATCGGCGTCGAACTGGAGAAGCGAACGTTCGAGCCGACGTTGATTGTGTCTCCTGGTAAGGAGAAAGTTGTTGCGCAGCTGAAGCGCGCCGGTGAAAAGGCCGACGAAATCTTCCTGGCGCCTGACCCCGACCGCGAAGGCGAGGCGATCGCGGCCCATCTGGCGATTCAGCTTGGCACGAACGCCAAGGAAAGAAAGAAAATTCGGCGCGTAACCTTTAATGAGATTACGAAGAAAGCCGTACAGGAAGCGTTTGCGCACGCACGAGATGTCGATCAGAATCTCGTTGACGCGCAGCAGACTCGTCGGGTTCTGGATCGCCTCGTCGGTTATCAAATCTCCCCATTGCTCTGGGATAAGGTGCGGCGTGGCCTTTCCGCCGGCCGCGTGCAGACAGTCGCCGTGCGTCTCATCGTGGAGCGTGAGCGTGAAATCGCGGTATTCAATCCGGTCGAATACTGGACGATGGAAGCATTGCTGCACCCCGAGCGCCAGGCCGACAAGAGCTTCAAGGCGAAATTTATCGGGATCGATGGCGAGCCTGCTCGCGTTGCCAACGGCCAGGACAAAGACGGCAAACCTCAATTCATCGCCAACGCCCTTCCCGACAAGGCATCAATGGATGCGGTGCTGGCCGCACTTGAAAAGGCGCAATGGTCGCTCGCTTCCGTGCAATACCGCGAGCAGCAGAGAAAACCGTTGCCGCCCTTCATCACCAGTCAATTGCAGCGGGACGCATCAAGCAAACTGGGATTTAACGTGCGCCGCACCATGGGTGTGGCCCAGCGGCTCTATGAAGGCATCGACATCGGCGATGAAGGCACAACAGGTCTCATCACCTATATGCGTACTGACTCGCCGCGCGTTGCTCCGGATGCGATCGAAGGTGCGCGTGGGTGGATCGGCAAGCAACTCGGCGCAAAGTATCTGCCCGAGTCGGCGAACGTCTACAGGGGAAAGAAGGATGCCCAGGATGCGCACGAAGCAATTCGCCCCACCGACGCGTCTCGCACCCCTGAGTCGATCGCGCGTTACCTCAGCGACGAACAGCTGAAGCTCTACACACTAATATGGAAGCGGTTCATCGCCTCGCAGATGGTGCCTGCTGTCTACGATGTAACGACCGCAAAAATCGCTGCCTACTCCCCGGCAGCGGAAAAGACATACGACTTTCGCCTTACGGGATCGGTCCTCCGCTTTGACGGTTTCCTCAAAGTCTACGAGGTATCAGAAGACAAGAAGGATGACGACGAAGAGGGAGCATCGAACAAGCTTCCCAGCCTCGATAACGTGAAGACGCTGGAATTGGAGCAGTTGCTGCCCGAAGATCATTTCACTGAGCCACCTCCGCGCTACAACGAAGCTTCGCTCGTCAAGGAGTTGGAAGAGCGTGGCATTGGCCGCCCCTCGACCTATGCCTCGATCATCAGCACCATTCAGGATCGCGAGTACGTCGTGAAGCACGGCGGTTCACGCGGGCGTTTTTATCCGACCGAGATCGGAATGGTCGTTTGCGATCTGCTCGTGGAGAGCTTCCCCTACATCTTCGATACCAAATACACTGCGAAGCTTGAAGAAGAACTCGACGATATCGAAGAAGGCAAAGAGAAGTGGACCGATCTTCTCAATGGATTCTATGACCACTTCGAAGACGAGCTCAAAGATGCCGGAAAGACCATGCGCGATATCAAGCGCATGGAGCAGAAGACCAACGAGACGTGCGACGTTTGCGGTTCACCCCTTCTTCTGAAGTGGGGCAAATTCGGCAGCTTCTTCGCATGCTCGGCTTACAACAAAAAGGATCCCACAAGCTGCACGTTCACGAAAGAGAACACGGCGGGCAAGCCCGATATGAACACGCCTGAAGCGCAGGAGGCTGGCGAGACCGAGGAGTACTGCGAAAACTGCGGCCGGGTAATGGTGCTTCGCCGTGGTCCGTTCGGCATGTTCATGTCCTGCCCTGGATACAGCGAAGATCCGCCCTGCAAGACGATCCGCAAACTCAGCCAGAAACAACAGCAAAAACCGCCTGAGCCCACCGGAGAAGCTTGCCCCCTCTGCGGCAAGCCGCTGGTCTTGCGCCAGGGTGCGTACGGCGAGTTTGTCTCCTGCTCCGGCTATCCCAAGTGCAAGTACGTGAAGCAGAACCTGATCGAAGGTATGAAGTGCCCCAAGTGCGGTGAAGGCGACATCGCAGAGCGCAAGGCTCGCCGCGGGAATGTCTTCTGGGGCTGCACGAATTACCCCAAATGCGACTTCACTTCTAACAACAAGCCTGTGGCTCAGCCGTGCCCGATCTGCAATAGCCCTTACCTTGTCGAGAAGACGCTGAAGTCTGGAATCTTTCTGGAATGCCCGAATAAGAAGAAGGGCGCGGAAGAAGAGACCAAGCCGAAGAAGCGCGGCAAGAAGGCACCCGAGGCTGAGCCGGGGGCAGCCATTGTCTGCACGTACTCCAAGCGCATCGGCGATGCGCCCCCACCACCCACGGCCGAAACTCACGGACCGGTTGTTGAGAAGCCAGTAGCCAAGAAGGAGTTGCAACCGGCCTGATTGGGACCTGGCCAAATCGAGGGCGCGGCGGGGAAATTGCCCCTCATATAATCTCGAGCCGCGTCAATCCCTTCTGAATTCGGGTCGAAGCTGGGCGCTGTGAATCGAAACAGCGCCGGCTCGATCAGTTAAGATTGCAGCGGAGACTTCTAACAATGGAACGAATGCTGGCAACTCCCGCTGACGCTGAGATTATTCTCAAACTTTATGAACTGCGCACTGAGACAGTGATGCGCCAGGCACGTGCCTGGATGACGGGAGAGTTCTGGCCAATTACCGTCGAAGACTTCTTTGCAGTCGCATCAAACCCCGCTGATCCCCACAACGCCTATTTCCGGCAGGTAATCACCTACTGGGAGATGGCGGCTGCCATGGTGCTTCACGGCGCCGTGTCGGCCGAACTCTTCGTCGACAGCAACGCCGAAGGGTTCTTCCTGCTCGCAAAGTTCTCCCATATCCTCGATGCGATCAGGGAGAAAAATCCCACCTTCTTTATGAAAACCTCGGAACTGGTGCACCGGTTTACGGCTGCATCGGCGCGCTACGAGGCCATCCTCAAGAACGTTGAAGCTCGCCGGCAGAGCATGCAACAACGCCCCGAGTTGGCTAGAAAGTAGCTACGTTCTGCGACGCGGCCGTTGCCCGCCTTGTGTGATACGTGCCTCTGGGAGCATCATAGAGTTCGGTAGATTATTCCCATCTCCCGGAGGTTAAAGTGAAACGTATTCTAGCGATGCTATTTGCTGTGTTCTCGTTTGCCGCCGTCGGGGCACATGCGGCCGACTCCACTACCATCAATGGCTGGATATCAGATTCAATGTGTGGCGCCAAGCATGCCGGATCGGGCGCCGCCTGCGTGAAGAAGTGCATTGACGGCGGAATGACCCCTGTTTTCGTCGACGAGGCAAAGAAGTCAGTCTGGACAATCGACAACCCGGATGCCGTAAAGAGCTTTTATGGCGATCATGTGACCATTACGGCCACTGAGAATGCCGATAAGAAGTCGGTTCACGTCGATTCGATCACTGCTGCAAAATAAACGTCCGATTTGCATCGGACTCGCCACGTCGGACAATCTCTGGTAGTGTCGTATCCGTCAGTCTCGCCGAACCTCCCCCGGCTTCGGCGAACGACGGTGCGCAATTCAACCGGGAAAGACCATGGCAAAAGCAATCTGGAACGGCAAAGTTATCGCCGAAAGCGATACGACTGAGACGGTTGAGGGAAATATCTATTTTCCCGAGGGCAGCCTCAAGCGGGAGTATTTTCGCCCAAGCAGCACTACTTCAACCTGTCCCTGGAAGGGGCAGGCGCGCTACATGAGCCTGCTGATCGACGGCCAGGATAATCCGGATGCCGCCTGGTACTACCCCGATCCCAAACCGGCTGCTCGAAAGATCAAAGGCTACGTCGCCTTTTGGCGCGGGGTAGAAATAGAGAAATAGCAGGCCATATCTTCCGAGGAGAACGAATGCGCATCCACCCCTTCCTGCTGGCACCTTTGCTGGCGCTGGCTCTCTCGGGATGTGCGCATTCACCCGGTCATCCCGTTCCTGCGACAACGGCACCCGCCCTCAGCGGTGATCCAGCTCATCCGGGCAGCACCCAGGGCTGGGTGGACACCAGGCTCTATTTTGGCCTTGGCACCATCGATCATCCTGAACAGGGCATCAGCGAGTCGCAATGGAGAGCCTTCCTCGATCGCGAAGTGACACCACGATTCCCATCAGGATTGAGCGTTGTTGACGTCTATGGCCAATGGCAGGGCAAGGATCAGGCTAAGCCCGAACGGTTGCGATCGAAGATGCTCATCATCGACTACGCGGACACCGCGGAGAATCGCGAAAAGATCGAGGCCATCCGAACTGCCTGGAAGCAAAAGACCGGCGACCAGTCCGTCATGAGAGTCACACAGCCTGCCGACGTCTCGTTCTGAGTCTAAAAAGTCAGAACATAACTGAATACTTCCGACTTCTTTTGCGGGCCGAGGTTCGGAAATGCGAAGTGGTTGCGTCGAACTTCTTCCTGCCGAAAGCCGCATTTTTCCAGCACTCTTGCCGAGTGTCGGTGATCCACATGGCAGATCGCCTCAAGTTGCTCGATACCCGTTTCACGGCCCAGTTCGACCATTGCCTGTAGCGATTCGGTGGCGTAGCCGTGTCCCCACGCATCGCGTGCGAAGGCATATCCGGTCACGGCGCGACTGCTGGTCTTATAGGAGAGCCCCGTACTTCCTAGCAGCTTGCCGTCTCTTGCGAACACGAGAAAGGGTCCCGCCGGCCATCGCTGCCATTCGCTGTCGCTCCACGAGAGAAATGCCAGGGTATCCGCCACGCTCCGGTGCGTCGGCCAACTCAGGTAGCGCGTTACCTCGCGGTCCGCCGCATAGCGGTCAAAAACTGCCTGCGCGTCGCTGGCCCTGGGCTTTCGCAGCAGCAATCGAGCAGTCTCAATTTTCTCGGGACCGCTCTTCAACTCTCGCGTCCCTCGGGCAAAGGCCGTCCAATCTCCCAGTGGTGTCCAAACGGATCGGCAACGCGGCCTGTGCGCCAACCGTAAGGCTGATCTTCAATCGTCCAAATCACAGCCGCTCCTGCCGCGACGGCCTGATTGAAGATCTTGTCGGGATCCTCCGCGACGATTACCATGCGGACGCTGCCTCCGCCGAGAGACTCCGGGCTGAAGTTTTGGTGTGAAGGGGATTCATCGGCGAGCCAGAAATCAGACTCTCCGACCTTGAGTTGAGCGACAACTTTGCCATCATCCCCATCCAGCCGGAAAAGCTCGGTAGCGCCGAAGGCCCCTTTATAAAACTCCACCGCCTTGGCGCCGTTTCTTACAGAGAGCATAGGAGCAAGCGTGGTCTTCAGTTTCGTTGCCTTTGTCGACGACTTCGTCAAGGAGTTCTCCTCTCCTTTTCTTCTCACCGCGAGATGTTGGTTGGCGATCGGTCAGTACGCCTGCAACTGTTCAAGCGGGAGGCGCACACGGAAGCATGTTGAGCCGGGATCGGAACGAACACTGAGGTGTCCGCGATGTTTCCGCACGATTCGCATTGCGTTGTCCAAGCCCAGGCCCAGCCCCTGTCCCGGCGCTTTCGTAGTGAAGAACGGCTCGAAGATCCGATCCTGCAAGTCCGGAGGGATGCCGCGACCGGTATCCCAAATCTCGACCAGCATCATCTCCCCCTCGAGTCTGCACGTCAACTTCAACCGTCCCCCGGTGCCGACTTCAGCGATGGCGTCGAGTGCGTTCTCAATCAGGGCAGTCCAAACCTGGTTCAATTCGCTGCCATAGGCGCTGATGCGCGGAAGTTCGGGCTCATAATTGCGCTCCACCTCCACGTTCTTCATGCGCGATTGCAGCATCTGAACCGTGGCATCCAAGCCCGCGGGCACATCGACTTCGAGAATCGGCGCGCGATCCATGTAGGAATAAGCTTTGACTGCGCTAATCAGATCGAAGATACGCGACGTCGAATTCAGCAGCGTATCTACCGACCGCGAGGATCGCAGATAGCGCGCAAAATACTGCAACGTGACACACGTCTCATTCGCGCCGACCATCGACCGCAACTCGTTCAGGTCTGCGACGGAGGTTCGTTGCTCGGCCAATTGCGCCGCAACCTCCCACGCGCCTTCGCACTGCAATTCCGTCAGCCAATTCCGCAGCTCTTCTTCCTGGGTGATCAATACACCGGCATCCGTCACTTCGTGCAAGGCGGGACGGCTCAGAATCATCTGTTCCCAGTTTTCAATAAACTGAATCTGTTCCTCGGTCAGGCAGAGGTTGACCAGCTTGAATCGGTTTTGGCGGTTCGCTCGAAGCTCCATCACCAAGCCCGCAGCGGAGCGCTGCGCAGCAGACGCAGGATTGTTCAGCTCGTGCGCGAGGTTGGCCGCCAGCTTGCCCAGAGCCGCCAGCTTTTCTGCCTGTTGTTCAATGCGGGTCACTTCGCGCACCCGGTCAAGGAGCGTTGAAACCACTCGCTGGGTCATTGAGGGAATCGCCGTGAGCATCTCCGGGAAGACAGACTTCGGAATCGTAAGTGCCCACACCGGCGACACCGCGAAACCCTGGCCGCCGGAGACCTTCATCCGCGAGAAGGGCAACAGGCCCGTCATCTGTCCGGCGCGTCCGATGAAAAGCTCCATTGGGCCTCCGCGGTTGCGTCTGACGTGAATCTCTCCCTTGAGAATCAGGATCATTCGATCTGCCGGATCGCCTTCTTCAAAGAGGATGTCGCCGGGCTGCGCAACGATCTCGTCGGCGTGGCGAGCGAGCCAGAGGCGATCTTCAAAAGGCAGACCCTGAAGCGGGACAACGCGATCGATCGCGGCCGCAATCGTTTCGGCAGGCGTAGGACAGGCGGGCACACTAACAGTTGGGGAGTGCATCCGGGAACCTCCGGCATGGCATGTCCAGAATAGCCGATTGCGCCCCACCCCGGCTCAAGGAGTCGTTAAAACGAGGCAATCTTCCCCTCCGGCTGCGAAATCCATGACCGCAAATGCATTGCGCGCCAGGAAGTCCAAGTCGGCCTGGGAAAGTTTTCCTCAGCTTTCTCCCATCTCGCCTGAAGCATCTTCGCCTTAGCCGAGCCGCGTCCCTCATTGTCCGGATGTTATGATGAGCGGTTCGAAAAAGGCAGGTAGACACCCCATGTTGAAAGCTATTACGTGCGGACTCCTCTTACTCTTTGCAGCCATCCTCGCCCCGGCGCAGCCCGCAGCCTCTGCCTTTGACGCCGCTTCCAAAGTTTTCAGGCTCGACGGTGGAAACGTTTCCTACGTGTTCGGCGTGAATCCTCGCGGGGAGTTACAGCAACTCTACTGGGGAGGCAAGCTGGCCGCTACCGACAACTTCAAGCAAGCAGTACCCTTGCGCGAGGCAGCTTCATTCGACTCCTCATACACCACCACGCCGCAGGAATACGCCGGCTGGGGTGCAGGACTCTATGTAGAGCCCGCTCTCAAGGTCACCTTCGCTGAGGGAAACCGTGACCTAGTGCTGCACTACGACAGCCACGAACTAACGCAAAACGGCGTCAACGTCGTGCTCAAAGACATCAAGCGGTACGTCTTTGTGACGCTGCACTACTCCATCGACCCCGAGAGCGGGATCTTGGCGCGTTCGGCCACGATTGAAAACCGTGAGCCGCAACCCGTTCGGGTGGAAGAAGCGGCCGCAGCGGCCTGGTCGCTCCCGCCGGCTCACTATTCCCTCAACTACCTTACCGGGCGCTGGGCCGGCGAATGGACTCTCAATCAGGAGACGCTGCATCCGGGCGAGCGTGTGATTGAGAGCAGGCGCGGGTCCACCGGTCATCAGGCAAATCCATGGTTCGCGATTCAGACAGGCGACCCGGACGAAGAACACGGTGAAGTGTGGTTTGGAGCCCTGGCGTGGAGCGGGTCGTGGCGCATCACCTTTGAGCAGGATCAACTCGATGCGGTGCGCGTCGTGGGGGGCTTCAATCCATTTGACTTCGGCTACGTGCTGCATCCCGGACAATCGCTTGAGACGCCGATATTTTATGGCGGTTACAGCTCCCATGGACTCGGCGGGGCATCGCGGCTGCTCCACCGCTTCGAGATTTCGCAAATCCTGCCCCGCAGGGTTGGAACCGGCCCAAGCGCCGCACCCAAGCCTCGCCCAGTGATCTACAACTCCTGGGAAGCCACCGAGATGAATGTCACCGAAGCCGGGCAGATTGCTCTCGCTGAAAAAGCAGCGGCTCTAGGCGTCGACCGGTTTGTCATGGACGATGGCTGGTTTGGCCAGCGCAAAACGGATCATGCAGGCCTGGGCGACTGGTATGTAAATTCAGAGAAGTTTCCGCACGGATTGAAACCGCTCATCGACAAGGTGCATTCGCTCCATATGGATTTCGGACTCTGGGTTGAACCGGAGATGGTGAACCCTGATTCAGATCTCTATCGAAAGCACCCTGAGTGGGTCTTGAATATGCCGGGACGTCCGCGTTCGGAAGCGAGGAATCAGCTCGTTTTGAATCTGGCACGGCCCGATGTTCGCGCATACGTGCTCAGCTTCCTCGACAAACTCCTGACCGAAAACGATATTGCCTTCTTGAAGTGGGACTACAACCGCAATTGGAGCGAGCCTGGTTGGGATCAACTGCCGCCGACTGAGCAGAAGAAGGTATACGTCGAGTTCACGCGCAATCTGTACTTCATTCTGGCGGAGTTGAAACGCCGGCATCCAAAGGTGGAACTGGAATCATGCTCAGGAGGGGGCGGGCGCGTGGACCTCGGGATCCTGAAGTATGCAGACGAGGTCTGGCCATCCGATAACACCGATCCGTTCGATCGCCTCACGCAGCAGGACGGATTCACTTATCCGTACACCGCGCAGGTGATGATGGCGTGGGTCACGGACTCGCCCCATTGGCTCAACAAACGGTCAACCTCTCTGACTTATCGCATGCTTAGCTCGATGCAGGGGTCGCTCGGAATCGGCGCCAACATCACCAAATGGACGGACGAGGAGACGGCCACCGTGAAGCGGCTGATCGCCAGTTACCACGAGGCGCAGCCGACGATTGTGCAGGGCGATCTTTACCGGCTGATTTCACCGCGCAACGGCAGCGAGTTCTCAGCCACACAAACCGTCAATCGCAGCAAGAGCCAGTCGGTAGTCTTTGCGTTCATCCATTCGACCCAGGAGGGGAGAACGTTTCCGAAACTCAAACTGAAAGGGCTCGATCCCGCTGCACAGTATGCGGTGACGCCCATCGATGGGAAACTTCAGCCGGGATCGCCCGAGGTGGCCAGCGGCGCATATTGGATGAATCATGGCATGGACATGAGCGAGGAGTTCCGCGGCGATTTTCAAGGCGCAGCTTTTCGGCTGGACAAGAAATAGCTCTCGCTTTAGTCCGGAGAATTCGTTCTAGTACTGAGCAAAGAATATAAACTCCAGCCCCGTTGTGCTCCCTGTCGTTTGAGATGGGTTCTTAGCAGAAGAGCCTTGACGGCCAAGTATGTTCGAAAAGAAGGGTCGAGATGAGTCGTTGGATCGTCGGAATAATGTGTTTCGGTATGCTCTCGCTTGGCTGCTCGGCAACCAAGGCGCAGGCGAAGGATGAGGCAGCGGTTAAGGCCAGACTTGATCAGGTCGCCAATTCCTTCACAGCCAACAATGCCTTCATGGGTACGGTTCTCGTGGTGGATGGCGATCGTGTCCTGCTGGATAAGGGTTATGGCATGGCCGACATGGAATGGGGAATTCCCAACGTGCCGGAGGCCAAATTCAGGCTGGGCTCGCTTACCAAGCAGTTCACCGCAACGCTTGTGTTGCTTTTGCAGCAGGATGGCAAGCTGAAGATCGAAGATCCCGTCGGCAAATACTTGCCCGATGCGCCCAAAACCTGGGAAAAGATCACGCTGGCAAACCTGCTCGGACATACTTCAGGCATTCCGAGTTTTACCGATATGAAAGAGTTCGGCGTGTGGAGAATGAGTTCGCACACCATAGGCGAGGAACTCGCCCTCTTCCGCGACAAGCCTCTGGACTTTGAACCTGGCAGTAAGTTCGCTTACAGCAACTCGAATTTCGAGGTTCTTGGCGCGGTCATTGAAAATGTGAGCGGCAAAAAGTACAGTGTCCTTCTCCAGGAACGAATCTTCGCACCACTCGATATGAAGGATTCGGGTTTGGATACAGATGAATTGATCTTGCCGAAGCGTGCGCAGGGATACATGCCCGGACCGAATGGATTGGTGCTCGCGCGGTCGGAGTCGATGACGGTCCCCTGGGCCGCTGGCTCGATCTATTCCACCACTGGCGATCTGCTGAAATGGGAGCACGGTCTGTTTGGCGGCAAAGTATTGTCGGCTGAGTCGCTCAAGCATATGACGACGCCGGGCAAAGGCAATTACGGGCTCGGTGTTTTCGTTGCGGAGAAGGACGGAGTGAAGGTGGTGAGTCATGGCGGCGGCATCGAAGGTTTCAACACCCATATGATGTACGCGCCAGATCGCCGAATCGTAGTCGTGGTGCTCGGCAACGTCAACGGAGGCGCCCCTGGAACGATGGGGGACCAGCTCTTCGATGTGGTGCTCGGCAAGCCTGTAGTTCTCGCCAGCGAGCGCAAGGCAGTGCCCATTGCTAAAGAGGAACTGGCCAAATTCGTCGGCGTCTACGATCTTGCTCCAACATTCTCTCTGACGGTTGCCGTTGTGGGCGATGGCATCACGGTCCAGGGAACCAATCAGCCGGCACTTCCCGTCCTGTATCAGGGCGCAAGGGCCGGACATCCGACTTTCTTTGCACCTCAACCCAACGCCGAGATTGAATTTATCCCAGACGCGAGTGGCGTGATCACCTCGCTCATCCTGCATCAGGGCGGTCAAAACATGCCTGCCAAGCGCCACTGAGGACTAGTCCGCAGACAATAGCATGCCGGTGCCAAATATCGAGAGAATCTTGCGCAGGTTTTGCAGATAATTGCGATGCACTAGGGGAGAATGGGAATGCGGATGTACGACCGATTTTTGTTTCGAGAGTAGGCGGTCTCCCTCCTGATTCACGGTGAAACCGTAAGACTGTGACGGATTTCGACTAGATTCAATGGGTCCGGCATCGACCTCAGTGGAACAATGCTTAAATACCTCTTAATCTCTCCTAGCCACCGGCGCACGCTGTGTGTAAAAGTGTCTCTATTCGTAGCGATGCACGTTGCTGCCGAAATTGGCTTCGCGCCATGGAAGCATCACGCAGGAGCGAGATGGCAAAGGCAAATGGTGAGTTGAGAGTCTTTGCGCCGGCGCTCACTCTGCTGGTAATGGCCGTGCTCATCAACTATGTTGATCGCGGGAATCTCTCCCTCGCTGCGCCGATCTTGAAAAACGACTGGGGCCTCTCAGCTTCCCAGCTCGGAATCTTGTTTTCCGCCTTCTATTGGACGTATGTTCCGATGCAAATGGTGGTCGGCTGGCTCGTTGACCGCTTTAGCGCCGCGCTCGTGATGGCCATCGGGGTCCTGGTTTGGTCACTTGCAACAGCCACCACCGGCCTCGCTACAGGTTTTGCAGTGCTGCTGGCCACCCGCTTGCTCCTTGGCTTCGGCGAGTCGGTAGTGTTTCCCGCCAGCTCAAAGATCTGCGTGCAGCATCTCTCTGAGCACTCGCGTGGGTTTGCAAACGGCACGCTGAGCGCTGCCATGCGATGGGGTTCGGCCATCGGAACATTCGGCGGAGGAATGCTCATTGCGAAATATGGCTGGCGGATGTCGTTCATCGTCATCGGACTCCTTGGATTGCTGTGGCTTCCTGCATGGAGGCGGTGGAAGCCTGGACCCGCGCCGATCTCTGTCCACGAGGCCGGGAGCGGCCCGAGTTTTGCAATGATCTTGCGGCAACGGTCTTTTTGGGGAGCGGCCACCGGCCACTTTTGCGCAAACTACCTCGCCTACTTCGTAATGAGCTGGCTGCCTTACTACCTTGTCAACGAGTGGCATCTCTCGATCACTTCGATGGTGGGAACTGCGGGCGTTCTCTACCTAGTCGATTCCGTTACGTCCGTTGCAACCGGTTCGATCGCAGACCGATGTATCAGAGGCGGAGGCAGTCCAACATTCGTTCGCAAGTGGGCGATGGGGATTGGGTTTTCCGTCGCTGCGGTGGCCCTGGTGGCATGTTCTGTTTCGGGCCCGCGCACGTACATGTATTGCCTGGTCGCGATGGCCATCGGCAGCGGAGCATCGAACGCCGGCACCTTCGCATTTGCGCAGACACTGGCCGGACCGCGCGCGGCAGGGAAGTGGGTAGGAATGCAAAATGCGGTGGCAAACCTTGCGGGGATTACCGGGCCGGCTCTTACCGGCGTTCTCGTTGACTGGACCGGACACTTCGCAGTGGCACTGGTATCGGTCGCGCTAGTCACGATTGGCGGCGGACTCGCGTGGGTACTGGTGGTTCGCAAACTGGAACCAATCAACTGGCAGGCTGTGCAGGAGAGCTGCGTGTAGTTGGACTGGAAGATCACCGCGAAAAACGATGGCCCTGCAAGGGATGCTTCGCAGGGCCATCGGTATGCCTGTTGTTGATTAGCGGTTCTTTGCAACCTCCTCCACGGTGACCGGATCGAGAAACGGCATGCTGGCGCGGAGTTGCTTGCCCACGATCTCGATCGGGTGCTTGGCTTCGGCGTCGCGGAACGCCTGAAACTCCTTGCGGCCTGAGTTCTGATCGGCGAGGAAGCGCTTGGCAAACTCCCCATTTTGGATTTCGGTGAGGATCTGCTTCATCGCCTTGCGGCTCTCGGCGTTGATCACGCGAGGTCCAGACACGTAGTCGCCCCACTCGGCCGTATCGGAGATGGAGTAGCGCATATAAGCCAGGCCTCCGCGATAGATGAGATCAACGATCAGCTTGAGCTCGTGGAGCACCTCAAAATAGGCGCTCTCGGGCTGATAGCCGCCTTCTACGAGGGTTTCATAGCCAGCCTTGATCAGCGCGCTAACGCCACCGCAGAGCACGGCCTGCTCGCCGAACAAGTCGGTCTCCGTTTCTTCTTTGAACGTGGTTTCGAGGACTCCAGCGCGAGTGCAGCCGATGCCTTTGAGATAGCTGAGCGTGAGGGCATGAGCTTTGCCAGTCGCGTCCTGATGAATGGCGATGAGACCTGGGACACCGCCGCCTTCCGTGAAGACTTCCCGCACGCGATGTCCCGGTGCCTTGGGGGCGGCCATACCCACGTCAATTCCCGCTGCGGGAGCAATGGTCTTGAAGTGAATGTTGAAGCCATGAGCGAAGAGCAGCAGCTTGCCGGCGGAGAGATTGGGTCCAATTTCTTCGTTGTACAACTTTGCGGCCGTCTGATCGGGAACGAGAACCATGACCACGTCAGCCCACTTGGTCACTTCAGGAACAGTGCCGACTTCGAGGCCGGCCTTTTGCGCCTTGGCAATTGACTTCGAATTGGCAGCAAGACCCACTTTTACCTGGACACCCGAGTCCTTGAGGTTGAGGGAATGGGCATGCCCCTGCGAACCGTAGCCGATGATAGCCACCTTTTTCGCTTGGATCAGAGAAAGATCAGCGTCGTGATCGTAATAAGTCTTTGCCATGATTTTTGTGATTTTTCCTTTGTTTGCGATTTGGGAATTTGTTTGGTTCCAATTGCGGGGACGATTCAAGTGAGAGTGAAACCCTCGGGGTTATGCCTGGACGAATGTAGTCAGACTGCGCCGGGTGCGTTCGCGAAGCTGGCAGTCCCGCAACTCATCTGCGAGTGCTTCAAGGTTAGGAACGCCGTAAATTGAGAAATTCTCAAGCTCTGCGTCGGAAGAGTAAAGATGCAGATACGCCTGACCCAGGATGCGGCTTGCCAGAGGCTTATGCAATTCAAAGTGGTCGATGCGAAACAATTCGAGCGATTCTTGAACCTTTGAGAGCAATCCGCGCTCGAGCTTGATTCGTTGCGTGGTAATTCTGTAGCGAGTGCTCAAACTCTTGACGTAGTAGTAGAAGCAGATGGCAGCGCAGGCGACCAGAAACAGTAGTGTGCCATACAGGATGTTCTGGTCGGATCTCTCGATGTAGCCGGCTTTCATCGCATACCCTGCTACCACCGCCAAAAAAATCACCGCCAGAAAGGGTATGAGCTGTCCCAGTGTGTAGATCATTGCCGGGTGTCCGGAGAAGAGATCCCTTTCGATTTCAAGCTCTTTTGTTGCCGTATACGCTGCCAGGTCGGTATTGCAGAAACGGCACTTTATCGCCACAGCCTTGATTGTTTCCCCACAGACCGGGCAAACTTTGGTGTCTCCGTCCATCGTTCGATCCTTTCTGGTCAGAATGATAGTCCTCTTCCGAGGCAGGTGATCGAACTTACCTATGCTGGCTCGATGTCGGCATTTTCTTCGGCGGGTTCAGCGATTTCTTCGTCTGGCGGATTCTTATCGTCAGCGTTGGC
>Ga0207683_10001500_pt1 | contig 21059 bp, 18 predicted proteins | sample KBSM73metaG_FD_184333 | JGI IMG/M metagenome (GOLD analysis project Ga0207683, IMG submission 184333) | Miscanthus rhizosphere microbial communities from Kellogg Biological Station, Michigan, USA - KBS M7-3 metaG (SPAdes) (version 2) | ecosystem: Host-associated > Plants > Roots > Rhizosphere >... | reverse complement strand
GCCGGCATCAGCCTCGGTCGGATGCTGCTCAGCCTCGGACTCGCGTCGCTGCTCGCAATTCCACTGGGACTCGCGATGGGCTTGCGGCGGACGCTCGACGAGCTGGTCGATCCTGTTGTCGAGTTGCTGCGGCCGATCTCCGGCATCGCCTGGATTCCGCTCGCCCTCTTCATGTTCGGCATCGGCAACGTGCTGCCGGTGTTCATCATGACGTACGCGGCATTCTTCCCGATCCTGCTCGGTACGATTGCAGGCGTGCGCAGCGTCGATCGTCGCCTCATCGACGTCGCGCGCACGATGGGCGTTGCGCGCCGGACGATCGTGGCGCGCGTCGTCGTGCCCGCCGCATTGCCGGCACTGCTCGTCGCCGTGCGCCTCGGTGTCGCGTCGTCGTGGACGGCGGTCGTTGCCGCCGAGCTGATCGGCGCACCGAGCGGCGTCGGCTACGCGGTCGAGTGGTATCGCGAGCTCCTGATGACCCCGCAGGTGATGGCGTTCATCGCGACGATCGGCGTGCTGGGCTATCTGACCGACCGCACGCTGCGTGCGCTGGCGCAACGGTTCACGCCCTGGGCCACGCAATTGGAAGGTGTCCGGTGAGCGCATGGGCGGCGCGCGCCGCACGCAGCGTTGTCTTGCCGTTGACGCTACTGGTCGTCTGGGAGGCATGGGGCGTGGCGTCCGGCAATCGCCGCACGCCAACGCCAAGTCGAGTGATCGGCGCCGCGATCGATCTCGTCACGTCGGGCGACATGATCGAGGCAATCGCGACGAGCCTCGCGCGCGTGTTCGCAGGATTCGCTAGCGCTGCGCTGATCGCGATTCCGCTCGGACTTGCGATGGGCGCCTTTCGCAGCATCGAGCGCAACGTCGACCCGCTGGTTGAAAGCTTCCGGCCGATCGCCGCGATCGCGATCCTGCCCCTGGCGATCCTGTGGCTGGGAACGGGGACGCCGGCCGCCGTGCTGATCGTCGCGTACGCCGCCTTCTTCCCGATCGTCATCCACACGATCGCCGGCGCGAAGCTCGTCAACCCGACGCTGCTGCGCGCAGCCGCGACGATGGGGCTCGGCCGCTGGAAGACAGTCCGCACCGTCATCGTTCCCAGTGCGCTGCCGTCGATCGGCGTCGGCCTGCGCATCGGGATGGGCGTTGCATGGACGGCGATCGTCGCCGCCGAACTCGCCGTTGGCGCGAAGGCAGGCGGTGGCGGCTCGGGCGGGATCGGCCAGATGATGTTCGTGTTCTATGCGTACAGCATCGAACTCAACCGGATCGTCGCGTGCATGATCGCCGTCGGCATCGTCGCACTCGCACTCGATCGCGCGCTGCGCTTGGCACTTCGGTACGCGATGCCGTGGAACGCGCAATGAACGCGCCGGTGAAGCTCAGGCTCGAGAACGTCGCCAAGCGCTTCGGCAACGCCGGGGCGGCACAAACGACCGCCGTCCAGGATTTCACGCTCGACGTTCCGGCCGGCGAATTTCTCGTCATCGTCGGACCGTCGGGGTGCGGCAAGACGACGGTGCTGAACCTGCTCGCGGGACTCGAGCTGCCCACTTCAGGCACCGTTGTGCTCGACGGACGCGTGATTCGCGGACCCGGCCCGGAGCGCGGCGTGATGTTCCAGGATTACGCATTGTTCCCGTGGCACACGGTGCGCGGGAACGTCGAATTCGGCCTGCGGCACGGGCCTGCCGGCGCCGGACTCGATGCCGCCGCGCGCGCGCGGCGCGTGCACAGCACGATCGATCTCGTCGGACTCGCGGGTGCCGAGGACAAGTATCCGCACCAGCTGTCGGGCGGCATGCGGCAACGCGTCGCCCTCGCGCGGCTCGTCGCCAACGAACCCGACGTGCTGCTGATGGACGAGCCGCTTGCGGCACTCGACGCGCAGACGCGGATCATCTTGCAGGAAGAGCTGCTTCGCATCTGGGGGCAAGATCGTCCAGCGGCGGAGCGCCGCACGGTCGTATTCATCACGCACGCGATCGACGAGGCGGTATTCCTCGCGGATCGCATCGCGGTGATGACGACGCACCCCGGCCGCCTGAAGGCCGTCATCGACGTACCACTCAGCCGACCGCGCAACGACGCGACGCGGGCCCACCACGAATTCCAGGCACTCGGCCAGCACATCTGGAGCCTGATTCGCGACGAGGCGTATCGCGCGACCGTAACCTGATGTCATTCAACCGGAGGAATCGATGACTTACGAGAACCGTACCAAGCCGCTGTCACGCCGCCACTTCGTCATGGCGGCAGGTGCTACGACACTGGCGCTTGCCGCGCCGAACATCGTTCGCGCGCAGGCGCGCAAGCCGATCAAGGTCGCCGTAGGCCGGCAGCCCTGGGCCGCAGGCAATTCGCCGGTCACGCAGTACATGATCAGCAACAAGACGTTCGAGCGCTTCGCTGCCGACGCGGGTTACGACCTCACTGTCGACTATCGCGACTATCCGTCCGCGCTGCCGATGGTCGAGGCGTTCGTGTCGAAGAACCTCGACTTCGGCATGTGGGGCAACACGCCGATCGTCCGGCTCATCGCGCAGAAGCAGCCGATCCAGCTCGTGTCGGTCGGCGAAGGCCACTTCCGCTTCGTGCTGGCGACGCGCAAGGATTCGCCGATCCGCAACGTCGCGGATCTGAAGGGCAAGACGGTGGGCGCCCTGCTCGGCGGCGACCCGTACAACGTGCTGTCGCAGTGGCTGCGCTTCGAGCTCGGCAATCCGGATCCGCGCGCGCACAACATCACCGTCGTCAACACACCGACGCAGGCGCAGGCAGCCACGATTCCGACCGGAATGGATGCGGCCGTGCTGATCTACCCGGCATTCCTCAAGGCGAACGTTGAGCTTGGTACCGTCGGCATCGTCAATTCGTTCGGATACACCGAAAGCCACTACAAGGGCCCGGCCGGCGAAGGCGCCGGCATCCTGCTGCCGTCGGTCAAGCAATCGCCGTTTTATCCGGACGGCTACTACCTGCACCGCTCGTTCTGGATCGGCAGCCCGACGATCCTGCAGAGCGATCCGGCCATCGTCACTGCATTCGTTGCCGCGCAGCAGGATGCGGTCACCAAGCTTTCGGCGATGAACGGCGCCGACGTCTCGCAACTGTCGCGCAAGTATTGGGAGCTCGAGCCTGCGCTCGGCGCGAAGGTCGTCGGCGACGAAGTGCTGTTTCAGCGCGGCTGGGTGTGGCCGACCGAAGGTGACGCGCTTGCGCTGCTCGAAACGTCGAAGTTCATGGTCGAGGGCCGGATGATTCCCAAGCCGCTGGAGTGGGAGCAGGTTCGCGATGCGTTTGCGGCAAGTGCCCCTGCCGTGCGCGCGGCTTACGACAAGAGCGGTCGCGTCCCCGACCAGAAGCAGTTCGACGCGAAGGATGCGAAGGACCTGCGTGGTGCGCCGGTATGGGATCTGCAAACGTGGCGGCAACGGACGTGATGGATCGTGCACAACCAAGCGGGAGCAGCATGAACGTCGGTTTCATCGGACTGGGCACGATGGGAGCGCCGATGGCGCGCAATCTGTTGCGGAAGGGGCATCGGCTCGTCGTCGCGGACGTGCAGCCTGCAGCCGTGAGCGAGCTGACGGCTGCCGGCGCTCGCGCAGCCGCGACACCTCGCGAAGTCGCCGCCGCGAGTGACATCGTCATCACGATGCTGCCCGATGCCCCGGACGTGCTGCGCGTGGCCCTCGGCGACGACGGTGTGGTCGCGGGCATCCGGCCCGGCGCGGTCTACATCGATATGAGCACCATCGATCCGCAGACGACGCGCACGGTCGGCACAGCGATCGTCGCCAAAGGCGCGGCAATGATCGACAGCCCCGTCGGCAAGACGGCAGACGCCGCTGTCGCCGGGACGTTGACGCTGATGGTCGGCGGCGACGCCGAGGTCGTCGCGCGGTGCCGGCCGGTGCTCGATTGCATGGGCACCGACTTCTTTCACTGCGGGCAGCTTGGCGCCGGTCAGACGATGAAACTCGTCAACAACCTGCTCGCCACTGCAGTGTCGGAAGCGTCGATCGAGGCGCTCGTAACCGGCGTCAAGGCGGGGCTCGCGCTCGAAACGATGATGAGCGTGCTCGGCACGACAATGGCGTGGAACAACGCGCTGGCAATCGCGTTGCCCAAGCGACCGCTTGCCGGCGACTTCGCCCCCGGTTTCATGATGAAGCTCGCGCAGAAGGATTGCCGGCTCGCGCTGAAGATGGTGGAGGAACTCGGTGTGGCCGCGCCCGTCGGCAAGGCCGCGCTGGCAAGCCTCGACGAAGGCGTGCGGCGCGGGCTGCAGGATCACGACGTCGGTGCGCTGCTGAAGCTGCGCGAAGAGGCCGCGGGCGTCGAAGTCCGCACGGCGAAGGCGTGACCGCCGCGGCGACCCAACGCGGCTGGCGGCAGGCGTGAGCTTCGACCCTGCGGCCACGCGGCGCGTCGGGCAGCGCGACGTCGACGTTTCGTTGCTCGGCGTCGGCACCGCGCCGTTCGGCAGCACGGTGCGCGAGGATTCGGACGAATCGATCGCCGCGGCGTTCTCGCGGCTGTACGACTCCGGCCTGCGCTACTTCGACACGGCACCGTTTTATGGTCTCGGCGTTGCCGAGCATCGACTGGGTGCAAGCCTGCGGCGCATCGACCGCCGCTCCACCACCCTCTCGACGAAGATTGGCCGGCTGCTGCAGCCGGTCAGCGGCGGCACGGCACCCGGTGTGGGCGGCGGCGCATCGCCGTTCGAAGTTGCGTTCGATTACAGCTACGACGGGACGATGCGCTCGCTCGAGCACAGCCTGCAGCGGCTGGGCACGAACAGGATCGACATCGTGCTGATCCACGACGTAAACCGACGCTGGCAGGGCGACCAGGTGGAAACGCGGTATGCCGAGGCGATGGCGGGCGCGCATCGCGCGCTCGTCGACCTGCGCGCGCAAGGAACCATCAAGGCGTTCGGCGTCGGCGTCAACGACTGGAGCATCCTGCTGCGCTTTGCGGCCGATGGCGACTTCGACTGCTTCATGCTGGCGGGACGCTACACGCTGCTCGATCACACCGCGCTCGACACGTTCATGCCCGATTGCGAGCGCCGCGGAATCTCGGTGCTGATGGCGGCACCCTTCAACTCGGGCATCCTCGCCACTGGCGCGCGACCGGGCGCGACCTACTTCTACACCGGCGCCGACGCCGAGATCATGGCGCGCACGCGGCAGATCGAGGACGTCTGCAAGCGGCACGGCGTGACGCTCGCCGCCGCCGCGCTGCAGTTCCCGCTGGCGCATCCGGTTGTCGCCAGCGTGGTCACGGGAATGCGCACCGACGTCGAAGCGGATGCGAACATCGCGCATTGCCGCGCGCCAATCCCGGGCGCCTTCTGGGACGAGCTCAAGCACCGGCGGCTGATCGCCGCCGACGCGCCGGTCCCCGCCGGTGCGTGATGCGATCCGCGCGATATCGCGAGCGCCGGAAGTGCCGTCCCACTCACGGCGCGAATGACCTCGACGACGGCCGTGCGCGTCCGCTGGCTGCCGTTGCAGGTCACGCCGAAGACGTGCTGGACGTTCGTCGAGATCGAGGATCGCGAAGGCCGGGTCGGGGTGGGCGACGAAACCGCTGTTCGACGAGCTGGTCGGCAACGCGTTGCAGCCGCCGGAATCCGGGACGGTGCAGGTGCCGGACCGTCCGGGACTCGGCGTGCGGCTCGCCGGGAACGTCGTGCAACGGCTGGGCGCGTCAGCTTGAGCCGTCGAACGATCGGAGCGTCCGCGAATCTTCTCGTTCCGACCGAAGTCCAACCCGACTGTCCCACAACCCGAAACGGCGTGGCGCGCAAAACCAACCGCGCCACGGAACTGCGATGGCTAACTCGCCCACCCGAATCCAGCTCTCGCGTGCCCGCGGCTGGCGCATGCCCGAGAACACGGTCAAAGTCGACCGGACGACGCCCTGGGGCAACCCCTACGACGTCCGCGAATACGGCGACGACCTGTCGCTGCACGTGTTCGAGTACACGGCGCATGGCTGCTGGTCTCGCTCGAACGTTCGGCACGTCGATGCGGAAACCGCAGAAAGCATGCATGCCGCCCATGCCGCCTGGCTGCGGCGACTCGGCGGGAACCCGCGCGAGCGGGCGCGCGCGGAACTCCGCAATCGCAACCTCGCGTGCTGGTGTCCGTTGCCGGAAGGGGACGAAGACGACAAATGCCACGCCGCCATCCTGCTGCGGATCGCAAATCGTTGACGGCAGCGGTTTCCCGCCGCATGCTGCCTAGGTGCGGCACATCATGCACTTACCCTCGGGCCTACACGTAAACTCGGAAATGCGCTCTCATTGCCGGTTTCGACATGGAAGTGCCGGAGAGGATGGGAACTCTGCTTGACTCGCCCCGCTGCCCAAATGACCGCGCAGCCCGGACGGATGAGATCGTTTCCATCCACTGGCAAAAACTGTAAGCTACAGATGCGCCGCTTTATCGGCACCTTTCTTGCTTTTGAAGTACGCAGCGTTACGTGTGGCGTCCACGCCCGCGGGCGCTTCCAAGAGGAATTCTAATGTCGGCCGTTCAGGCACGCCCCTATGCAGCGACTGGCGTCGTTTCTGAGCTCGCGTTCGCGCGCGCTCAGCGCAACACCGTCCTGATCGTCGACGATCTTTTCTCCAGCCGACTGCTGCTCGCCGAGATCGTCCGGCAGATCGACGGCAAGCTGAACCTCGAGCTCTTCGACACGCCGTCGCGCGCACTGGAGTTCGCGCGCAACAACCGCGTCGACATCATCCTTACCGATTACAAGCTGCCCGAATTCGACGGGATCGAGCTCGTGAAGCAGCTGCGCGCCCTGCCCCATTGCGTAGACGTGCCGATCGTCGTGATCACCGTCGTCGACGACCGCAAGATCCGCTACGACGCGCTCGAGGCGGGCGCCACCGATTTCCTGATCAAGCCGCTCGACGACCACGAGACGCGCGCCCGCTGCGCCAATTTGCTCGAGTTGCGGCGGCACAAGATCGTTCTGTCCGACCAGGCGCGCGTGCTGCAGTACCAGGTCGACAAGTCGGTCGCCGAGATTCACGAGCGCGAGCTCGAGACGCTCTCCAAGCTCGCCAAGGCGGGCGAGTTCCGCGACAAGACCACGGGCAATCACCTGATGCGGATGGCGCGTTATTCGGCGCTGATCGGCCAGCACCTCGGTCTTGGCGCCGAGACGGTTCACGTGCTCGAAGTCGCCGCCCCGATGCACGACATCGGCAAGATCGGCATTCCCGACGCCGTGCTGCTGAAGGAAGGTCCGCTGACGTCCGGGGAAATCGACGTCATGCGCGGGCATCCGCGGATGGGTTACGACATCCTGAAAGGCAGCCCGTCGAAGTACCTGTCGATGGGCGCGATCATCGCGCTCGGGCATCACGAGAAATATGACGGCTCGGGCTATCCGAACGGCCTGCACGGCGAGGACATCCCGCTGGTCGCGCGCATCGTTGCGGCCGCCGACGTGTTCGACGCGCTCGTTTCGGAGCGCCCCTACAAAAAGGCGTGGCCGGTCGACGAAGGGATCGAGTTCCTGAAGAGCCAGCGCGGCAAGCATTTCGATCCGACGGTCATCGATGCGTTCCTGTCGGACCGCGGTGCCATCGAAACGGTGCTGCGCGAATTCGCGGACTGACACGTCGTCGCCGGCAAGCCGGCGCAGGGCCGTCCCAAGCCGGCTTGCGAAGAACCCATCCGCGCAAAGTATCGTGCGAGCGAAGCGAGCGAAACTTTGCGCGGCTTCGAATTACCCTACCAGCACGATATGCAGCCGGCGTGGACCGTGGGCACCGAGCACGATCGTCTGCTCGATATCTCCCGTACGTGACGGCCCCGACACGAGGTTCACCGCTCGCGGCATCGCGCCGCGTTCCGCACGAATGCGCGCGAAGGCATCTTCCATCGCGGGAACTATCTGGTCGGCGCGCACGATCGCGATGTGAGTCTCCGGAAGCAGGAACGTCGCCGTCGGCGATTCGGCACCGGTGACGAAGACCAGCGTGCCCGTCTCGGCGATCGCGCAGAAGCAGCCGGTGATGCCGATCGAGTCGTGACCCAGCGTCGGCCGTGATTCGATGGCCACACCTGCGTCCCGCCAGCCGAGTGTCGCGAATTCAGGCCAGCACACGCCCGCGCGAGGATCTTTCGCCCCATCGGCGGAGACTCCATCGAGCGCTGCGACGTAACGCCCAACCGCAGCCGTGACGCCGTCGAACGCCGGGACGCGCTCAACCGTACTTGCCATGTCAGTGGCCCGCGCGAGGAAGCGCTCGGCGAGGTCTCCCGGCAGCGCCGGCCGCGGGCCGCGGCGGTGCGCGGCCATGTACGCGAGCGCAGCGGCGCGTGGAACGTCGTCCGGGCCGTCGCGATGCAATGCGGCGCGCACGCTCGCCAGCACCGCATCGCGGGATTGCCGGTTGTCGTCGATCGCCATTGCGCCCCCTACACCGTGTTCCGGCGGACGAAATCGTCGAGCCGCGCGATGCCGTTCTCGATCGCCGCATTCGACGCCGCGTACGAAAAGCGGATGTGCTGTCCATCGCCCGGAACGCGGCGCCCGAAATGGATGTCGGCGAGTACGGCGATGCCCGCTTCGTGCAGCAGTCGCTTGCGGAACGCTTCCGAGTCCGCCACCCCGACGCGCTTGCACGCCTGCGTGACGTTGGGCCATGCGTAGAACGCGCCGCCCGGACTCTTGCACGTGATGCCGGGCACGTCGTTGAGCAGGCGCACGATCAGGTCCCGGCGCGCGAGGAAGTGCGCGTGCATGTCGGCCACCGAGTCCTGCGGGCCGTTGATCGCCTCCACGCCAGCCCATTGCGAGATCTGCGACGCGCACGATTCGGTATTCGTGATCCAGCGCGTGAACACCGGCGCCAGCGCGCGATTCGCGACGTAGCCGAGGCGCCACCCCGTCATCGCCCACGTCTTCGACGCGCCGTCGGAAATGACCGTGCGCTCGAGCATGCCGGCGCGACGGGCGAGCGAGTCGAACTCGCCGTTGTAGATCAGGCGCGAGTAGATCTCGTCGGCGAACACCCAGATCTGCGGATGCTGCAGCAGGATCTCGGCGATCGCATCGAGATCCTGCGCCGACAGCACACCGCCCGTGGGATTTTGCGGCGAGTTCAGGATCAGCAGGCGTGTCTTCGGCGTGATCTTCGCTTCCAGCTCGGCGGGATCGAATGCGTAGTCGCGCGCTTCCCGCAGAAATATCGGAACCGGAACGGCGCCGTTGGCGATGATCTGCGACTCGTAGATCGGGAATCCCGGCACCGGATAGATCACTTCGTCGCCGACGCCATAATCGGTGACCGAAGCGATCGTGTAGGCGATGAAGGGCTTCGCACCGGCGGCGACAACGATGTCGTCCGCGTGAATGTCGAGGCCGCGACGCGAACCGATGTCGCGTGCCGCCGCCGTGCGCAATTCGTCGATGCCGGCCGACGGTGTGTAGCCGTGCTTGCCGCCGCGAATCGCGGCGATTGCGGCGTCCTGAATGTTGTGCGGCGTCGGAAAGTCCGGCTGCCCGATGCAGAACGACACGATGTCCCTGCCGCTGCGCGCCAGCGCATTCACCTCCGCCAGCACCACGAATGCATTCTCGGTGCCGAGCGAATCGGCGCGCCTCGACAGCGGCGGCACGGTCGTCAGCGCGGGATGTCCGGCACTCATCGGCTCGCTCCTGCGGCTTCGCGCGGTACCGGGCGCGCCTGCGCGCGGGCCGCGTAGAGCTCGCGGAACGTGCGGCCGGCCGGCGCCGGCATGTCGCGCTCGTCCGTCCAGCCGCCAGCGAGCGGAAGCTTGCGGATCATCCCGTTGCGATCGGCGAGCATGCGCAGGGCGCGGATTCCGACGCGCGTTGCCACGCCGTAGAGCGCAGGGCGCGCCGCGACGAACGCCCACGCTCGCAGCGCAGCTCGCTCGTACCATGGGCGCAGCCGACGCTCGAATTCCTTTTCGCGGAGCTTGCGCTGCAGATCGGGCAACGGGATCTTCACCGGGCAGACGACGCCGCACTGATTGCACATCGTCGAAGCCTGGGGCAAGTCCAGCGCCTGCTCGAGGCCTACGTACATCGGCGTCAGGATCGAACCGATCGGGCCCGGGTAGACCCAGCCGTACGAGTGTCCGCCGACGTTCTGGTAGACCGGGCAGTGGTTCATGCACGCGCCGCAGCGGATGCAGCGCAGCGCTTCTCGAACGTCGCTTGCGAGCACGTTCGATCGTCCGCTATCCACCAGGATGAAGTACATGTGCTCGGCGCCGTTGAATTCTCCGGGGCCCTTGGTGCCGGTCAGAACGTCGACGTAATTCGAGATCGATTGCCCGGTGGCCGACCGCGGCAGCAGTCGCATCAGCGTCGCGAGGTCCTCGAGCGTCGGCACGATCTTCTCGATGCCGGAGATCGCGACGTGCACTTTCGGCAGTGTCGTGGTCAGCGTGGCATTGCCTTCGTTGGTGACAATGGCAACCGACCCCGTTTCGGCGATGAAGAAGTTGCCGCCCGAGATACCCATGTCCGCCGTCAGGTAATGCGTGCGGAGTTCCGCGCGCGCCTCGAGGCAGAGCTCGTCGATCCCTTCCTTCCTCGGCTTGCCGTGCCGCTTGTGGAACAGATCCGCGACCTCGTCGCGCGATTTGTGCAGCGCGGGGCCGATGATGTGCGACGGCGGCTCGTAGTTGTTGATCTGCAGGATGTATTCGCCGAGGTCCGTCTCGACGACCGTGAGTCCGGCGCCTTCGATCGCGTGATCGAGCCCCGATTCCTCCGACACCATCGACTTCGACTTGATGATCTTGCGCACGTCGTGCCGCTGCGCAATTTCCAGCACCAGCGCATTGACGTCGGCGGGCGTCTGCGCGTACAGCACGGTCGCACCACGCGCCCGCGCGTTCTCCTCGAAAATCGTCAGCCAGACGTCGAGGTCGTCGAGCGCGCGCTGACGAATGCCGCGCGCCGCTTCGCGCGTGCCTTCGAAATCGTCGAGCTCGGTCATCGCGGACCGGCGCTTCTCGACAAACTTGTATTTGATCTTCGTCAGGTTGAGCTGGAGCTGCGTGTCGTGCAGCTTGACGTGCGCGCGCTCCTTGAAATACATCGACGCGACTTGCATGGATTCCCTTCCGGTCAGGCGCCCGGCGGCAGGTCGCCGGCAAGCACTTCGGCCACGTGCATCACGCGTGTCGCGTCACCGCGCCGTCGCAGCCGTCCTTCGATGTTCAGCATGCACCCGAGGTCACCCAGCACGACGGTCTCGGCACCATTGGTGACGATGTGCTGGCATTTGTTGTCGGCGAGACGCGACGAGATCTCGCCGAACTTGACCGCGAACGTGCCGCCGAAGCCACAGCACGTCTCGCACTCCGCCATCTCCGAGAGTCGCACGCCCTCCATCCGGCCGAGCAATGCACGCGGCTGCGACTTGACGCCCATCTCGCGGAGCCCGGCGCAGGAGTCGTGGTAGGTGATCGTGCCGGCGAACGTGCCGGGAACCCGTTCAACCTTGAGCACGCTGACGAGGAAGTCCGTCAATTCGTAGGTCTTGGCCGCAAGCGCCGTCACGCGAGACGACCACGCGGGATCATCGGCAAAGAGCTCGGCGTAGTGGGTCTTGATCATTCCGCTGCACGACCCCGACGGGGCGACGACGTAGTCGCAGCGCTCGAATTCCTCGACGACCTTGCGCGCCAGCGTGATCGTATCGGCGCGGTCACCCGAGTTGTAGGCGGGCTGTCCGCAGCACGTTTGCGAAGCGGGCACGAACACGTCGGCACCGCCGGATTCGAGCAGCTTGATCGCCGCGAATCCGATCGACGGGCGCATCAGATCGACGAGGCAGGTGACGAAAAAACCGACGCGCATGGAGGTCAATCAGGGACAACCGATGTTATCACGCACGCCCGGGCCGCTTGCCGGCGCGGCGACGCGATCACGGGAAGTTCGATTGGGTGAGCGCGATCGCGCAAAGACCGATCAATTGCTGGGGTAGCACGCCGAGGATCAGCAGCAGCAGCCCATTCGCCGACAGCGCAATCCAGGTGTCGCCGCGAACGAGGATGGGCTGCGTTTCCACGGGATCGTCGAAATACATCAGCTTGACGATCCGCAGATAGTAGAACGCGCCGATCAGCGATGTCATCACGGCGATGACGGCGAGCCACACGAAGCCGTCGTTGACGGCTGCCTCGATCACCATGAATTTCGCATAGAAGCCGATGGTCGGCGGCAGGCCGGCGAGCGAGAACATGACGAGCAGCATGATGAACGCCCACCACGGCGAGCGCTGGTTCAGGCCCTTGAAGTCGTCGAGCTGGTCGCTCTCGAAGCCCTGCCGCGACAGCAGCAGGACGATGCCGAAGGACGCGAGGCTCGTCAGCACGTACGACACCGTATAGAACATGGCCGCCGAGAATCCGTAGCGGTTCGCCGTCAGGAAGCCGAGCAGCATGTAGCCCATGTTCGCGATCGTCGAGTACGCGAGCATCCGCTTGATGTTGGTCTGCGAGATGGCAATCAGGTTGCCGAGTACCATCGACAGCACGCACAGGATGATCAGCATCCCTTGCCAGTCGATCGCCGTGCCCTGCAGCGCACCGGAGAGAATGCGCAGCGTCATCGCGAACGCGGCGATCTTCGGTGCCGTGCCGATCAGGAGCGTGATCGCCGTCGGCGCGCCGTCGTACACGTCGGGCACCCACATGTGATAGGGCACGACAGCGAGCTTGAACGCGAGGCCCGACACGACGAACACCAGCCCGAACGTCAGCAGCAGCCCGCTGCCCTGCCGGCCGTAAATGACGCGCGCGACCGTGTCGAGGTCGAGCGAGCCGGTCGCGCCATAGATCATCGACAGCCCGTAGAGCAACATGCCCGACGCGAGGGCGCCGAGCACGAAATATTTCATCGCCGCCTCCGAGGAGCGCGGGTGGTCGCGCGGCGACGCGACCAGCGCGTACAGCGACAGCGACATCAGCTCAAGGCCGAGGTAGAGCGTCAGGAAGTTGGCGCCGGTGATCATCACCTGCATGCCGAGCAGCGCGAAGAGCGTCAGCACGAACACGTCGCCGCGGAACAGATTGCGCGCGGCAAGGTAGGCACGCGAATAGAACAGCATCAGCGACACGGCGCCGAAGCACGCGATGCGCAGGAAATCCGCCAGCATGTCGTCGACGATCAGGCCGTGATAGCCCTTGATCGAATCGATGCGCAGCGTCGTCAGCGTGACGCACGTCGCGAGCAGCAACGCGAGCTGCGTGAGCCAGTAGCTGATGTAGCGTCGGTCGTCGGGGACGAAGAGGTCGATCAGCAGGATCAGCGACGCGGCCGTCAGGATGACGATTTCCGGCAGCGCAGTCCAGTAGTTGAGTTCGGCGAGCATTACAGTTTGGTCCGCGCGACGATCTGCAGCAGGTCCGTCACCGATGTGTGCATGACGTCGATGAACGGCTTGGGCCAGACACCCATGACGAGGACCGCCGCAGCCACGGCCCCCAGCAGCCAGAACTCGCGGCGGCTGAGGTCGGTGAGCTTCGCGACGTTGTCGTTGGCGACGTCGCCGAAGATCACGCGCTTGTACATCCACAACGTGTAGGCTGCGCCGAGGATCAGCGTGACGGCCGCGGCGAAACCAAGCCAGAAGTTCGCCTTGACGGCGGCGAGGATCACGAGGAACTCGCCGACGAATCCCGACGTGCCCGGCAGCCCCACATTGGCCATCGCGAACAGCATCATGAATGCGGCGAATTTCGGCATCGTGTTGACGACGCCGCCGTAATCGGCGATCAGCCGCGAATGCATGCGGTCGTACATCACGCCGACGCACAGGAACATCGCAGCCGACACGAAACCGTGCGAGATCATCTGCGCGAGCGCGCCTTCGATGCCGAGCTGGCTGAACAGGAAGAAGCCCAGCGTGACGAATCCCATGTGCGAGATCGACGAATACGCGATCAGCTTCTTCATGTCCGTCTGCACGAGCGCAACGAAGCCGATGTAGATCACGGCGATCAGCGACAGCGTGATGACGAACCCGGACAGGTAGCGCGACGCGTCCGGCAGAATGGGCAGGATGAAGCGGACGAAACCGTACGCGCCGATCTTCAGCGTGATCGCCGCGAGGACCACCGAGCCGCCGGTCGGCGCCTCGACGTGCGCATCCGGCAGCCACGTGTGCACCGGCCACATCGGGACCTTGACGGCGAACGCGAGGAAGAACGCGACGAACAGCAGGATCTGCGCCGGCATGGCGAGCGGAACGTTGTACCACTCGAGGATCTCGAAGCTCTCGGAGACGCTGTACAGGTAGATCAGTGCGACCAGCATCAGCAGCGAGCCGAGCAGCGTGTACAGGAAGAACTTGACGGCGGCGTATACGCGGTTGGGTCCGCCCCACACGCCGATGATGAGGTACATCGGGATCAGCATCGCCTCGAACACGAGGTAGAACAGGATGCCGTCGAGTGCTGCGAACACGGCGTTCATCAGGCCTGACATGATCAGGAATGCCGCCATGTACTGGGCGACGCGGACGGTGATCACTTCCCAGCCCGCCCATACGACGAGTACCGTGATGAAGCTGTTCAGCAGCACGAACAGCATCGAGATGCCGTCGACACCCAGGTGGTAGTGGATGTCGAAGCGCGGAATCCAGTCGGCCATCTCGACGAACTGCATCGCCGACGTCGTCGTGTCGAAGTTGGCCCACAGTGGGATCGTGACCAGGAAGCCGGCGAGCGCGCCGGCGAACGCGATCCAGCGCGCGAAACTCGCCTCGCGGTCACGGCCGACGACGAGCACCGCCACGCCGGCGACGATCGGCACCCAGATGGCGAGCGAGAGATAGGGCGTCAAAGGCGCCCCCACGCTGGCGGCTTCGCCGCTGCGCTGCTCCCGGCGGGGGCGCAATTCGACCCTTGGAACGGCCCTGCGGGTCTCAACGCACGCCCCACCAGTACAGCAATCCGAAGACGCCGACGATCATCACGAACGCGTAGTGGTAGACGTAGCCGGACTGGATGCGACGGAAAAGGGCCGATACCGCGCCGACGAGCTTCGCCGAGCCATTGACGAGAATGCCGTCGATGATCGTCCGGTCGCCGACCGTGGAGGCGAAGCGCCCCACGGCCCGCGCGCCCCCTGCAAAAAACCAGTCGTTGAAGCGGTCGAAATAGTACTTGTTGTCGAGCAGCGCGTAGATGGCGCGAAACCGGGCTTCGATCTTTGCCGGCAGCGTCGGGTTGATCAGATAGAGATAGGCGGCGGTGGCGATGCCCGCGACGGCGAGCCAGAACGGCGGCTGCGTAAAGCCGTGCAGGATGAACGGAATCGCGCCGTGCCACTCGTCCTTCAACTCGGCGACGACGGCGTGCGGCTCGCGGACGAAGATCGAGTCGCCAAACCAGCCGCCGAACAGCATCGGCTCGATGTACATCCACCCGGCGTAGATCGACGGCAGTGCGAGGAGGATCAGCGGAATCGTGACGACCCACGGCGACTCGTGCGGAGGACCGCCTTCATGGCCGTGCGCATCGGGTTCCTCGTCGGTGGCCGATGACCCACCGTGCGCGTGTGCGTCATGGCCATCATGCGCCGCGTGACCCGCATGGCCGGCGTGAAAACGTTCGTTGCCATGGAACGCGAGAAACAGCATCCGGAACGAATAGAACGCCGTGACGAACACGCCAACCATCACGGCGAATAGCGCGAAGCCATGGCCGCCCACATGCGACAGCTGCACGGCCTCGATGATCGCGTCCTTCGAGAAGAATCCAGCGAACGGCGGGATGCCGGCCAGCGCCAGCGAGCCGATCACCGCCGTGATGTAGGTGATGGGCATGTACTTGCGCAGCCCGCCCATCTTCCTCAGGTCCTGCTCGTGATGCAGCGCGATGATAACGGAGCCGGCACCGAGGAACAGCAGCGCCTTGAAGAATGCGTGCGTCATCAGATGGAAGATCGCTGCCGAATACGCGGACACGCCGAGCGCAACCGTCATGTAGCCGAGCTGCGACAACGTCGAATACGCGACGACGCGCTTGATGTCGTTCTGGACGATGCCGAGGAACGCCATGAACAGCGCAGTGATCGCACCCATGATCGTCACGAACGACAGCGCCGTGTCCGACCATTCGAACAGCGGGCTCATCCGCGCGACCATGAAGATGCCGGCGGTGACCATCGTTGCCGCGTGGATCAGCGCCGAGATCGGCGTCGGGCCTTCCATCGAGTCCGGCAGCCACACGTGCAGTGGAACCTGCGCGCTCTTGCCCATCGCACCGATGAACAGGCAGATGCAGATGGCGCTCATCAGCGACCATTGCGCACCACTCCACGGTACGATCGTCGTCGCCGACATCGACTCGGCTTTGGCGAACACCGGCGCGTAGTCGAGCGTGCCGAAGTACGCGAGGATGAGCCCGATGCCGAGCACGAATCCGAAGTCGCCGACGCGGTTGGCGAGAAACGCCTTCAGGTTGGCGTAGATGGCCGTCGGCCGCGTGTACCAGAAGCCGATCAGCAGGTACGAGACGAGACCCACCGCTTCCCAGCCGAAGAACAATTGCAGGAAGTTGTTGCTCATGACCAGCATGAGCATCGCGAACGTGAACAGCGAGATGTACGAGAAGAAGCGCGTATAGCCGGGATCGTCGGCCATGTAGCCGATCGTGTAGATGTGGACCATCAGCGAGACGAACGTGACGACGAGCAGCATCGTCGTCGTCAGCGGGTCGATCAGGAAGCCGATTGCGAGCTTGAGATCGCCGGAGACGAGCCATGCATAGACGTCGCCGTTGAACACGTTGCCCGCCTGCACGTCGCGCGCGACGACGATCGATGCAACGAACGACGCGGCCACGCCGAGGATGCAGAGCCAATGCGACACGCCGCGACCCAGTCGCGGCCCCCACAGGCCGACGACGATCGACGCAACGAGCGGCGCGAACGGGATCAGGAGGTAGAGAAGGCGCATCTCGAGCCTATCCGCGCAGGCGACCCTGCGCCTCGACGTCGATCGAGCCCGTGTTGCGGAACAGCAGCACGAGGATCGCGAGGCCGATCGCCGACTCCGCGGCGGCAACCGTCAGGATGAAGAACACGAACACCTGCCCGGCCATGTCGCCCAGATACCGCGAGAACGCGATGAAGTTGAGGTTGACGGCGAGCAGCATCAACTCGATCGCCATCAGCATCATGATCACGTTACGCCGGTTCAGGAAAATCCCCGCCATGCTGATGGCGAACAGGATCGCTCCGAGCACGAGGTAATGCGCAAGCGTTGGTTCGCTCAGCACGGACTGGTGTCACTCCCCATCACACGGACGTTCGCGGTGGCCTTTTTGCTAAGGCCGCTTGCGCGCTCGCCCGTCATTGACTGCCGGACGTCAGGCCGGCGGCTTCTCCGACGGCAGGTCGACGAGTCGCACGCGATCTTCGCGGCGAACCTTGACCTGCTGACCCGGATCCTGGTGCTTGCGTTCCTTGCGCTCGCGGTGCGTCAGTGCGATCGCGGCAACGATCGCCACCAGCAGCACGACGGCGGCAATCTCGAACGGGTACACGTAATCGACGTACAGCAACTGGCCGAGGGCGCGGGTGTTGCTGCCGGTCGGCGTCGCAGGGGCCGTGGCCGTGCGACCGATCGCGCTGTCGACGATGACGAGCGCCATCTCGAAGAGCACGAGCGCACCGACGGCGGCGCCGATCGGCAGGTAGCTGCGGAAGTGCTGGCGCATCGTATCGAAGTTGACGTCCAGCATCATCACGACGAACAGGAACAGCACCATGACTGCGCCGACGTAGACGAGCACGAGCGCGATCGCCAGGAATTCCGCCCGTAGCAGCAGCCACACGGCTGCGGCCGTGAAGAACGACAGCACGAGCCACAGCGCCGCATGCACGGGATTGCGCGTCGTGATGACACGCAACGCCGCGAAGATCAGGATCGCCGCGAACGCGTAGAACGTGAACGTGGCGAAAGTCATCGGCGTACCGCCTCGCGCCCTGCACTCATCGCTCGGCCTCTATGCACCGTTCCGGCTTGCGTGCCTCGCGCGCTGCGCTCATCGGTCGGCCTCATTACACTCGCTCGCCGCTTCGAAGCCGCAGCGTATCGGCCTCGCCGAATCGCACCGCGCCGCGCCCTTCGGGCCTCGGCTCCGCTTCGCGTCGCCCGCGGTGCTCATCGGTACTTCGCATCCTCTTGACGGTCGGCCGCGATCTGCGCCTCGTAGCGGTCGCCGACCGCCAGCAGCATTTCCTTCGTGTAGTAAAGGTCGCCGCGCCGCTCCCCGTGGTATTCGAGGATCCGTGTCTCGACGATCGAATCGACCGGACAGCTTTCCTCGCAGAAGCCGCAGAAGATGCATTTGGTGAGGTCGATGTCGTAGCGCGTCGTCCGCCGCGTGCCATCCGCCCGCTGATCGGATTCGATCGTGATCGCGAGCGCCGGGCACACCGCCTCGCAAAGCTTGCACGCGATGCAGCGCTCCTCGCCATTCGGATAACGGCGCAGCGCGTGCAGTCCGCGGAAGCGCGGACTCATCGGCGTCTTCTCCTCCGGGAACTGAATGGTGATCTTCCGCGCGAACATGTGGCGACCCGTCAGCGCGAGCCCCTGCATCAGCTCGAGGAGCAGCCACGTGCTGAAGAATCCCCGGACGCGTTCTGCGATCTTCATATCAGTGGAATAGCCCGGCAAAGCGCGTCTGCATCATCCCGCCGATGAACACGATCCAGATCAGCGTCACCGGGATGAACACCTTCCAGCCTAGCCGCATGATCTGATCGTAGCGATAGCGGGGAAACGTCGCGCGAATCCAGAGGAAGATGAACAGCACGAACGCCATCTTCAGGAAGAACCACGGCATGCCGTCGCCGAACGGATGCAGGCCGAAGATGTCGGCATCGTTCAGGATCGGCAGCGGTGACAGCCACCCGCCGAGGAACATGATCGACGTCAGCGCGGCGATCAGGATCATGTTCATGTATTCGGCGAGGAAGAACAGCGCGAACGTGATGCCCGAGTACTCGACGTGGAAGCCGGCGACGATTTCCGATTCGCCCTCGGCAACGTCGAACGGGTGGCGGTTCGTCTCGGCGACGCCCGACACCAGATACACGATGAAAAGCGGGAACAGCGGCCAGATGTACCAATACGCGGCGCCGCCCTCCTGGCCCGTGACGATATCGCTCAGGTTCAGGCTGTTGGCGGCCATCAGCACGCCGACGAGCGCGAAGCCCATCGCTATTTCGTAACTGACGATCTGCGCTGCGGAGCGCAGGCAACCGAGGAACGCGTACTTCGAGTTCGATGCCCAGCCGGCGAGAATGATGCCGTACACGCCCATCGACGTCATCGCGAGGATGTAGAGCAGGCCGGCGTTGATGTCGGACAGCACCCACGTGTCGGCGAACGGAATCACCGCCCACGCCGCGAGCGCGGGTCCGAGCGACAGCATCGGCGCGATGAAGAACAGCGCGCGGCTCGCACCCGTCGGGACGACGATCTCCTTGAACAGCATCTTCAGCACGTCGGCGAACGGCTGCAGCAGTCCGAGCGGGCCGACGCGATTGGGCCCGATGCGCACCTGCATCCAGCCGATTACCTTCCGCTCAGCGTAGGTCAGGTACGCGACGGCCAGGATCAGCGGAACGGAGATCACGACGACCTTGACGAGCGTCCACACAGGCAACCACCACGCGCCCATCGCGTCCTGAACCGGTTGCAGCAGGTCGGTCATCGGTCAGGCTCGCTCGACGGTCACGGGGCCGGACAGCCCTTCGAGCCCGCACGTGGACGGATGCGCGGCCGCGATGCGCACGACACCCGGCGGCACCGCGGGATCGACCTGCGTTGCAAGCACCGCCTCGCCGCGACCCTGGCGGATCTTCACCTGCGCGCCTTCGGTCAGCCCGAGTTGATCGAGCAGCGTCTGATGCAGCCGCGCCTTCGGCGGCTTCGCATCGGCCGTCGCTTGCAACGAGGCGGACCGGCGCACCAGCGGATCGGCGAAGTGGATCGGTATATCGGCAACCCGTTCGACGCCGCCGGCGGCCTTCGGTGGCATCACCAGCGCGACGCTCGTCGCGTTCGACAGCTTGCCTTCGAGCGTGCCCGACGGACCGAGGACGGCGTCGCGAATCTGTTCGGACGTGTCGAACTCGAATCCCGGCAGTCCGAGCATCGTGCCGAGCACGCGCAACACTTTCCAGCCGGGGCGCGCCTGCCCGGCCGGCTGAACGACGCCGTGAAACCGTTGCGCGCGGCCCTCGCAGTTGACGAACGTTCCCGATGTCTCGGTGAACGGAGCGATCGGCAACAGCACGTCCGCGTAGCGCGTCGCCGTGCGGAACTCACTCAGCACGACGACGAGATCGGCTTTTTCGAGCGCGGCGCGCGCGGCCACCGGATTGGCGCAATCGAACTCCGGCTCGGCATGGAGCAGCACATAGGCTCGGCGCGATTCGTTGCCCTCGGTGCCAAGCATCGCCTGCGCGTTCAATCCGTCCTTCTGCGGAACGGCGCCGGCAACGTAGCCGCCCACGGTGTTGGCCGCCTCGGTACACACGCCGAGCGTCGCGCCGGTGATCGACGCGAGCGCCTGCGCCAGTGCGACGATCTGCGACGCGTCGCGATGCTGGATCGCGTAGTTGCCGAGCAGGATCGCCCGCCGCTCGCCCGACAGCAGGCTGGCGGCGATCACATCGGCTGCCGCTGCGGTTTCCAGCCCCTGCAAGGCCGCGGGCACGTCCTTTCCCGCGCCTTGCGCCGCCGCGACGACTATCTGCGCGAGCATCGCCGGCAAGTGCGATGGCGTAACGATCGCGCGATGCGCGATGGGCATCAGCCAATCGTCGTCGACCGAATGCAGCGACGAGATCTGCGCGCCTTTCTTCGCCGCCTGGCGCAGCCGATGCGCGAGCAGCGGCTGGTCCTTGCGCAGAAAGCTGCCCACGACGAGAGCCCGGTCGAGCGCGCCGACGGCGGCGATCGGCATGCCGAGGTACGGAACGCCGCCGCGCGCGCCGTCATC
>Ga0207683_10001498_pt1 | contig 21070 bp, 21 predicted proteins | sample KBSM73metaG_FD_184333 | JGI IMG/M metagenome (GOLD analysis project Ga0207683, IMG submission 184333) | Miscanthus rhizosphere microbial communities from Kellogg Biological Station, Michigan, USA - KBS M7-3 metaG (SPAdes) (version 2) | ecosystem: Host-associated > Plants > Roots > Rhizosphere >... | reverse complement strand
AGCCCGAAGCGGACGGTACCTTCGGCGACGCTGCCGTCCAGGTCATCGATGAACAGGGTCTGGATCTTCTGAGCCACGGCTGCCCCGGGTCCTCTCACTGGTCTCTGACGCGCCAGTGTATGCAGTTTCAGATCCGACCAGCGTACAGCCACGCCCGTTCGCTGAGCTGTCTCAGATCTGTACGGCCCGGCTTCGCGAAGCCGGGCGGCGGGAGTGTCAGATCGCTGACAGTGCGCGGCGCGCAGCTCTTACCGCCGATCGTGCATCCTGGCGTCTACCATGCCACTCGTAACGCGCCGTCATCGTTAGATCAAGTGCATATTGAGCGACATTGAACAGATCGCTTAATACACGGGTGATCCGTGTCGCTCCTGATCTGCCCCGAGCTTTCCGGACAGCGGATTTGTGCTTAATTCACGCTGCGGACTGCTGTTCCAGATACTCATCGTGGACTTGCTGCGGGGTCCGGTACTGAAGTCCGGAGTGCCGACGCCTCGAATTGTACCAGAATTCAATATACCTCACAACGTCACGGCGCGCGTGCTCCCGGGTCGGATACTGGGTCCGGTAAACGCGCTCGTTCTTCAACGCCGCGAAGAAAGACTCGGCCATCGCATTGTCGTAACAGATCCCGGTACGGCCTACGGACTGCCGGAGGCCGTACTGCTTCAGCGTCGCGGCGAACTGGCAGGACGTGTAATTGCTGCCGCGATCGGAGTGAAAAATAGCATTCTCAGCGAGCGGGTAATTGCAGGCCGCCATCTCGATGGCCTTCTCGATGAGCGGTGTCTTGTAGTTATCGCCCGTCGCCCACCCGATCACCGCCTTCGTATGGCAGTCGATAACGGTGGCCAGGAAAAGCCAGCCCTCCCATGTCGAGATGTACGTGATGTCCCCGACCATTTTCTGGCCGGGCGCGTCAGCAGCGAAATCCCGGGCCACGAGATCGGGGATGTCGTGCTCCTGGCCGTCGCCCTCGGTGAGGCTCACCCGCCACGGCCGGGGCTGGCAGGGCTCCAGGCCCAGCTCGCGCATCAGCGACCGCACCAGCTCCGGCCCGGCCGGCACGCCCCAGGACGCCAGGTCCGTGTGGATCCGGCGGTACCCGTACGTGTCATCGGAATCCCCGAATGACTTCTTCACGTACAGCGCGAGGATCCCGCGCCTTTTCGCCGTCGCCGATTCCGGCGCGTTCCGCCATTCGTAGAACCCGGAGCGGGACACCTCCATCCAGATGCACATTTTCACGATCGACGGCACGTGCTCCTGCTCCGATTCCCGGTAAGCCGCATACTCCGCGTCGATGAACTCGAATTTCTCGGTCACCGATGGTCGCGGGCGAAGTATGCTGCGGCTTTTTTCATGAACTCAAGCTCCATCTTGAGTTCCCGGGTTTCCCGCTCGAGCTCGCGCAATCGCGCGCGTTCGCTGACGGTCAGCGGCGGTTCCTCGCCGGCATGCTCACGGCGGTATATGCCAACCCAGTTGCCGAGGGTGCCTTCGTTGATACCGAGCTCCTTCGCCACCCTGGCGATCGGGCGCGACGTCTCGATCACCATCTTCACGGCTTCATCCTTGAATTCCGGCGAGAAGCTCTTCTTCGGACGGGGCAAATATTTCACCTTTCCAGATAGCCCATCCTATTGGATGGACTGTCCGGAAGGCTCGGGGCGCCTCAGGGCGCGGAGGGCGTCGAGTTTGCTGATGTCCCATTTGGCGGCGGTCGACAGGTAGGACTGGACGATGGCGAAGTCGGCCAGGCCGTGGAGGGTGCGCCAGCATCCGCCGGAGCTGCGCTGCTGGACTTTGACGGGGCGGATGGTGCGCTCGGCTTCGTTGTTGGTGAAGATGTCCAGGTCGGGGCGGGTGGCGAAGCAGAGGATCATGTCTTCGTTGTGTTCGAGGCGGCGGGTGAGGGCGCGGGCGGTGCGGCCGTTCGCGCTGTGGTGCCGGTACCGGTTGATGGCGCGTCCCTCGGCGGTGATGGCGTGGTAGCTGGTGATGAGCCTGGCCAGGACGGCGGGGCTGAGCCGGTCCTGGCCGGCGGCGCGGGCAGCGGCGGCCGCATCGCGTGCCCACAGCAGCAGGCAGGCCATCTTGGCGGCCCATTCCTGCAGCTCAGGTTCGGTGTCGTGGACGTCTTGCAGGTCGCGGAGCAGGTGCGCGCCGCACCAGGCATGCAGGGCGCTGATGAGGTGGGCGTAACCCGGGTATCCGTCGCGGACCAGGATGCCGGCGTAGCCGGGCAGGACGCCGCCGGCGTCGATCGCGGCGGCGGACCGGTCCCCGGTGTGCATCAGCGTCAGGTACCGGGTGCAGGCCACGTGCAGGTACCGCAGGCCCCCGGCGGTACGGGCCGGGGTCTCGTCCGCGTGCAGTGCCGGCGCGGACCGCAGCAGGTCCCGCACATGGTCCGGGAACCCGCTGGCCCCGATCAGCGCGGCGGCCTTGCTGCGGACCGCGGCCATCCACCCGGTGGATACCGGCAGGCCGGCCAGCTGGGCCAGCAGTTGCGCGGCCCGCGCGACCGGGATGTAATGCCCGCTGACCAGATTCGCGGCCTGCGCGTGCGCCTCGGGGCCGTAGCTGGCGCGGGCCCGCACGTGCGCCGGCAGCACCGCCTCGCTGACGATCCCGCAGCACGGGCAGGCCTTGGCCTGCGCCACGTACTCGGTCACCGTCGGCGGCGGCGCGGGCGCGATGTCGGTGACCTGGTGACGGCGCTGTGCCAGCACTGGCACGCCGGCCAGGTCCGCGCCGCAGCCCCGGCAGGCCAGCGGGGACAGCTCGATCCGCTCATCGGGGTCATCGGCCAGGCTCATCGTGGTACCAGGGTCGCCGGGCTGCTTACCCGGCCGCCGCTTCCCCCGCTCCCGCAGCGAACGGTCTCGCGGCTTCTTCCGGTACGGGCTGTCCGACGACGGCGGCCGCGACGACGTCGAGGAATCCCGCCGGACCTGCCGCTCCAGTTCCTCCACCCGCGCCTGCAGCCGGCCGATCAGCTGGTACGCCTCCGCCAGCCGCACCGCCAGCTCATCATGCGGCAGCGCCGACAGCTCCTCCGCAGACGGCATACCGGGCACATCGGTCACAGCACGCAAACCCTGCCCCACAGCCGGCCGGGAGTCAACAACCCACCACAGCGTGTCGCCGAGTCCCGCCAATCACACACGCCGAACAGGCGAAACACTCTGACGCTTGGTGAATAGCTACGAATTGGGGCCGGGTTGGGTGGGTGGTGGAGCGCACCGGCGAGTACCAGCGGAAATGTCGGTGGGGCGTGGTGTGATGAGGGGTATGGAGACGTTCACGCTGGTCCCGCGGGGACCGTTCTCGCTGGCGGCCAGCATCAGGTTCCTGGAGGGGTTCACCCCCGCGTCGTATTCCAGTGCGCCGGACGGGGTGCTGGAGCTGGCGTTCCCGGCCGAGGGCAGCTGGCGCACCGTCGGTGTCCGGGTGAGCCAGGCCGGGGAGAAGGTGGACGCCGAGATCGTCAGCCCGGCCCATCCGGGAGCCGATCTGGTCGCGGAGGTCCGGCCGCAGGTGGAGCGGATTTTGTCGCTCGATGTGGACGGTTCGGGGTTTTCCGGGGTGGGTGAGCTCGACCCGGTGGTCGGCGAGATCCAGCGGCGGTATCCGGGCCTGCGCCCGGTGGGGTTCTGGTCCCCGTACGAGGCGGCGGCCTGGACCATCATCGGCCACCGCATCCGCATGACCCAGGCGGCGGCATTGAAGGCGCGGATCGCCGAACGGCTCGGCGAGCCCGTCAGCTTCGGCAGCCGGGTGATACACGCCTTCCCGTCCCCGCAGCAACTGGCCAAGCTCGACGCGTTCCCCGGCCTGGCCGGGCGCAAGCCGGAGTGGCTGCGGTCGCTGGCGCAGGCGGCCCTGGACGGCCAGCTCGACACCGCCCGGCTGCGCGCCCTGCCGGTCGCCGACGCCCTGGCGGACCTGAAGAAGCTGCCCGGGATCGGGGACTTCTCCGCCGGGCTGATCCTGCTGCGCGGAGCGAGCGCCCCCGACGCTGTACCCAGCGCCGAGCCCCGGCTGGCCCGCGCGGTCGCACTCGCCTACGGGTTGCCCGGGCCGGCCACGCCCGAGCAGATCGGGGCGATCAGCGAGAACTGGCGGCCCTACCGGACCTGGGTCACGCTTTTGCTGCGGACCCAGCTGGAAGACGAGACCGGTGAGATCGCCGGCCGGTACGGTCACGCCCGGACGGGTTAAGCTGGGGCCAGCATGTGGTTGCGTCTAGGGTTCCGCCGGCTGTCCGCTAGGTAACGCTGACAATCAGGATGGCCGGGACTGGACCGAGCGGCGCCGCGACTCAGCTGGCTCTGGTTAGCAGCCTGGGGAACACCTGACGGGATAGAAGCCCTGAGGGCTCCTGTTCAGCCTGCCTGAGGAGCCCCGTTGGACCCGTCGACCACCCTCTCCCTCACGGTCACCTTCGCCGTCATCGCGGCCGCCATCACGCACGCGGTCTGGAACGCGATCGCGCACGGCATCAAGGACCAGACACTCGCCTTCGCGCTGATCGGCGTGGGCGGCATCGCGGTCGGGATCCCGCTCGTCATCGTGACCGCCATGCCTCGCGCGGACTGCTGGCCGTACCTTCTCGGCTCGGTCGCGATCCACATCTTCTACAACCTGCTGCTGATGCGGTGCTACCGGCTGGGCGAGTTCGGCCAGGTCTACCCGCTGGCCCGGGGTACGTCCCCGCTGGTCGTCACCATCCTGGCCGCGATCTTCATCCGCGAGCATCTCGCCCTGCCGCAGATCGCCGGGGTGCTCGTCGTCTCGGCCGGGCTGGCCACGCTCGTACTCGCGGGCCGGCGGCCCGGGCGCGCGGCCTTCCTGGCCGCCGTGGGCACCGGCCTGACCATCGCCGCCTACACCACGGTCGACGGCGTGGGCGTGCGGCTGTCCGCCAGCCCGGTCGGCTACATCGGCTGGCTGATGGTGCTGGAAAGCCTGTGCGTGCCGATGTTCGCCCTGGCCCGGCGGCGCGACGTGCTGCTGAAGCAGCCGAAGCGGATCCTGCTGGCCGGCCTGGCCGCCGGGGCGCTGAGCGTGCTCGCCTACGGACTGGTGCTGTGGGCGCAGACGCGGGGCGCGCTGGCTCCGATCGCCGCGCTCCGCGAGACCAGCGTGATCTTCGGCGCGATCATCGCCACGCTGATCTTCCGCGAGCCGTTCGGCCGTACCCGTATCGCCGCCACCGTGCTGGTGGCGGCGGGCATCGTGCTGCTCAACGTCAGCTAGCGCGGGCGGGAAACCAGGTGCCCGGAATAGGAGGTGCCCGGCGGCGCAGGGTTCCGCCGGGCACCAGGCCGATGGGGTCTTAAGTCGGCCTCTTCCTACCCAGAGGTACGGCGTGAATGCGGACATGGATCGAAAAATTGCTATGTCCGTAAGCGTTTCGTCACATTCGGGTTTCTCCAGACACACGCGTCACCCGGACTAACCAGGTCGGCGCCGGTCTGCGCGTCGTATGATCCGGGCAGGAGGCCGACCGCAATGGCGTACGAGATATCGACGACGACCGAGATCGCCGCTACACCCGAGAACGTGTGGGCGGTGCTGGCCGACCTGGCCAGCTATCCGAAGTGGCACCCGATGTACCAGGCGGTGACCGGGCAGCTGGCCGCCGGAAGCACGCTCACCATCACGAGCACCCACCCGAAGAGCGGCCGGACCATAACCGCCAAGGTCAAGGTGCTGACCGTTGAGCCGGATGCAGAACTCCGGTGGGTGTCGAAGCTGCTCGGACGGACGATAAGCGAGCGCACATTCCAGCTGAGCTCAACCGCCGACGGCACCTCGCTGATGCAGGCCGGGACCTACTCGGGACTTGGCGGCGGCCGCGGCCGCGCCATGATCAATGTGCTCGACCGCGTCCAGGACACCTACACGGCGATCAACGAGGCCATCAAGCAGCAGGCCGAGGCCCGGCAAAGGGCGTCGGATTAGCCACCAGGGACGCAGCGCCGGAGGACGGTCATGATCGAGCCCTATCAGGCCATCGGCCTGGTCCCCACCATGCGGGGCATTCGCCACCGCGACGAGATCGGCGTCAACCTCGAGCACATCAGGCACCTGATCAAGGCGGCGTCGTGGCTGTCCAGCCTGGACCTGCCGGTGCGTCTGATCGCCATCCCGGAAGGGGCCTTGCAGGGCTTCAACGACGAGGTGCTCGACCTGGACCACGAGACGTTCGCGCGGGAGTGCGCGATCGACGTCCCCGGCCCGGAGACGGACGTGCTGGGCGAGCTGGCCCGGCAGTGGAACGCGTTCGTGATGGGTCAGGCCAAGGCGCGGCACCCCGAGTTCCCCGGTCGCTTCTTCAACGTCGGCTTCGTGCTGAGTCCCGAGGGTGAGATCGTCCTGCGGCATCACAAGGTAGTGCCGCTGCTGCCGGTCGAGCACTCGGTGACCCCGCACAACGTGTGGGACAAGTGGATCGAGCTGTACGGCCGCAACCTGGACGCGTTCTACCCGGTGGCCGACACCGAGATCGGCCGGCTCGGGTTCCTGATGGCCAACGAGGGCTCGTACCCGGAGAACGCCCGCGGGCTGGCCATGAACGGCGCCGAGGTGGTGTACCGGGGACCCTACCCGCACCCGCACGTCGGCAACGGCCTGTTCGAGGTGCAGAACCGCGCCCGGGCCCTGGACAACAACTTCTACCTGATCGCCTGCAACGTCGGCACCTACTACCTGCACACGGACTCCGACGTGCCGATCGACACGTTCGGCGGCGGGTCGGCGGTGATCGACTACCGGGGGCAGATCATCGGGCGGCACGACTACAGCGCGGGTTCGTCCTGGGTGGCCGGGACCATCGACATCGAGGCGCTGCGAAAGTTCCGGGCCAGCGCGCAGTGGGACAACTGGATCAAGGACCTGACGACCGAGCAGTACCAGCTCATCTACGAGGAGCCGATCTACCCGAAGAACCTCTACCTGGACCGCGCCCCGTACACCCATGCGGAGTACCGCCGTGAGGTCATCGACCGGCAGATCGAGCTGATGCACGAGCGCGACGTCTGGCGCCGCCCGGACAAAGGCTGAGGTACCAGCGGCGTGGTCAGCTAGCCGATGAAGCTCATGACGTGCTTGATGCGGGTGTAGTCCTCGAAGCCGTACATGGACAGGTCCTTGCCGTAGCCGGAGTGCTTGAAGCCGCCGTGCGGCATCTCGGCCACGATCGGGATGTGGGTATTGATCCACACCGCGCCGAAGTCCAGGCGCTTGGCCATCCGCATGGCGCGGCCGTGGTCTTTCGTCCAGACGCTCGAGGCCAGCCCGTACTGGACGCCGTTGGCCCAGCGGACCGCCTCGTCCTCGTCGGTGAACCGCTGCACGGTGATGACCGGGCCGAAGATCTCGTCCTGGATCATCTCGTCGTTCTGCTGCAGCTCGGAGACCACGGTGGGCTCGAACAGGTAGCCGCGGTGGCCGACCCGGTGGCCGCCGGCCACGACCTGGGCGTGGTCCGGCACCCGCTCGAGGAAGCCCTCGACCCGGGCGAGCTGGTTCGGGTTGTTCAGCGGGCCGAAGTAGGCGTCCTCGACGTCCAGGCCGCCGGTCTTGGTATTCCGGGCCTGCTCCCCCAGCGCCGCGGTCAGGTCGGCGGCGACGCGCGGCCCGGCCAGCACCCGGGTCGCCGCGGTGCAGTCCTGCCCGGCGTTGAAGTACCCGGCGCCGGCGATGCCCTCCGCGGTGGCCTCGATGTCGGCGTCGTCGAAGACCACGACGGGCGCCTTGCCGCCCAGTTCGAGGTGCACCCGCTTGAGGTCGTCGGCGGCCGAACGGGCGACCTCCATGCCAGCCCGCACCGAACCCGTGATGGACACCATGCTCGGCGTGGGGTGCGAGATGAGCTCGCGGCCGGTGTCCCGGTCACCGCAGACCACGTTGAACACGCCTGGCGGCAGGAACTCGGCCGCGATCTCGGCCAGCAGCAGGGTGGAGACAGGCGTGGTGTCGGAGGGCTTGAGCACGATCGCGTTGCCCGCCGCGATGGCCGGCGCGAACTTCCAGACCGCCATCATCATCGGATAGTTCCACGGGGTGACCTGGGCGCACACGCCGATCGGCTCGCGCCGGATCATCGAGGTGTGATCCTTCATGTATTCACCCGCGCTGCGGCCCTCGAGCACCCGGGCGGCGCCGGCGAAGAACCTGATCTGGTCCACCGCGGGCGGGACCTCCTCCGAGGCCGTCAGCGCGACCGGCTTGCCGGTGTTGCGGGTCTCCGCCGCGACGATGTCGTCGGCCCGCTTCTCGATGGCGTCGGCGATCCGGAACATGGCCAGACTGCGCTCGGACGGGGTGGTGTCCCGCCACCCTGCGAACGCGTTCGCTGCGGCCTGCATGGCGGCGTCCACGTCCTGACGGCCGGACACCGGGGCCTGCGCGTACACCTCGCCGGTGCTGGGGTCGATCAGGTCACTGGTACGTCCGTCGCTGGCGTCGACGTACTTGCCGTTCACGAAGTTCTGCAGCGCGCGGTCTGCCATCTTCAGCCCTCCATCCGCGTGATCCTCTGCGACGAGCTTCGCAGAGCTGGACTATCTTCACAAGTGATTCAGTTGCTATCTTTACTCTTACCTACGAAATCAGTTGACTAGTAGGCCGACACGACTGTACGAGCCCGAGGTCGGGGAGAGGAGACGGCGGTATGGCGCGAAGCCCGAGGACGCTCCCGTCCCAGAATCCTGGTGGTCTCGTACCCGACGACGTCTCTAAGCAGATCATCGAGCAGCTGCAGCAGGACGGCCGGCGCTCCTACGCCGCGATCGGCAAGGCCGTGGGGCTGTCCGAGGCGGCCGTCCGGCAACGCGTGCAGCGCCTCCAGGACGCCGGCGTGATGCAGATCGTCGCCGTCACCGATCCGCTGACCCTGGGCTTCCGGCGGCAGGCCATGATCGCCATCAAGACCGATGGCGACCTGGAGAAAGTGGCCGGGCAGCTCGCCGACATGGAGGAGATCGATTACGTCGTCATCACCGCCGGCTCGTTCGACGTGCTCGCCGAGGTCGTCTGCGAGGACGACGATCACCTGCTCGAGATCCTGGGCCGGGTCCGCGCCGTGCCGTTCGTGACCAGCACAGAGACATTCGTCTACCTCAAGCTCCGCAAGCAAACCTACTCATGGGGAACAAGATGACATCCTCCGACGCCATCAGCGACGCACAGGACGCCGCCAAGCGCAATCTCTGGCTGCACTTCACCCGCATGTCCGCCTACGCGGACAGTGACGTTCCCGTGATCGTGCGCGGTTCCGGGGCGTACGTCTACGACCAGCACGGCAAGCGTTACCTGGACGGCCTGTCCGGCCTGTTCGTGAGCCAGGTCGGGCACGGCCGTACCGAGCTCGCCGAGGCCGGGGCCCGGCAGGCGGCCGAGCTCGCCTACTTCCCGCTGTGGTCCTACGCGCACCCGAAGGCCATCGAGCTGGCCGCCCGGCTGGCCGAGATGGCTCCAGGGAACCTGAACCGGGCCTTCTTCACCACCAGCGGCTCGGAGGCCGTCGAGTCGGCGTGGAAGCTGGCCAAGCAGTACTTCAAGCTGACCGGCGAGCCCGGCCGGTACAAGGTGCTCAGCCGGACCATCGCCTATCACGGCACGTCGATGGGCGCGCTGGCCATCACCGGCCTGGCCGACATCAAGCACGCGTTCGAGCCGCTGCCGCCCGGCGGCATCAGGGTGCCGAACACCAACTTCTACCGGGCCCCTGACTTCGTGGCCGGCGACGAGGTGGAGTTCGGCGGCTGGGCCGCGGACGAGATCGAGCGGGCGATCCTGCGCGAGGGCCCGGAGTCGGTCGCCGCGGTCTTCCTCGAGCCGGTGCAGAACTCCGGCGGCTGCTTCCCGCCGCCGCCCGGGTACTTCCAGCGGGTACGGGAGATCTGCGACCGGTACGGCGTGCTGCTGGTCTCCGACGAGGTGATCTGCGCGTTCGGCAGGCTCGGCTACTACTTCGGCTCCCAGCGGTATGACTACCAGCCGGACATCATCACCTTCGCCAAGGGCGTCACCTCCGGCTACTCGCCGCTCGGCGGCATGATGGTCAGCGACACGCTGATGGAGCCGTTCAACGCGGGGACGGCCACGTTCCTGCACGGCATCACGTTCGCCGGGCACCCGGTGTCGTCCGCGGTCGCGCTGGCCAACCTGGACGTCTTCGAGAAGGAAGACCTGCTGGGGAACGTCCGGGCCAACGAGGCCGCGTTCCGCGCCACCCTGGAGAAGCTGTACGACCTGCCGATCGTCGGGGACGTGCGCGGGGCCGGGTACTTCTACGGCATCGAGATGGTCAAGGACAAGGCCACGCGTGAGACGTTCACCGACGAGGAGTCCGAGCGGCTGCTGCGCGGGTTCCTGTCCCAAGCGCTGTTCGATGCCGGGCTGGTCTGCCGGGCCGACGACCGCGGCGACCCGGTGATCCAGCTGGCCCCGCCGCTCATCTGCGGCCAGGAGCACTTCGACGAGATCGAGCAGGTCCTGCGCGCCGTGCTTAGCGAGGCCTGGACGCGCATCTGAGGCTGCTGGGCTGAGATAATTCATCGGATGGCGGAGCCGGTCATCCCGGCCCGCCATCCGGTGTTCACTCTCCGGCGTTAGCTTTCCATCGTGCCGGAGAACAGTGCTGGTCCGGGGGGAACGATCCCCCCGGAACCCCCCCTGCTCTTGGGGGGGCGGCCCGCCCCCCCAAACCCCCCCGGCCCCCCTGGGGGGATGTCACGCCGCCAGGTACTGGCCGGCGCCGGCGGCACTGGCCTGCTTGCGGCGGCCACGGTGAGCCCGGCGAAGGCAGGGACGCGGGCGCGCCGGTCGCGCGGCGCGAGCGACGGAACCCCCGAGCAGGTCCACCTCACCTGGAGCGACAACCCGGCCACCGGGGTCGTCGTCTCCTGGGCCTCCGCCGGCCAGGCGAGGCGGCCCCGGGTGCGGATCGGGCAGCGGGTGATCCCGGCCGAGCCCCGCCCCTACACCGACGGAATCAGCGGCGTGACGGTCTGGACCTACCATGCCCGCGTCGGCGGCCTGCGGCCCGGCGCCACGTACGCCTACGCGGTGACCGCGGACAACGACAGCAACGCCACCGACCCGTTCAGCGCCACGTTCCGCACCGCGCCGGCGGGCCGGGCCGCGTTCCACTTCACCAGTTTCGGCGACCTGGCCACGCCCAACCCCGCGTGGGTGCTCTCCTACGGCCAGAGCGTGTACGCAGTCGAGACGGTGGAATCCTTCCAGCCGCTGTTCCACCTGCTCAACGGCGACCTGTGCTACGCGAACCTGAACCCCACGGCCCAGCCCGAGGTGTGGCGCGACTTCGGCAACAACAACCAGACCTCCGCCTCGAACCGGCCGTGGATGCCGTGCCCGGGCAACCACGAGGTGGAGTTCTACAACGGCCCGCAGGGCTTCACCTCCTACCTCTCCCGCTACACCCTGCCGGACAACCGGGTGCCCGGCTTCGGCGGCCGCTGGTACTCCTTCCGGATCGGCTCGGTGCTGTTCGTCTCGCTCGACGCCGACGACGTGGTCTTCCAGGACGCGGCCGCCTTCGTGGCTGGCCCAGCGGCGCTGACCCCGGCGGCAGGCACCGGCCACCCGGCGATCAAGCCGGGCACGTCGTTCTACATCAGGGGCTACTCCGGCGGGACGCAGACCGCCTGGCTGGAGCGGACGCTGGCGGCTGGCCGCCGGGACGAGGCGGTGGACTGGATCATCGTCCAGATGCACCAGTGCGCCGCCTCCTCCTCGTCCACCGGCAACGGCTCCGACCTCGGCATCCGGAAGGAGTGGCTGCCGCTGTTCGACCGGTACCAGGTGGACCTGGTGCTCTGCGGCCACGACCACGACTACGAGCGGTCCTTCCCGGTGCGCGGCGCCGACACCGGCGCCGGCCGCGAGGTAGCCACCGGGGCGGCAGTCAACACCCTGCGCCCGCACCCGGTGACGACCACCGACAACGGGGTGTTCGACACCAGGCACGGCACCGTGCACCTCATCCTCGGCTGCGGCGGCACCGACGCCCCGCTAGACGAGTACGGCACCGACGCCGCCGACGCTCAGCGGCAGGCCAAGGTGTTCACCACGGCCGACCGGCCCGTCGCTACGTCCACACCGGGCGTCTATACCCGGCAGGCGGCGGACGCGGTGGAAGACGCCGTCTGGTCGGCCAAGCGCGACACGGCCACCGGCTACGGGATCGCTGTCTTCGACGTCGACCCGGGCCACGGCTCGGACGGCCAGCCCAGTATCAAGGTCACCCACTACCACGCGGTCGGCGCGGACCCGGTCAACCCGGGCACCGGCGCCAAGGGGGCGCCGACCCCCGACTACACCGAGTTCGAGACCTTCACCCTGGTCCGCCCGCGCTAGCACGCGCCGCGTTTCACCGCAGAAAGCCACGGGATACGGTCGGCTCATGGACGTTCTCGTAATCGGGGCCGGGGCCATCGGCCTCACCACGGCGATCAGCCTGGCCGAAGCCGGGCTCGGCGTGACGATCAGGACGGCCGCGCTGCCCGCGCAGACCACGTCGGTAGCGGCCGGGGCGGTCTGGGGCGCGGTGAAGGTAGGTCCGCCGGACCGGGTCCTGGAGTGGGGCCGGGTCGGGCTCGAGGTCCTGTCCAAGCTCGCCGCCGAACCCGGCACCGGAGTGCGGCTGGCGGCCGGCCGGGAGGTCTCCCGGGCCCCGCTCGAGCCGTACTACTGGGCCGGGCTCCTGACCGACCAGCGCGACTGCGAGGAGTCCGAACTTCCCGACGGCTTCACCAGCGGCTGGCACTACACCGCGCCGCTGGCGACCATGCCCGTTTACCTGGACTACCTGCGCGGCAGGTTCGAGCGGGCGGGCGGCACGCTCGAGGTCTCCCCGGTCCCCTCGCTGGCCAGCCTGGCCGGCGCCGCTCCGGTCATCGTCAACTGCTCTGGCGCCGCCGCGCACGACCTGGTGCCCGATCCGGCGGTGGTGCCCGTGCGCGGGCAGGTCGTCATCGCCGCCAACCCGGGCATCGAGGAGTTCCTCATCAACCGGGACCCCGAGCCGCCGTGGATCGTGTACATGTTCCCGCACGGGGACACCATCCTGCTCGGCGGCACGAACGACGAGGGAAACTGGGACACGGACCCGAAACCAGAGGTGGCCGAACGTATCGTGGCCGGGTGCACCGCCCTCGAGCCTCGCCTGCGCGGCGCGAAGATCCTCGGCCACCGGGTCGGCCTGCGGCCGTGGCGGCCCGAGGTGCGGCTGGAATCCGAGCGGTTCGGTGACGGCGTGCTATGGCATAACTACGGCCACGGCGGCGCCGGCATCTCGATGGCCTGGGGCTGCGCCGCCGAGATCACCAGAGCCGTGCTGGGCTAGCCGTCTAGCCTGGCGGCCAGCCGGGCGGGGGCGATGACGCGGTAGGCGTCCTGGCAGAGCTCGGCGATCTCGGCCCAGTCGGCGTCGCGGTCGAGGCGCACGCCGATCCAGCCGCGGCCGCCGACGTAGGGCGGCCGGAAGAAGCGCTCCGGGTCGGACGCGGTGAGTTCCTGCTGCGCTCCTGGTGGCGCCGCGCACCACAGGTGCGGGAACTGGTTGTCGTGATGGCCGTCGGCCCAGAGCGTCACGAACGAGCTCTTGCCGCGGACGAACCAGGTCGGCGCGCCATGGCTGGGCCGCTCGATGACCTCGGGCAAGACCATGCAGATCCCACGGAGCCGTTCGGCCATATCGCTCACCCCCCGATTGTCCCATCCGCAGCCGGGATACGCTGCTGCCCATGAAGTTCGCGATCGCGATCCCGCAGTTCTACGCCGACGGCGAGTTCGACCCGGCATCCTTCCGTGAGTACTTGGCCCGAGCCGAGGAACTCGGCTTCGAGAGCGCCTGGACCCAGGAATCGACGCTGGGCTTCGGCCCGCAGCTCAGCCCGATCGAAGCGATGACCTACGCGGCCGCGTGTACCGAGCGGATACGGCTGGGGTGCGTGGTGTTCGTGTCGACCCTGCACAGCCCGGTGCACCTGGCCAAGAGCCTGAGCACGCTGGACCAGCTCAGCCGCGGCCGGATCGAGATCGGCGTGGGCACCGGCGGCCGGGGTCGCCCGTTCGCCGCCTTCGGCGTTGACCCGGCTCGGTACGTGTCGCGGTTCACCGAGGGCGTCAACCTGATGAAGGCGTTGTGGACCGAGCCCCGGGTGACCTTCCACGGCGAGTTCTGGCAGCTCGAGAACCTGCCGATGGAGCCCAAGCCGTTCCAGAAGCCATACCCGCGGCTGTGGTTCGGCGGGGCCAGCGAGCCCGCGCTGCGGCGCGCCGTGCGGATGGGCGACGGCTTCTTCGGGGCGGGCTCCTCCACCACCGCCAAGTTCGCCGAGCAGGTGCAGATCGTCCGGGGCGCGCTCGCCGAGGCGGGCCAGGCCGCCGACAGCTTCCCGATCGCCAAACGCGTCTACATCGGCATTGATGACGACACCGAGCGGGCGCGGGACCGGATGAACGCCGCCCTGGAAGGCATTTACGGCCAGCGGGTGCCGGCCATCGAAGCCGCCACGGTCACCGGCACGGCGGCCGACTGCGTCGGCGAGGTGAACAAGGTGGCCGAGGCGGGGGCGGAGCTCATCTTGTTCACGGCGCTGTTCGACCAGCGCGAGCAGATGGAGCGGCTGGCCGCCGCGGTGCTCCCTAAACTGGGCTGACGCCGGGCCGGATCCAGCTAGAGCACCGGCCGGCGCGCGTCCCGCTGATTCGCCATCCTCCGCCAGGCCCGAGTCGCGCCGACCGCGTAGGTCACCGCGATCGTGACCGCGACGGCACCCATGACCAGCACGCGGCGGTGCAGCTGCTCATCGGGGTTGCCGCCGACCGCGACGGTGATGAACAGCCCGACGACGATGCCGATCGCGATACCCCGCCACAGTGCGCGCCGGCTCTCCTGGCCGGCCGGCGCCTCCGGGCGACGCGCCTCGGCCATCCGGGCGTCCACGCGGGCGTCTATCTCCTCCTCGACCCGCTCGAGGAAGGACGCTACTACCGCGTCGCTGTACTCGGGACCCAGCTCCTCGTGAGCCGCCGCGGCGGCGCGGATCTCGGCGATCACCTGGCGCCGGGCGGTGGCGTACGGCTCACCCGTGCTCGCCATCCGCGCGCGGGCCGCGGCCTTGATCTTGTCGTGTGACATCGCATCCCCAAACCGGTGACTCCGCCCGGCGCTTGCCACCGTCTGTGATCACGATGAAGGGAGGCCGCCCACGCGAGGGCTGTGCCGCTCTTGTCCTCGGTCGCTGCGACCGGCGCCGGGCCGTCGCAGCTCGGATCAGGCAGGCGTGGCTGCCTACTGGCAGGATACACCGGAACCCGTTCGCGGCCGCCTGCAAGTCAGCCGACGCCGGGGCCGGTGCGGGGCGGGATCATCGCCCTGAGGATGTCCATGACCTGCGGATTCGCCACACCACGCCAGTCCGGGGCGAGCAGGCCGAACCCTTCGCCGTCGCCCCAGCGGGACCGGTGCCGCCCCACGACCGGCACGGTGCCCCTGGGCTGCGTACCGTTCAGCGCCCACCAGCACCAGTCCACGTCGTTCTCGGTGAGCCAGGCTTCGAAGTTGTTCCACCACACCCCGGAGAATCCAGCGAGCGACCCGGTACCGATGCCGAACTCGCCGATCCACAGCGGGGCGATCCGCTCGCTGAGCAGGTAGCCGCCGGCCCGGTGCATCTGCTCCAGATACGCCGCCCTGGGCTGTTCCCGGGGGTGGAACCAGGAATAGTCGTGCAGGCTGTAGACGACCTTGCCCGGGCGCTTGAGCCGGACCGGGTGCCGGGCCACGCCGGTCAGGTCGGCAGCGTAGCCAGGGCCCTCGCAGATAATCAGCACGTCCGGGCTGACCTCGTGAATGAGGTTCCCGGCCATGGTGTACATGGCGGCCAGATCGGTCGTGCGTCCGCTCCCCCACGCCGGAGTCAGGATCCGGCGGCCCACCCTGGACCGCCGGGGCTCGTTCATGATGTCCATCCCGGCGACCAGCGGGTTAGACCTGTACCGGGCGGCCAGCTGCTGCCAGGCCGCGAAGAACCTCCCGGCCGGCCAGCGGTCGTTGAACCACAAGCCCTGCTCGTCGTCGTCCGCGCAGCACCAGCCAGGATCCAGGGTGTGGCAGTTGAGGATGACGACCAGGCCAGCACCGGTGAGCGCCTCGACGCAGGCGTCGTAGACCTGCATCGGCGTCGAACCGGACAGATCGGGGTTGGCGGCGAGGTACTCGTCCGGGACCGGGGTGGCCTGCTCGGTCATCCACAGGCTGAACGGGAGCCGCACGCTGTTGAACCCGAGCCGGGCGATCGTCCGGGCGAGCTGGAAGCGGCCGGTACGCTCCAGGCCGGACACCACGCCGTCGTCTTCGTGCGCGCCGTACCAGTTCACCCCGGCCAGCCGGACCCGCCGCCCGTGCGCGTCGACGATGTAGCGGCCGCTGGCGGACAGCGGCGGCTGCACCGGAGCGGCGGTCATCCCGGCGGGCGGCGGGCCAGGGCCGCGATGTGCGGGGGCAGGGGTATCCCGGGCGGGAGCACCGGGTCGGGCTCCGGGTCCTGCCACGCGGCGGCCAGCGGCAGCACGCCGGCCCAGACCGGCAGGGCCGCGTCCGGCGAGTCGCCGTCGTCGGGCGGGCCGCGGCGGATCTTCACCGACGTCTCGGCCAGGCCCAGGGCGAGCAGCGAGGTCTTCGCCAGTTCCTTCTTGTTCGGGCGGCGGGCGTAGTCCCACTGGCCGGGCACGATGTGCTCGGCCAGGGCGCGCAGCCCGGCCAGCTTCTCCTCCCGGTCCGTCACCAGCCGGGGCGTGCCGTAGATCATCGCGCTGCGGTAGTTGACCCCGTGCTCGAACACCGACCTGGCCAGCACCAGCCCGTCCACGTGGGTCACGGTCACGCACACGGTAGCCTGCGGCGCCGAGACCAGGCTGCGGCTGGCCACCGAGCCGTGCAGGTACAGCGTGTCGCCGTCCAGCCCGTACACGGTCGGCACGACCATCGGGTAGCCGTCCACGACGACGCCGAGGTGACAGATCACCCCCGCGGCCAGGATGGCCGTCAGGTCCGCCCGGTCGGTGCTGCCCTGTTCGCGCAGGCGGCGGTGCCGGGTGCGTTCGGTGACGGGCAGCGGGGACTCGTCGGGCATGACAGGAGTCTACGAGGGCCCTTTACTAAGGTGAGGGTCATGAAGATCGGATTCGGTGCCCCGGTCGCGGGCGCCTGGGCCACCCCCGGTTACCTCGCCGCCTTCTCGGAACAAGCCGAGGAGGCCGGATACGCGTCGCTGTGGACGTTCCAGCGCCTGCTGGTGCCCGAGGGCTCCGGCATGGATCCGGTCTACCGGAGCGTGCTCGACCCGATGGTCGCCCTGGGGTTTGCGGCGGCCCGGACGTCGCGGATCCGGCTCGGCGTGGCCATCCTCAACCTGCCCTTCGTCTCCCCCGCCTACCTGGCCAAGCAGGCCACCACCGTGGACGTGCTGTCCGGCGGGCGGCTCGACCTCGGGCTCGGCATCGGCTGGATGCCGGAGGAGTTCGCGGTGACGGGCGGCTCCACGGCCAGGCGCGGCGCCCGGACCGAGGAGTACCTGGCCGTGCTGCGGACGCTATGGGCGGACGAGGTCAGCTCCTACCACGGCGAGTTCTACACGGTCCCGGCGGGACGGCAGGATCCCCGGCCGGTGCAGCAGCCCGGGCCGCCGGTGCTGCTCGGCGGCATGTCCCGGCCGGCCATGGAGCGGGCCGGGCGGATCGCGGAGGGCTGGATCACCTCCAGCCGCGCCGACCTGACCAAGATCAGCGAGGCGGTCCGCGTGATCGGGGAGGCGGCCGCCGCCGCGGGCCGGGACCCGGACGCGGTACGCATCATCTGCCGGGGCGTGGTGCTGGCCGGGTCCGAGGCGAAGGGTCCCGACGGCCGCCGGCGCCTGCTGTCCGGCAGCTACGAGCAGATCCGTGCAGACGCCGCGTGGCTCGCCGGGGAAGGTGTCACCGAACTGTTCTACGACCTGAACTGGGACCCGCAGGTGGGCAACCCGGCGGTCGCTCCCGCAGATGCGGCCGAACGGGCCGGGGACATCCTAGCCGGGCTAGCCCCGCGCTGAACCGGGCTGGTCGCTGACGCCGCGACACTGCACATTGCGGCACACCCTTGCCGGTATGTAGTACACATGCTATCGTTCGTTGCAGGGCCAATATACGGGTGGTGGGTGCTATATGTCGGTGCTCAACTGGTCGGGCGTCCTCTCGCCGAGTGCGGCATGGCACGCGCCCGAAGAACCGGCGGAGAACCTCGTGCTCGACGTGCGCGACCTGCGGATGCGGTACGGCCGGACCGACGTCCTGTCCGGTGTGTCGTTCGGCGCGCGCCGGGGCGAGGTACTGGCCTTGCTCGGGCCGAACGGGGCGGGCAAGACCACGACGATCGAAATACTCGAGGGCTTCAGGATGCGGTCGTCCGGGCAGGTCAGTGTGCTCGGCACCGATCCGGCGCGCGGCGGGGAGGCGTGGCGGGCCCGGATCGGGGTGGTCCTGCAGTCCTGGCGGGACCATGGCAAATGGCGGGTCAGGGAACTGCTCGCGCACCTGGGTTCGTACTACGCGCCGTACGCGGTGCCGGGTATGCCGCGGCCGTGGGACGTGGACGAGCTCATCGCCACGGTCGGGCTCACCGAGCAGGCCGGCCAGCGGGTTCGCCGCCTGTCCGGCGGGCAGCGACGCCGCCTGGACGTGGCCATCGGCATCGTGGGCCGGCCCGAGCTGCTGTTCCTCGACGAGCCGACGGCCGGGTTCGACCCCGAGGCCAGGCGCGAATTCCACGATCTCGTCCACCGGCTGGCCGACCGCGAGGAGGCCACCATCCTGCTTACCACGCACGACCTCGACGAGGCCGAGAAGCTGGCTGACCGGATCTTGATCCTGGCGGCAGGCAGGATCATCGCGGACGGTTCGGCGGACGAGCTGTCCCGGCTGATGTCCACCCAGGCCGAGGTGCGGTGGAGCCGCGACGGGCAGCGGTTCGTGCACTCGGCGGACGAGCCGACCCGGTTTGTCCGCGAGCTGTTCCGGCAGTACGGCGAGTCCGTCGGGGACCTGGAGGTGCGGCGGGCCAGCCTGGAGGACACCTACATGGCGCTGGTCCGGCAGGCCGAATCGGGGGAATCGGGAGGCTCCGGTTCCGGCCCGGGCGGCGGCGACGCGATCAGGAAGTTCTCGGTGGTGGCGGGATGAACGCGAGCTGGGTGGCCGCACGGGCGGGCGTGCGGCGCGGCTGGATCGAGCTGAAGCACACCTTCACCACGCCGAGCGACCTGGTGACGTTGCTGATCTTCACGGGGATCCTGCTGGGCGTCATGCTGTGGACCCGCAACACCACCGTGCCCGGCACGCACTTCTCGCTCGGCACCGCCATGCTGGCCAGCATGCTCGGCATGACCGTCGGCTTCAACGGGCTGGCCACGCTGGGAAGCATTCTGACGGTCGAGCGCGAGGACGGCACGCTGCTACGGGCTAAGGCCACCCCGAACGGGATGACCGGGTACCTGATCGGCAAGGTGGTGACCGTGTCGGGGACGATCCTGATCAGCGTGGCCGCCACGCTGATCACCGGCGCCCTTCTGTTCAGCGGCCTGGCGGTGGGCAGCGCGAGTACCTGGCTGACGCTGATCCCCGTGGTGCTGCTCGGGCTGCTGGCCACGCTGCCGATCGGCGCCGTGCTCGGGTCCTTGTTCCCCGGCGCCCGCAGTGCGGGCCTGCTGACGCTCGCGATAGGCGGGCTGGCCGCGATCTCCGGAATCTTCTATCCGATCACCCACCTGCCGCACTGGCTCCAATGGGTCGGGCAGACGTTCCCGCTGTACTGGCTGGGGCTCGGCACGCGTTCGGCCCTGCTGCCCGCGAACCTGGCCTCGGTGGAGGTCGGTCATTCCTGGCGGCACCTGGCCACCTTCGGCGTGCTGAGCGCATGGGCCGTCGCCGGGCTCCTGGCGGCGCCGATTCTGCTGCGGTGGGTGGCGCGCCGCGAGTCCGGGTCGAGCGTAGCCGCACGCCGCGAGAAGGTCCTGCGGCAGGCGGCAGGGTGAGGCGGCACCATGAGTGAGGTCATCTACAACCGCATCGCGATGCTGCGGGCGGAGCGCGGGATCTCCCGGCGGCAGCTGGCCGAGGCCCTCAACGTGCACTACCAGACCGTGGGCTACCTGGAGCGCGGCGAGTACAGCCCGAGCCTGTACCTGGCGCTGCGGCTGGCGGCGTACTTCGAGGTGCCGGTCGAGGTGGTCTTCTCGACCGAGCCGTTCCCGCGAATCGGGAGCGCGGGGATATCAGCGTCCTGAGGTCAGCGTCCTGAGGGCTCGGCGGGCTGCGGAATGAGGCCCTCGCGGTGCGCGATGGCGGCGGCCTCGGTGCGGCTGGCGGCACCGAGCTTGCCCAGGATGTTGGACACGTGCACGCTGGCCGTCTTCGGCGCGATGAACAGTACCGAAGCGATCTCCCTGTTGCTGCGGCCCGCGGCGATGAGCCGGAGGACCTCGCGTTCCCGGCTGGTCAGCGAGGCCAGCACCGCACCGTCGCCGTGCGCCTCCGCGGTCCCGATCCTGGCCCGGCGGGCCAGGTCGTCCAGGGCCCGGCGCAGCGGCCGGGCGGCGAGCCTGTCCGCTATCTGCACCGCCTGGTGCCACTGCTCCGCCGCCTCGTCCCGGCGGCCCGCCTCGGCCAGCGCCTCGGCCAGGCGCCACCGGGTGCGGGCGATCTCGTAGACGTAGCCGGGACCGTACGCGTCGAGGACCGCCTGCCATGCCTGGGGGTCGTTGTCGCCGTCGGCCCGGCGGTACTCCGCCTCGGCGCGGGCCAGCCAGCCCCGGCCCTCGGGCCCGAGGATGAACTTGGGCCGCTTGGGGAACGCCGCCCCCTCCCGGGCGATCTGCAGTAGCTCGCCCGCCGCGGTGACCGCCGCGGCGGCGGCAGTGTCGTCGCCGGTGGCCCTGGCCTGCACCGCCCGGTCGGCCAGGGCGCACATCGCGACCGCGGCCGGCCT
>Ga0207683_10001497_pt1 | contig 21070 bp, 20 predicted proteins | sample KBSM73metaG_FD_184333 | JGI IMG/M metagenome (GOLD analysis project Ga0207683, IMG submission 184333) | Miscanthus rhizosphere microbial communities from Kellogg Biological Station, Michigan, USA - KBS M7-3 metaG (SPAdes) (version 2) | ecosystem: Host-associated > Plants > Roots > Rhizosphere >... | reverse complement strand
CGCACGCTGCTCTCGCTGACGCTGACCTCCAAGACGCACCCGTACAAGGCCGGTCTGGGGCCGTTCGCGCCCGAGATCTACCGCGTGCCGTTTCCCAACGAGTACCGCGGCCCGAGCGCGGCCGAGGCACTCGCCGCGCTCGAGCGCGCGCTCGTCACCACGGTCGCGGCCGAGTCGGTCGCTGCGATCGTGCTCGAGCCCGTGCAAGGCGAGGGCGGCTTCGTGGTCGCGCCCCCGGAGTTCGTCGAGGGCGTGCGCCGCATCTGCGACGACAACGGGATCGTGCTCGTGGTCGACGAGGTGCAGACGGGCTTCGGCCGCACGGGCCGCATGTGGGGCATCGACCACTACGACGTCGAGCCCGACCTGATCACGATCGCGAAGTCGATCGCCGCCGGCCTGCCGCTCTCGGGTGTGCTCGGCAAGGCGGAGATCATGGACGCGCCGGGCGACTCGGCGATCGGCGGGACGTACGTCGGCAATCCCGTCGCGCAGGCCGCCGCGCTCGCCGTCCTCGACGTGTTCGAGGAAGAGGGCCTGAACGACCGCGCCGCCGCGATCGGCGACACGATCCGCTCGCGCATGCAGGCCTGGCAGGAGCGCTGGGACGCGATCGGCGACGTGCGCGGGCTCGGCGCGATGCTCGCAATCGAGCTCGTCCACGACCGCGAGACGAAGAATCCGGCGCCGGACGTCGCAAGCGCGGTCGTCGAAGCCGCTGCCGAGCGCGGGTTGCTGCTGCTCAAGTCGGGCATCTACTCGAACTGCATCCGCGTGCTCGTTCCGCTCGTCATCTCGGACGCGGAGCTGGACGAGGCGCTCGGCGTCTGGGAACAGGCGCTCGAAGCCGTAGTGGCTTAGACGCGCCTTGGCGAGCTGCGGCGCTTAGCGCTCGCCGCTGCGGGCACAATTGACGGCTGTGGTCGGCGAGCTGATCGCAGGACGCTACGAGCTGGCGGAGCTCGTCGGCACCGGCGGCATGTCGAGCGTGTATCGCGCGCACGACAGGCTGCTCGAGCGCGACGTCGCGCTCAAGGTGCTGCACCAGCAGTTCACGGCCGACGACGACTACGTCGAGCGCTTCCGGCGGGAGGCGCGCTCGGTCGCGCAGCTGTCGCACCCGAACATCGTCACGGTGATCGACCGCGGCGAGCAGGACGGGCGGCAGTTCATCGTCTTCGAGTACGTCGACGGCGAGAACCTCAAGAGCCTGGTCGAGCGCGAGGGGCCGCTCCCCGAGGCCGAGGCCATCGGCCTGACGCTGCAGGTCGCGCGCGCGCTGGGCTTCGCGCACGAGCACGGGCTCGTCCACCGCGACGTCAAGCCGCAGAACGTGCTCCTGAACGGCGACGGCCGCGCGAAGGTGACCGACTTCGGGATCGCCCGCTCGCTGGAGGTCCACGGCGGCTTGACGCAGACCGGCACCGTGCTCGGCACGAGCGACTACATCGCGCCCGAGCAGGCCCGCGGCGCGCGCGTGGACGCGCAGAGCGACATCTACTCGCTCGGCGCGGTGCTCTACGAGCTGCTCACGGGCGACGTGCCGTTCCCCGGCGACAACTTCGTCGCGGTCGCGATGCGGCACATCAACGAGCCGCCGCCGAGTGTCCGCGAGCGGCGGCCGGACGTCTCACCGCGCCTCGACGCGGCGATCCGGCGCGCGATGGCGAAAGACCCGCGCGACCGCTTCGGCTCGATGGACGAGCTCTGCCGCGAGCTGACCGCCTGCCTCGAAGCCGACAGCGGCACGTCCGGCGCCGAGACGATGGTCGTCGCGCCGCCGCGGAAACCCAGCCGTCGCGAGCGCCGCGCCATGAGACCGCCCGCCGACCGGCCAAGCGTCTGGCCGCTGATCCTGCTGCTGGGCGGGCTGGCCGTGCTCGCCGGAATCCTCGCCGCCGTCTTCGCCTTCACGGACTCGGGAGGGAGGATCTCGAGCCTCGTGCACGACAAGAAGACGACGACGGCCGTGAACGCTACGCCGGTGCGGCTAAGCGGCGTCGGCGCGTACGACCCGTACGGCGACCAGAGCGAGCACGACTCCGCTGCCGGCAACGCGACGGACGGCAATCCCGGCACTTTCTGGAACACCGAGCACTACAACGGCGGCCTGAACAAGCCGGGCGTGGGCCTCGTGCTCGACGCCGGTGCGAGCAAGCAGCTGACGCAGCTCACGCTGCAGAGCGGCACACCCGGCTTCACGGCGCTGATCCAGTCGGGGTCGTCCGCGAGCGGGCCGTTCACCAACGTCTCGCCCCCGCAGACCGTGAACACCAGCGCGACGTTCAGGTTGAACGGCAAGAGCGCCCGTTACTACGTCGTCTGGATCACGAACCTCGGCCCGAACTCCTCGGTCGAGATCGACGAAGTGACCGCGAAGGGCAGCTAGTAGCGGAGGCGTGAACGGCGCTCGTGCCGCTCGAGCGCGAGCTGGACGAGGCGGTCGACGAGCTCCGGGTACGGCACGCCCGAGGCTTCGAAGAGCTTTGCGTAGACGCTCGTGGCCGTGAAGCCCGGGATCGTGTTGAGCTCGTTGACGAGCACCTCGCCGTCAGGCCTGACGAAGAAGTCGACCCGGGCCATGCCCTCGCACTCGCCGGCGACGAACGCCCGCACCGCGAGGTCGCGCACGCGCTCGACCGTCTCTTCCGGCAGGCGCGGCGGGATTACGAGGTCCATGCCGCCCTCGTCGTACTTGGCCGAGTAGTCGTACCAGTCCGCGCCGCTGAAGCCGTGCGACTCGATCTCGCCCGGCAGCGACGCCTCCGGGCGCTCGTTGCCGAGGACGCCGCACTCGACCTCGATCCCGTCGACGAACTCCTCGACGAGGACCTTCTCGTCGTGTCGGAACGCGACCTCGACCGCGGCGGCGAGCTCCTCCTCGTCGCGCGCCTTCGAGATGCCGACCGACGAGCCGAGGCGGGCGGGCTTGACGAAGACCGGGAAGCCGAACGGGTTCGCCGGCGGATCGCCCTGGCGAAGCGTGACGTTCCTGGTCACCGGGACGCCGCGGTCGCGCATGACGGCCTTGAAGACGTCCTTGTCCATCGCGAGCGCCGAGCCGAGCACTCCCGCGCCGACGTACGGCACACCTGCGAGCTCGAGCAGGCCCTGAACGGTTCCGTCCTCGCCGAAGGGGCCGTGCAGGACCGGGAAGACGACGTCGACCTCGCCGAGCGTCGCCGGCACCTTCGAGGTCGGGACCGGCAGCGTCTCGGCTGTCGTGCCGTTCTCGCCGGTCCCGAGCTCCCAGCGCCCGTCGCGGCCGATCTCGACGCTGACGGTGTCGTAGCGCTCCGGGTCGAGCGCCTCCAGCACCGAGCGCGCCGACGCGAGCGAGATGTCGTGCTCGGACGAGCGCCCTCCGAGCAGCACGGCGACGCGGACGCGGCGGCTCACGGCGTGGCCGGTGGGGGCGGCGGTGCCTGCGCGGCCTGGCGCCCGACCGTGATCGTCACCGTCGAGCCCTGCTTCGCTTTCGTGCCGCCGGTCGGGCTCTGGCTGAGCACGATCCCGACGAGGCCGGGATCCTGGACGTCCTGTTGCTGCACCTGGACGGTGAAGCCGGCCGCCTGCAGGGTCGACTTCGCCGACCCCTCGTCCTGGCTCGTCACGTCCGGAACGGTGGAGGTCTTCGGGCCTTTCGAGACGCTGAGCGTGATCGTCGAGCCCGCAGGAGCGCGGCTCGGGCTCTCGTCGATCACCGTGCCCTTCGGCTGGTCGCTGTCGACGTCCGTGCGCTTGACGCCGAAGCCCTGCTGCTGCAGCGAGGCCGCCGCCTGGTCGTAGGGCAGGCCGACGACGTTGGGGACGTCGACCTCTGCCGGGCCCGACGAGTAGTTGATGCGCACCGCGCTGCCCTTCTCGACCACCTTGCCGGCCGGCGGATCCTGTCCGGTCACGGTGTCCACCGGTTTGCTCGAGGGCACGGGGAACGCCTTCGGGCTCAGGCCCGCGTTGACGAGCGCGCTGATCGCGGCGTCGCGGTTCTGGCCGACCACGCTCGGCACCGGGACGGTGGGCGGCCCGGTCGAGACGGTTATCTCGACGGTCTGGTGCTTTTGAACTTTCGTGCCGGGATCGGGGCTCTGGCTGATCACCTGCCCCTTCGGTGCGTCGGTGCTGGGCTCACGGTGGACGCTCGGCACGAGGCCGGCGTCGGTGATCTTCTTGACGGCGAGCTGCTCCTGGATTCCCGCGACGGCGGGTACCGAGACCGGCTTGTTCGCGGCGAGCTGGTCCTGGATCTTCGTGTACGCGAACCACGCCGCGGCCCCGGCGGCGATCAGCAGGAGGATCGAGAGCACCCAGGGCCAGACCGGGCGCCGGCGCCTCGGCGGGCCTTCGTAGCCGTAGTAGCCGGCGGGCGGCGTGCGACCCGGCGGCCCCGTGCCGACCGGAGGCGCGGTGGTCGGCCTCGCCATCACGGAGGTGGGCGCGGCCGCCATCACGCCCGAGCCGGCGAGGACGGCGGTCGCCGCTGTCTCGGTCACGGGGTCGAGCGGCATTCCCTCGAGCACGCGCTGCAGGTCGGCGTCCATCTCCTCGGCGCTCCGGTAGCGCTCGTGCGGGTCCTTGGCCAGTGCGCGCAGGACGACGGAGTCGAGGTCGTGCGGCACCTCGGGCCGGTGCTCCGAGGGCGGCACCGGCACCTCCGAGAGGTGCTTCATCGCGATCTCCAGCGGCGTGTCGCCGGTGAACGGAACCTGGCCCGTCAGCATCTCGTAAAGCACGACGCCGACCGAGTAGAGGTCGGAGGTCTGGTCGACCGGGGCACCGCGCGCCTGCTCGGGCGAGAGGTACTGCGCCGTGCCGATGATCGAGCCGACTTCGGTCATCTGGCTCGCGCCCGAGCGCGCGATGCCGAAGTCCGTCACCTTCAGCCGCCCCTCGCCGCCGACGAGCACGTTGTGCGGCTTGATGTCGCGGTGGACGATGCCGTGCTTGTGCGCAAAGCCGACCGCGGCCAGGATCTGCCGGGCGTAGTCGATCGCGATCTTGATCGGCGCGGGGCCGCGCCCCACGATCAGCTCCTTGAGGGAGCGGCCGTCCAGGTACTCCATTGCGATGTAGTAGGTGCCCTCGGCCTCGCCGCGGTCGTAGATCGAGACGATGTTCGGGTGGCTGAGGCCGGCGGCGTTCTTCGCCTCGCGCCGGAAGCGCTCGATGAACGAGTCGTCGGCCGCGTGGCGGTCGTTGAGGATCTTGATCGCGACGCGCCGGCCGAGCTCCTGGTCCTCGGCGAGATAGACGTCCGCCATGCCGCCCGCGCCGAGCTTCCGCTCGATGCGGTAGCGCCCGTCGAAGACGGAGCCGATCAGCGTGTCGGAGACGGCCATGTCCTCACCAGAGGTTAGGGGTTCGACTTCCCGTTCAGGATTGCCTCCATCACGGCCTTCGCGATCGGCGCCGCCGTCGTGCCGCCCGCGCCGTGCTGGTTCTGCAGCACGACGGCGATCGCGACTCTCGGCGCGCCCGCCGGCGCGAAGGCGATGAACCACGTCGTGTTGGGCGTACCCGGCCCTCCGGTCTCGGCAGTGCCGGTCTTGCCGGCGACCTGCACGCCCGGGATCTGCGCCGAAGTGCCGGTGCCGCCGGTGACGACCGCCTCCATCATCCTCGTGAGGTCGTCAGCGGTGTGGGTCGTCATCGCGCGCTTGTACTTGCGCGGCTTGATCCGCACGACGACTCCGCCTGAGGGATTCGTCACGCGGTCGAGAGCATGCGGCTCCATGATCACGCCCTTGTTTCCCACCCCCGCCGCGACCATCGCCATCTGCAGCGGCGTGGTGAGCATCCGCTCCTGCCCGAAGGCGAGGCGGCCGGGGTCGACCTGGGTCGCCGGGTCGCTCGGGTAGAAGAGCTTGCCCTTGTTGTAGAGCCCGCTCGGCGCCCGCTCGTTCCCGGGCGTCTCCAGCGGAGGGTTCTGGTAGAAGCCGAACTGCTTCGAGGTGCCCAGGATTCGGCCGGCGCCGATCGTCTTCCCGATGTCGCAGAAAACGGCGTTGATCGAGTGTTCGAGTGCCTGCAGGAAGTCGACCGAGCCGAAGCTCTCGACGTTCCCCTGGTCGGCGAAGTTGTGCACCTGCTTGCCGTACTCGATGCAGTAGCCCCGGTCGACGAACCGCGAGTCGATCGTGTACTTGCCGGAGTCGAGGGCGGCCGCGCTCGTCACCACCTTGAACGTCGATCCCGGCGTGAAGAGTCCGGCGGTGGCGCGGTTGAGCAGCGGCGCGGCGGGCGAGCACGCGGCCTGGATGTTGCTGATCCGGTCGAAGTGGCTCTCGACGAGGTTGGGGTCGTAGGTCGGCCGCGAGGCCATCACGAGCAGCTTCCCGGTGCGCGGGTCGAGCGCGACCACGGAGCCGCATTTGCCGGCGAGCTGCTGCATCGCAACCCGCTGCGCGTTCGGCTTGACCGTCAACCAGACGTCGTTGCCCTTGATGGTGGCGCCGCGGATCTTGTCCAGCGTCGTCTTGAGGACGGTGTCGAGGTTCGAGTTCGCGCCCGTCAAGTAATCGTTTAGCGACGACTCGAGCCCGGCGCGCGAGCGCGACTGGGTCGAGTAGCCGACCAGGTGCGCGAACAGGCTGCCCTGCGGGTAGCGCCGGAGGTAGAGCTTCTGGCCGCCGACGTTCTTGATCCGGTTCGAGGCGAGGATCGTGCCGTCGGCGGCGCGGATCAGCCCCCGCCGGATCGAGAACTGCGCCACGCGCTGGATCTCGTTGTCCTGCCGGTCGGCGAGCCCCGCGGAGGCCCAGGTCTGCCAGTAGGTGGTGGCGACGATCAGGGCCGTCAGCAGCGCGATCCCGAGCAACGCGAGCTTGGTGATCTGGCGGTTCATGTGCGCTCCGCGTTGGCCCGGTTGGAGATCAGCAGGAGGCCCGCGAGCAGGACGAAGTTCGCGACGACGCTGGAGCCTCCGTAGCTGATGAACGGCAGCGTGATTCCGGTCAGCGGGATCAGGCGCAGGATCCCGCCGACGATGATGAACGTCTGCAGCGCGAAGGCGAACGTCAGACCGATCGCGAACAGCTTCGAGAAGCCGTCGTTGGCGAGCTCGGCGATCTTGAAGCCGCGCGCGGCGAAGAGCATGTAGACGAGCAGCAGCGCGGCGACGCCGACGAGACCGAGCTCCTGTGCGAGCGCGGAGTAGATGAAGTCCGTGTTCAGGTACGGGATCAGCTGGCCGCCGCCGGTCGTCGTGAACGTTCCCTTGCCGAGGCCGGTGCCGAACCAGCTGCCGTGCGCGACCGAGTAGAGCGACTTGACGAGCTGGTAGCTCGCGCAGTCCTGGCGAAGCGCCTTGCCGCCGGTGAGCCCGCAGTAGACCGGGTGGTCGGTCCAGGGATGGAGCCAGATCGTGACGCGGTCGCGGACGTGCCCGACGTAGTGGTAGACGGCAAACGCGCCGGCGAGGAAGAGCGTGGCGCCGATGGCGACGTAGAGCGCGCGGCCGGTCGCCACGTACAGCATCGCGAGGAAGATCCCGAAGTAGAGGAGCGCCGAGCCGAGGTCGTTCGTCTCGACGAGGACGAGCATCGCGCCGCCCCAGATCAGGAGCAGCGGCCCGAAGTCCTTCAGCCGTCCCTGCGCGAGCACCTCGCGCTTCTCACGGAGGTAGCCGGCCAGGAAGACGATCAGGAAGACCTTCGCGAGCTCGCCCGGCTGGAACTGCAGCGAGCCGACGTGCACCCACAGCCGTGCGCCGTTGACGGACTGCCCGAAGACCGGGAGCGCGGGCAGGACCAGCAGCAGGATGGCGCTGACGCCGAACAGGTACTTGTACGACTCGAGCCGCCGGTAGTCGTGGCGAAGCAGCAGGAGCGTGACGGCGAAGGCGCCGAGCGCGACCACGATCCAGAGCCCCTGGCGGAAGGCGTCGTCCGGGTTGAGTCGGTAGATCTCGGTCAGGCCGATCCCGGTCAGCAGGCCGGCCATCGGCAGCAGGTACGGGTCGGCGAACGGCACCGTGTACCGCGCCACTAGGTGGGCGGCCAGGTAGAGCGCGAAGAAGAAGCCGGCGTACGACAGCGACGCCGTCGAGACGACGTCCTGGCGCGCGATGTAGACGCTCGCGAAGCCGAGAGCCGTGAGCACGCCGACGACGACGAGGTTCGCCAGCTCGCGGTTCCTGTAGCTCATCAGCCGTCTCCGATCTGCTCTTCGTAGTGGCGCACCCTCGCGCGCGCGGCGCTTTCGCCGCTCAGGTGATGGTCGAAGAGCTTCTTCCGCTCCGCCTGACTCAACTGCGCCGTTAGCAGCGGGCTGACGTAGACGGCGCGGTAGAGCTTGATGTTCCCGACGAGGTTCCACGGCACGCCCTGGTAGACGGCGACGTGGCCGTCGGGCTCCGCGCCGACGAAGTGGGAGCGCCAGAGCCCCCAGACGGCGCCGCCCAGGACGGCCAGTACGACGAGGAGGCCGATCACCGCGAAGAGCGCGTTGCGACCGGCGTGGCCGCCGTCGCGGCGCTCGTGCTCCGGCTCGCCGACGGCGACGGCCGGGACACGGTCGAGCTCGCTGAGCGTGGCGTCGTCGTCGTCCTCGACCGGAGGCAGTGCGACCGTGCGCTCAGTGACGCCGTCGGCGCCGCCGGCGATCTCGAAGAAGACGACCGTGATGTTGTCGTCGCCCCCGCCCTTGTTCGCCGCGCGCACGAGCGCCTTCGCGGCCGACCGCAAGTCGGAGCGGTTGCGCTCGACCTCGCGCAGGATCGTGTCGTCGTCGACCATCGAGGTGAGGCCGTCCGAGCAGAGGATGAAGAGGTCGCCCGGGCGCGTCTCGACCGAGAACGTGTCGACGTCCACGTCCGGGTCGGTGCCGAGCGCGCGCGTGATCACCGAGCGCTGTGGGTGCGTGTCGGCCTCCTCCGGCGAGAGCTTCCCGCTGCGGACGAGCTCGGCGACCAGCGAATGGTCCTCCGTCAGCTGCTCCAGGCGGCGGTCGCGGATCAGGTACGCGCGCGAGTCGCCGACATGCCCGATCGCGACGCGCCCGTCCTCGACGAGCGCGACCGTGATCGTCGTGCCCATCCCGGTGGCGGAAGAGTCCTGCGTCTGGCGCTCGTAGACACGGCGGTTGGCCTGCTGGATCAGCTCGTCGACGCGTTCCTCGCCGCCGCTGCGGTTCGTGTCGTCTCGTAGCGCCGCGGCCGCGAGGCCCGAGGCCAGCTCGCCCGCCTGGGCGCCGCCCATCCCGTCGGCGACCGCGAACAGCGGCGGCTCGCAGACGTACGCGTCCTCGTTGTGTCTTCGACGCCTGCCGGTGTCGGTGATGCTCGTGCTCTGGCCGAGACTCGGGCTCATGGCTCGTACCTCAGCTCGGTCTCGCCGATCCGCAGCACGTCGCCCGGCGCGAGCTTCTTTGCACTCGTCAGGCGGATGCCGTTCAGGTAGGTGCCGTTCGTCGAGCCGACGTCCTCGAGCCAGACGCCGTCGCGCCGGGGCTCGACCCGCGCGTGGTTCGACGAGGCGTACTCGTCGCGGGCGAGGTTGACGTCGTTGCGCGAGCCGCGCCCGAGTAGGAGCGCCGCCGAATCGAGGATCAGCTCGTCGCCTTCGTCCAGCGCGGGGCTCTTGACCACGACGAGGCGCCCGCTCTCGATCGGCTGCGCCTCCCCGAGGCCAGGCACCGAGCCGGGCGCGAGGACGAAGCTCTCCTGCGGCATGCGCACGTCCTTCGCCGCCGAGCGGACGATCCGCCAGATGAAGAGGTAGAGCAGGACGAGGAACGCGAGCTTCAGGACGAGCAGCGCCTCCTCGACGGCAACCGAGGCGACGGGCATCAGTCGTTCTCGGTTTCCCGCCGGAAGACGAGCTCGGTCGAGCCGAGCGTGATCTTGTCGCCCTGGCGCAGCTTGGCTCGTTTCTGGCGGCGCCCGTTCACCTCCAACCCGTTCGTCGAGCCGAGGTCGACCACCCAGTAGGCCGCGCCCTCCTGGCGCACTTCGGCATGCCGGCGCGAGACGTTCGGGTCGGCGAGCTGGATGTCGCAGTCCTTCGAGCGCCCGATCGTGACCGGGCCGCCGTCGAGCTCGTGCTTCGCGCCGTCCACGGTCAGGCTGACGATCTCCCGGCCGAGGCCGAGCTCCTCGACCGAGACCGCCTCGGTCTCGACCGGCTTGCGGTAGACCATCGTGTGGGCCGGCTCCGCCTGCGGCTCGGGCTGACCGGGCTGCGGCACGGCGCCCTGCACCATGCGCGTCGCGATCCCGAACTCGCCCATCTCGAGGTCGTCGTCGGTCTCGAACTTGACTTCGGGCGGCGAGAGCAGCTCGTAGCGCTCTCGACGGGCGTTCTCGGCGATGTACTCCTGCAGCTCGCTCTGGAGCGAGTCCTCGTAGTTTGCGAACTGCTCGCGGTCGGACGACGCGAGGTAGACCGTGTACTCGTTCGGCGCGTAGACCCGCGAGACCGAGACCACGCGGTGGTCCTCCATCTCCTTGACGAGCTTGCGGGCGAGCTCGACGGGCTGCACGTGCGTGCGAAATGCGCGCCCGAAGACACCCTCGAAGAGGCCTTCCAGCTTGTGCTCGATGTTCCTGAGGACGCTCATCCGGCCGGGTTATGCCCCCGGGGGCTGAAGATTAGCTTCGGGCTCTGAAAGCCAGCACCATGCACGTGGCCCAGATCGACACGACGAGCGGGGCAGCGGCTACCGCCGGCGCCGGCAGGAGCGTCGCGGCGATCAGGGCGGCGCCGAAGCCCGCGATCCACCAGGGCCCGCGCTCGCGCACGTGCGGGATCGCGACGGCGGCGGCGGCGAGCACCACGGCCTCCAACAGGATCGCCGGGTGGCTCTCGAGCGCGTGCAGCAGGGCGAAGGTGACGGCGGAGGGATCGCCTGACCCCGCGATGCCGATGCCTTTCGGCGGCTTGGCTCCCGTGAACGGCAGCGACGCGTGCCGCAGACCGGCCACGAGCGCGGCCAGGAGCACCGCGGTGGCGACCTGGGCCGCGCGGCGCACCGGGCTCCGGATCCACTGGCTCGCCAGCGGCAGCAGGCCGAGCGCCAGCAACGGCGCGAGCACCGGGCCGAGCACGAGGAAGAGCCCCTCGCGCGGCGCCCGCCACGAGAGCGCGAGCCAGATGCAGGCAAGGGCGCCGTAGGCGAAGGCCAGGCCTGACGAGACGTTCCCGAGCGGCAGCACGGGCACGGCGAGCGAGAACGCGAGGCCGAGGCGCGGCCGAACGAGGGTCAGCGCGGCGGCGATCAGCGCCAGCAGCGGCACGGCGAGCCCGGGGAAGAACGGCACCGCCGCGGCAGTCCAGCCGGCGAAGAGGGCGGCGGCTGCCGGGGCGGCGAACTGCATCGGCACCCGGACGGTCGGGATCGTGGTCCGCGTCCCCCGGCGGCGGACGCGCTCGGCGAACGCGTCGCGCAGCTCGTGGGCCAGCAGCGCCGCCGACGGCCGCGCGGCCGGGTCGAGCGCAAGCATCCGGTCGACGAGCGCGCAGAGCGGCTTCGACAGGTCAGGCCGAACCGAGCCGAGGGGTGCGGCGCCGGCCTCGATCCGCTTGGCCGTCTCGAGCAGCGACCCGTTCCAGAACGGGTGCCAACCCGAGAGCGACTCCCAGAGCATGGCACCGACCGCCCAGACGTCGGCCGGCGGGCCGCCGGACTCGCCGTGCACGAGCCGCTCGGGCGGCACGTAGGCGAGCGTTCCCGGCACGTCGCCCGTGGCGGTGAGCGACTCCTCCTCGGCGAGCTGCGCCAGCCCGAAGTCGAGCAGCCGCGCGGAGATCCCGTCGCACTCGGCGAGCAAGACGTTCGACGGCTTCACGTCGCGGTGCACGATCCCGCGCGCGTGCGCGTGGGCCAGGCCCTCGAGCACCTGCGCGGCGGTCTCGACGGCATCGGCGTCGGTCAGTTCCCCGGCCCGCAGGGCCTCGCGCATCGTCTTGCCGGGGACGTACTCGTAGGCGATGTAGACGTTGCGGGCGTCGCGTTCGAACCCGTAGGCCCGCAGGCAGCGCTCGTGCCGCAGGCGCGCCGCGGCCAGCGCCTCGCGTTCGGCGCGCGTCGCCGCCTTGCCCTCGCGCGGGACGATCTTCAGCGCGACGTCCAGGCCGTTGCGCTCGTCGCGCGCCAGCCAGACCGAGCCCGAGCCGCCGCTCCCGAGCGGGCGCAGGGGCCGGTAACGCTCGGCCACGAGCGCGCTCGAGGAAAGCGCAAGGGCCGCCTCCGCCACGATGCACTTCGTTTGGCGCTGCCGCTGAGAGTCCTGCCCCGACCGATGAAGACGCTAGAGTGAGCCGACTTTTTCCTGCAAAAGCCGGGCGCCCCATGACCGAGCACGACACCGACATCGACTTCGACTTCTTCGAGGACGAACCGCCGACGCAGGAGTCGTCGCGGACGGAGCGGCTGATCCCGCGCCGTGGCCCGCGCGGCCCACAACGGCCGCCGCGTGGGCCCACGAACCTGACGCCGCTGCTCAGGCTCGTCGGCCTGATCGCCTTCGCGATCCTGATCGTCGTGTTGCTCGTCTTCTGGGTCCAGAGCTGCCAGGCCAGCAGCAAGGAGAAGACGTACAAGAGCTACATGACCAAGGTCTCCGAGGTCGCCGGCTCCTCGCAGCAGATCGGCAAGCAGCTCAACCAGGTGCTGCTCGCGCAGGGCCAGAAGGAGGCGCAGCTAGAGCAGAAGATCACGGGCCTCGCGCGCCAGGAGCAGCTCGACGTCCAGCGCGCGCAGCAGATCACGCCCCCGGGCACGCTTCGCGACGAGCACAACGCGCTGATCCAGACGCTCGAGTACCGCGTCAGCGGCCTCAACGGCCTCGCCAGCGCCCTGGCTGCGACGGCCAAGTCGAAGGACACGACCCGCGCAGGCTCGCTGCTCGCGGCGCAGATGCAGCGGCTGCTCGCGAGCGACGTCATCTACCAGGACTCGTTCAAGGCGCCGTCGGCCCAGCAGCTCAACCGCCAGGGCGTGACCGGGACGAACGACAGCGGCGGCCCGCTCGTGCCCGACTCGAACTTCCTGCAGAGCGCCGACCTCGTCACGCCGACCGCGATGATCACCGTGCTCGGCCGCATCCGCGGGGCCGCGACGACGCCCAGCACCGGCGGCCTGCGCGGGACGAACATCGAGACGCTGAAGGTGCTCCCGGCGGGCACGGAGCTGAGCACGTCCACGCAGACCAAGATCGTCCCCTCGACGAACATGACGTTCCAGCTGACGGTCAAGAACTCCGGCGATTCGCAGGAGTCGAGCATTCCCGTGACGCTGAAGATCGTGCAGTCCTCGGGCGGCACGATCGTCAAGCGCGCGACGATCGATTTCATCAGCCCGGGCGAGACGAAGCCGGTCACCTTCGGCGGTGACTTCTCCAAGATCACGTTCGCCGCGCCTGCAACGGTGAAGGTCGAGGTGCAGCCCGTGCCGGGCGAGACGAACACGAGCAACAACTCCGCCGACTATCCGGTCATCTTCTCGACGGCATAACCGGTGAGCTTCTCGAGCGCGACCGCCGCCTGGATCGCGATCGCAGCCGCAGTGGTGGCCGTGCTCGCGCTGTTGGCGGTCGTCTGGATGGTGCTGCGGCTCCGCCGCCTACGGGAGGGCCAGGCAGTTCTGCTCGGCGACGGCAAGACCGACCTCGTCGACTTCGCCGTCTCGCTGCAGGGCCGCATCGACGACCTGCACCGCGCGGTGGACGAGATCGCGGCCGGCCTCGTGCGCGTCGACCGCCGCGTCGACAACTCGGTCACGAACATCTCGATCGTCCGCTACGACGCCTACGAGGACACCGGCGGCCACCAGTCGGCGTCGCTCGCGGTGCTCGACTCGGCCCGTTCGGGGGTCGTCGTGACGGCGATCCAGGGCCGCGACTATGCCCGGATCTACATGAAGGAGCTCGACCGGGGGCGCGCGTCGATCGCGCTCTCACCCGAAGAAGCGGAAGCCGTCGAGAGGGCCATGTCCCGCTAGAACGCCCTACGGGCTAACCCGCGCAGAGCACTCGGCCTGGCGGCCGAGTCCTGCACGCTGGCTGCTAAATTCGGCGCGATGCAGCAGGTTCTCGTGTTGAACGCTAGTTACGAGCCGCTGAACGTCACGACCGTTCGGCGCGCACACGTGCTCGTGTTCAAGGGCAAGGCCGAGGTGATCGAGGAGCTCGACCAGCCTCTCAGATCGGCGACGGGAGCATTCCCGTGGCCCCACGTGATCCGGCTCGTCCAGTACGTCCGCGTCCCGCGCACGCTGCAGCGGAAGATCTCGAGGCGAGCGCTCTTCGCCCGCGACGGCTGGCGCTGCATGTACTGCGGCACGACCAACGGCCGGTTGACGCTCGACCACGTCGTGCCGAGGAGCCGCGGCGGCGAGTCGGTCTGGGACAACGTCGTCACCTCGTGCGCGCCCTGCAACATGCGCAAGGGGAACCGGCTCCCGCACGAGGTCGAGATGACCCTGCGCAAGCCGCCCCGCGCGCCCGCGCCGGTGCTCTTCATCCACCTGGCGACATCGAAGATCCCGAACGGTTGGCAGCCGTACCTCGCCGGGCTCACCGACGAGGCGTCTACCGCGACGGCTTAGGCCGTCTCCACCGGCAAGCCGAGCTGCTCCCACTGGCTCCACGAGCCGGGGTAGAGCCTGCCCTCGCGGCCGGATAGGGAGAGACGGTGGAGCGTCACGCAGGCGGTGACGCCGGAGCCGCAGTAGGCGACGAGCTCGCCGTCGGGCAACTCGGGGAGCAGGTCGTCCCACGGTGTGTTGAGCGCGCCCGGGACGCGGCCAGGCACCTTGTCGATCGGGTTTTCCTCGCCGCGGAACCGCTCCGGTCTGCGTGCGTCGACGACGACCAGCTCGTCCAGCCGGGCGGCCAGCTCGTCCGCATCGATCACGTCGTCCGTTCGCGGGCGCGGTGTGACGACGGCCGGCTCGACTTCCTCCTCGCCGGTCGCAAGCGGTCCGCGCCAGGCGTCGAGCTCGAGGACCGCGCAGTCGTCGTGGCCGAAGTGGCGCAAGAGCCACCAGAGCCGCTCGGGTCCGCCCATGTTCCCGTAGGCGACCACGAAGACGTCGTCGCCGATTCCGGCGCGTGAGGCGGCCAGCGCGAAGTCCTCCTCGGTCGGCAGCGGGTGCCGCCCGTTCGGCCCGGCCGGCGACGAGAGGTCCTCGTCCACGTCGAGGAAGGACGCGCCCGGGATGTGCCCGGCCAGGTAGAGCTCGCGGCCGCGGCCGGGCACGCCCAGCTCCCAGCGGCAGTCCACGAACTGGTAGCGGAGGACGCTCAGGCCGAGGTCGTCGGGCGCACCGAGTGGAGCATCGCGACCCCGGAGAGCTTGCCGCACTCGCCGCAGTAGATCGCGATCGACATCCCCGGCTTCGCCGCATCGGCGGGCAGGTTGTACGTCGCGCTGCCCCAGCCGCGCTTTACCTGCCCGAGGAGCTTCCACTCGACGTGGTTGCCCGTCCAGATGCTGCCTTCGAACTTGGCCAGGTAGACCCAGACGTCCGGGCCGCGCTTGGTCGTGAAGTCCTTGCCGAGCTGCAGCTTCAGGTGGCCCGACGAGTCGCGGACCACGCTCGCCGTGCCGGTGGTGCTCCAGGTGATCGTGCGGAAGGTGCCCGAGCTGACCACGCCTGGCGGCCCGTGCGAGACGTTCGAGCCGCCCCGCGCGACCGCGATGCCTGCGGCGAGGCCGCCCAGGACCGCGACGAGCAGAATCGGGAGGACCAGCCGGGGCTTGCGCGAGAAGGCAGCCATCAGCGTCGTCTAAGTGTACGCCCAGACCGCGCGACCGGTTTCAGGCCGCTTCCGCTTCGGGCTTGGCCGGCGCCGCGAGCGCGTGCGCGTGGCCGAGCAGGTGGCGGTGCGCCTCGGTGCCGTAGCCGCCCGGAACCGGGATGTAGAACTCGGGGTAGCCCCACATGCCGTGCTCGCTGACGTCGAGGCCGGCGGTCTCGGTCTCCTCCTCGACGCGGATCCCCCAGAGGTGCTTCATCGTCCAGAGACAGCCGAACGAGGCGCTGAACGTGAATGCGCCGACGGCGGCCAGGCCGAGCAGCTGCACCCAGACCTGGTGCAGCGAGCCGGTGTAGACGAAGCCGCCCGTCCCTGTCTTCAACGTCGCCGCCAGCGCCGGGACGGCAAAGAGGCCCGTGGCGATCGTGCCCCACACGCCGGAGACCCCGTGCACGGCGACCGCGCCGATCGGGTCGTCGATCCCGATCCGCTCGACCGCAAGCACGCCGACGACAGCGATCACGCCCGAGACGAGGCCGATCACGACTGCGGCCCACGGCGCGACGAAGCCGCTCGCGGCGGTGACGGCCACGAGCGCGGCGAGCACGCCGTTCAGCATCATCGAGATGTCGGGCTTGCGGAGCACGAGCCACGCCGTGACCGCGCCGCTGACGGCGCCGGCCGCGGCTGCGAGATTCGTCGTCACGGCCACGTAGGCGAAGAAGCCGACGCGGTCGCCGGTGACGACGCCGAGCGTCGAGCCCGGGTTGAAGCCGAACCAGCCGAACCAGAGGATGATCGTCCCGAGGACGGCGTAGGGGATGTTGTGGCCGGGGATCGCGTTGCCACGGCCTCCTTCGAACTTCCCGATCCGGGGCCCGAGCAGCAGCGCCCCCGCGAGCGCGGCCAGCGCGCCCTGGTAGTGCACGACCGTCGAGCCGGCGAAGTCCTGCATCCCAAGGCCGAAGAGCCAGCCGCCGCCCCAGACCCAGTGCGACGTGACGGAGTAGATCAGCGTGAAGACCGCGCCGAAGACGAAGTAGACCCACAGCTTGGCGCGCTCGGCCATCGCGCCCCAGACGATCGCCAGCGAGACGCCGGCGAAGACGACTTCGAACAGGTAGCCCGCCGCTCCGGGAACGGTCGTGAAGAACGAGTACGGCGCCTTGCCGACGGCGAGCAGCGAGTCGACCGACGGTGCGAAGCCGTGGGTGCCGACGAGCGAGTTGCCGTCGCCGAAGGCGATCCCGAAGCCGACCGCCCAGTAGACGAGCGAGCAGACGCCGAAGATGAGCACGTTCTTGCCGGCGATGTGCGCGGCGTTCTTCATTCGCGTCAGGCCCGCCTCGAGGAACGCGAAGCCGGCCTGCATGAACATCACGAGCACCGCGGCGACGACGACCCAGATCGTGTTCGCGGCCAGCAGGAGGTTGGCGTTGCTCATGCTGCTTCCTCGAGCGGCAGGCCGGTGCGGTGGTGCGTGACGTGGGCGACCGGCGTCGTCCAGACGAGCCCGTCGCCGCTCTCGTTGCCGCTGCGGGCCGCGTCGGCGACGGTGGCCGCGACGTCGGCGGCGACCGTGTCGTCCACGACGAACGTGAGCAGCGCCTTCGGCAGGAAGCGCGACTCGAACACGCGGCCGCGGTACTCGTGCGTGATCCCGCGCTCGCGGCCGTGGCCAACCGCCTCGACCACGGTCACGCCGACGTGGCCGGTCTGCTCCTCGACCGCGTCGATCACGATTTCGACCCGCTCGCGCAGGACGACGGCCTCGACCTTGGTCACCTCGGTACCTCCGTTTCGGACAAGGCCCAGGGACTGTCCCCCGGACACGGCTGGAATGGACACGTCCGCTGGGCCCACTTCCGGCGCTCTGCCGGCGCACCCGCGATCGGCCACGTCCGAACCGGTCGTGACCCAGGGACAGTCCCTAGGGCTTGGCTCACGAGACCACCTCGCTTCGCCGTTCGACCAGGACGGTGTCGCGCCAGACGCCGTGGAGCCGGGCGATGCGCTCCCGGGTGCCGACGGTCCGAAAGCCGAAGCGGCGCAGCAGCGCAAGGCTCGGCCCGTTCTCCGGGAAGACGCTCGTCTGCAGGGTCCAGATCCCGTCACGCCCGGCGCTCTCGACGACCGCGGCGAGCAGCTCAGAGCCGACGCCCTTGCCGCGCGCGCTCTCGGCGACGTAGACGCTTATCTCCGCGACGCCCTCGTAGCACGGCCGCCTCGACACCGGGGCGAGCGCGATCCAGCCGACGACTCGCCCGTCCTCCTCGGCGACGAGCCGGTGCCCCGCGAGGTGCGACTCGTCCCACGCCTCCCAAGACGGAACCTCGGTCTCGAACGTCGCGTTGCCCGTAGCGATCCCCTCCTCGTAGATCCGCGCGACCTCCGGCCATTCGTCAGCTCGGAGGTCGCGCACGATCAACGCTTACGCCGCGAACGCGTCCTCGATCAGCGCCTGCGCGGTGACCGACTCGATCGTCTGCACGATCCGCCCGGTGATCCGGTACGGGTCTGCCATCGAGTTCGGCCGGCGATCCTCGAGGTAGCCCCGGTGGCCGTCGGCGACGAAGCTGTGAGGGATGCGGATCGACGCGCCGCGGTCGGCGACGCCGTACGTGAACTCGTCGATGGCCGCCGTCTCGTGCAGGCCGGTCAGGCGCAGGTCGTTCTCGGGCCCGTAGCACGCGATGTGCTCGTCGCGCGCCGCCGAGAACGCGCCCATCAAGGCTGCGAAGTACTCCTCGCCTCCGATCTCTCGCAGGTGCTTCGTCGAGAAGTTCGTGTGCAGGCCCGAGCCGTTCCAGTCGACCTCGGCGCCGAGCGGCTTCGGGTGGAAGTTGACGTCGACGCCGTAGCGCTCGCAGAGGCGGAGCATCAGGTAGCGCGCGATCCAGAGCTCGTCGGCGGCGCGCTTGGCACCCTTGCCGAAGATCTGGAACTCCCACTGCCCCTTCGCGACCTCGGCGTTGACGCCCTCGATCGCGATACCGGCCTCGATGCAGAGGTCGATGTGCTCGTCGACGATCCGCCGGGCGACGTCACCGACGTTCTTGAAGCCGACGCCGGTGTAGTACTCGCCCTGCGGCGCCGGAAAGCCTTCCTTCGGGAACCCGAGCGGCGAGCCGTCCGTGTAGAGGAAGTACTCCTGCTCGAAGCCGAACCAGGCGTCGGGGTCGTCCGCGGTCGCGGCGCGGGTGTTCGACGGGTGCGGCGTGCCGTCGGGCAGCAGCACCTCGCACATGACGAGGTGTCCACGGTTGCGCGCCGGGTCGGGAAAGAGCGCAACCGGCCGGAGGAAGCAGTCGGAGCTCGAGCCGGCGGCCTGGCGGGTCGAGCTGCCGTCGAAGTTCCAGAGCGGCAGCTGCTCGAGGGTCGGCTCGGTGTCGAAGTCGACGATCTTCGTCTTGCTGCGGAGATTCGGAACGGGCTCGTAGCCGTCGAGCCAGATGTACTCGAGCTTGTGCTTCATGCTGGTTCCTCCTGGGTTCGGACCAAACAAAAAGGGCCCAGGACTCCGCTGAGTCCTGAGGCCCCAATGCCTCCGCGCCCGCCGTCGGCGGCGAGCACTGAGCTCAAATTAGCGAAAGAAACGGACGGCGTCTAGCAGCGACGCAGCTTCGCGCAGGCGAGCCGAATCGGCACGGCGAAGTTGATGTTCTCGCCGCCGCCGGCGACGAGCACGCCGACGACGTTGCCGTTCTTGTCGAGCGCCGGCCCGCCGGAGTTGCCCGGGTTCGCGGCCGCGTCGGTCTGGATCGCGCTGCTCGTCACGCGGCTGACGATGCCGGTCGTGACCGTGCCGTAGAGGCCGTAGGGACTTCCGAGCAGGAGCAGCTGGTCCCCTGCGCGCGGCGGCTGCGTCCGCGCCGACTGCCAGAGCGGCGCTGCCCCCGCCGGCTTGGCGCTGATGCGGATCACGGCCAGGTCGTGCTTCGGGTCGACGGCGTCGATCTCGCCGCTCCAGGAGCCGCCTTTGCGCGACACGGTCACGGCTCCGCTGACCTGGCCCTCGACGACGTGGTTCGCGGTGAGCAGATAGCTCCCGTTGGCGTCGCGCCAAGCGATGAAGCCGCTTCCGAGCCCGCGGTCGGTCTCGACCGTGAACACGCTCTTCAGGACACGCGAGGCGAGCGGGGCGATGCCGGTGTCACGGCGCTTGAGGGTCTGCTCGGCCGAGCCGAGGCGCCCGGCGAGCGCGGCGTCGCGCGACTGGAGCAGCGTGACCTGCTTCTGCAGCCGCCCGATCTCGGCCCGGCGCGCCGACCGCTCCGAGCCGAGCACGCTCGACTGCCGGTACAGCGCATAGATCGACGCCGCGACGGCCGCCAAGGCGAGCACGATCGCGAACGGCGCGAGCGGCAGTCTGCGGGCGGGGTTGTCGTCCCAGGTCTCGTCGTAGGTCACGGCGGCTCCTCACGTTTCTATCGGCGGCTCCGTTACTTGCCGTTAGAGGGGCCTCGCAGGTACCCTCGGTCGGCGATGTTGCTCCTCGGCTGACTCCGGTTCCTGCGCGCACCGCCCTCTTCGGCGAGTGCGCCCTGTCCGTGTCCCGTCGAGTTGGAGCAACACATGAACGCCCTCGAAGTCCACAACCTGCGCAAGGAGTTCACCCGCCGTGACGGCCGCGGCAAGCGCCGCGTGGCCGCACTGAAGGGCGTCGACTTCGAGGTCGCACGCGGCGAGTGCGTGGCGATCCTGGGCCCGAACGGGTCGGGCAAGTCGACCCTGGTCCGGCTGCTGTCGACCCTGCTGCTCCCCGACGGCGGCACGGCCACGGTCTTCGGCCGCGACGCGTTCAAGGACACGCGCGCCGTGCGGCGGCTCGTCAACCGCGTTTCGGTCGAGGCGAGCTTCTTCAAGAAGATGAGCGCGGTCGAGAACCTGAGCTACGCCGCGCGTTTCTACGGCCTGCGCCCTCACACGACGAGGGAGCGGATCCCGGAGATCCTCGACCGCGTCGGCTTCCCGAGGGACCGCCGCGACGAGCCGATGGAGAACCTCTCGCGCGGCATGCAGCAGAAGGTCGCGCTCGCACGTGCGCTGCTGACCGCGCCGATCCTGCTGCTGCTGGACGAGCCGACGACCGGCCTCGACCCGCGCTCCAAGCAGGAGGTGCAGGAGTTCATCCGCGAGGTGCGCGCCGAGCACGACGCCACCGTCCTGCTCTGCACGCACGACCTGGCCGAGGCCGAGACCCTCGCCGACCGTGTCGGAATCCTCGACGGGGGCGAGCTGCTCTGCCTCGAGCCGGCGGACGAGTTGAAGGCGCGCTATGGCGCGGAGACCCTCGAGGAGGCGTTCTTCGCCGCCAGCGGCCACGCGTTCGAGAACGGCCACGGCGAAGGAGGTGAGGACTGATGCGGACGA
>Ga0207683_10001496_pt1 | contig 21076 bp, 20 predicted proteins | sample KBSM73metaG_FD_184333 | JGI IMG/M metagenome (GOLD analysis project Ga0207683, IMG submission 184333) | Miscanthus rhizosphere microbial communities from Kellogg Biological Station, Michigan, USA - KBS M7-3 metaG (SPAdes) (version 2) | ecosystem: Host-associated > Plants > Roots > Rhizosphere >... | reverse complement strand
CTCAAGACCGCGTTCGCCGAAGTGACGATGAAACCCACCACCGAAGTCGAGCTCCGCGGCGACGATTCGGAGCGGATGCAAAGACTGATCGATGCGCTCGAGTCGCTGGACGACGTGCAGGACGTCTATACGTCGGCCGTGCTGGTCGGCACGCAAGGTTAGGGCCGGTCAGCGCCGAGCGATTGCCCGCCGATGACCGCATCTCCCGGCGTCCGTCGCATCCTCGGTATCGACCCTGGCCTTCGAGTCACCGGCTTCGGCATCCTGGAGCTCCGCGGGACGGTGCTGGTCTACGTGACGAGCGGGTGCATCAGGGCGACCGGCACGAGTCTGCCCGTGCGCCTCGGCGTGATCGCGCGGGACATCGCGCACGTGATCGCCGAAGTGCAGCCCGAAGAAGTCGCGGTGGAGAAGGTCTTCGTCAACGTCAATCCGAATTCGACATTGCTGCTCGGACAGGCGCGCGGCGCCGCGATCGCGGCGGCGGTGCTCGCCGGATTGCCGGTCACCGAGTACACGGCCGGCCAGGTGAAGCAATCCGTCGTCGGCGGGGGACGCGCGCTCAAGCCGCAGGTGCAGGAGATGGTCCGGCGGCTGCTCCGTCTTCCGGGCATGCCGCAGTCCGATGCGGCCGATGCGCTCGCCACCGCGATCTGTCACGCGCACGCGTCGTCCGGCACCGGCGGCTTCGCGCGCGGCGGCTACCGGATGCGCGGCGGCCGGCTCTCGCCCGGATGAGCGCAATGGATATGACCACCCGTCGTCCCCGGGCCGTGATCTTCGACATGGATGGCCTCATGCTCGACACCGAGCCGCTTGCGGCGCGCGCATGGGACGACGCGGCCGAGACGCTCGGCGTCGCGTTCGACCGCACGCTTCCGCCGCGCCTCATCGGCCGCAATTTCACCGATTGCTCCGCAATGATCCGCGCGCATTATGGAGACTTCGCCGACTATCCGGTCGACGCGCTCCTCGCGCACTGGCACGCGGCATACGATGCCATCGTGACGCGCGAGGGCGTGGCGACCAAGCCTGGCGTGTTCGAGCTGATCGATTGGCTGGAAGCCCGCAACATCGTGCGGGCAGTGGCGACCTCGACACGGCGCGATCGCGCGATAAGAAAGCTGACGCACGCGGCGCTGCTCCCGCGGTTCGCGGTGCTCGTGGGCGGCGATGAGATCGCGCGCGGCAAGCCGGCGCCGGACATCTACCTCGAGGCCGCGCGCCGCCTGGGTGTAGCCCCCGAAGGCTGTGTCGTGCTCGAGGATTCGGAGCCCGGCGTGCGTGGCGCATTCGCGGCCGGAATGACCCCGATCATGGTGCCCGACCTGCTTCCACCCTCCGAGCTGCTCCTGCGCGAATCGCCGCGGGTGGTGGACTCTCTGCACGATGTCATCGCCCATTTCGCCGCGCTCGACACCGACGAGTGCGTGCGATAATCATCGATATTCATCGTCAGCGCCCATGATCGGCCGCCTCTCCGGCGTTCTGCTCGAAAAGAACCCGCCGCAACTCCTCCTCGACGTGCAGGGTGTCGCGTACGAGGTCGACGTGCCCATGAGCACGTTCTACAACCTGCCGGGCAACGGCGAACGCGTCACGCTGTTCACGCATCTCGTCGTGCGCGAGGATGCGCACCTCCTGTACGGCTTCGGCAGCGACGCCGAGCGTCGCGCGTTCCGCCAGCTGGTCAAGGTCAACGGGATCGGCGCGAAAATCGCGCTTGCGGTCCTTTCCGGACTGTCGGTCGGCGAGCTCGCGCAGACGATAACGCTGCAGGAGACCGGCCGTCTCACCAAGATTCCCGGCATCGGCAAGAAAACCGCCGAGCGCATCCTGCTGGAGCTGAAGGACAAGCTCGGCGTGGATCTCGCAGCCACGGTGGGCGTGCATCGGCCCGCGCCGGTGTCGTCCGACATCCTGCACGCCCTTCTTTCTCTCGGCTACAGCGACAAGGAAGCGACCGCCGTGGTCAAGCAGATTCCCGACGGTCTCGCGGTGGCGGACGGCATCCGCCACGCGTTGAAGCTCCTCGCCAAGGCGTGACTCGAATCGCGCTGCTACACTCCATGTCGCGATGATCGAGAGCGACGAGCTGAAGCGTGTCGTGACGGGCAAGCCGGCGAGCCCGCAGGAAGAAGCGTTCGAGCGCGCGCTCCGCCCGCGCGCGCTGACCGAGTACATCGGGCAGGAAAAGATACGCGAGCAGCTGTCCATCTTCATCGAGGCCGCGCGCAAGCGCGCCGAGGCGCTCGACCATGTGCTGCTCTTCGGGCCGCCCGGGCTCGGCAAGACCACGCTTTCACACATCATCGCGCACGAGCTTGGCGTCAACCTGCGGCAGACTTCCGGGCCTGTCCTCGAGCGACCCGGCGATCTCGCGGCGCTTCTCACCAACCTCGAGCCGCGCGACGTCCTGTTCATCGACGAGATCCATCGCCTGTCGCCCATCGTCGAGGAGATTCTCTATCCCGCGCTGGAGGATTTCCAGATCGACATCATGATCGGCGAAGGCCCGGCCGCACGCAGCGTGAAGCTCGACCTGCCGCCTTTCACGCTCGTCGGCGCGACGACTCGCGCGGGCATGCTGACCAATCCGCTGCGGGATCGCTTCGGCATCGTCGCGCGGCTCGAGTTCTACAACGTCGCCGAGCTGACCCGCATCGTCGCCCGTTCGGCCGAGCTCCTGCGAATCACGGTTGATCCCGACGGCGCGACCGAGATCGCACGTCGCGCACGCGGCACGCCGCGGATCGCCAATCGGCTGCTGCGGCGAGTCCGCGACTACGCCGAGGTGCGCGCGGGAGGGCAGGTCACGCGCAAGGTGGCGGACGCCGCGCTGTCGATGCTGGACGTCGATGCGTCCGGCCTGGACGTGATGGACCGCAAGCTCATCGAGACGGTGCTCAGGAAGTTCGACGGCGGACCGGTAGGCGTCGACAATCTGGCTGCCGCGATCGGCGAGGAGCGCGACACGATCGAGGACGTGCTCGAGCCCTACCTGATCCAGCAGGGGTTCCTGCAGCGCACGTCGCGCGGCCGCATCGCCACCGCGCTGTCGTATCGGCACTTCGGTCTCGCCCCGCCGACGCCTGGCGCCGCCGCCGACCTGTTTCCCAGCGAATGACGGCCGATCGGCCCTTTTCGTTCCCGGTGCGCGTTTATTACGAGGATACCGACGCCGCCGGCGTCGTCTACTACGCAAACTATCTGAAGTTCATGGAGCGTGCCCGCACCGAATGGCTGGCGGCGTTGGGCTTTCCGCTCGCCCACTTCGAGCGTGAGCATGGCGTCGCTTTCGTCGTCCATCGGGTCGAAATCGACTATCTCGCCCCTGCGCGGCTGAACGATGCGCTGGATGTCACGGTCGAACCCGTCGAGCGCGGTGCGAGCAGGCTCGTCGCCATGCAGGAGGTCCGACGCGGCCCCATGGCCCTCACGAAGGCTCGCGTCGCGCTCGCGTGCGTCGACACCGCACGCTTCAAGCCTGCCCGCATTCCCAAACCCTTGCTCGCCGCTTTCGCCGAATTCGCGTGAATCTCCATACCGACCTGTCGTTCGTGACGCTGATCGCCCATGCGTCGTTCATCGTGCAGGCCGTGATCGCGCTCCTGGCCGTGCTTTCGCTGTGGTCGTGGTGGCAGATCTTCCTCAAGCTCTTCCAGTTGCGCCGGCAGACGCGCGAGACCAGCACGTTCGAGGACGAATTCTGGAAGGGTGGCGACCTCTCGGAGCTGTTTCAGCGAGCCAGCCAGGCGCGCGTAGGCGGCGGCCTCGAGCACATCTTCACCGCGGGATTCCGCGAATACTCCAAGCACCGGAGACAGGGCAGCGCGTCGGCGGTGACGCTCGATGCGGCGCGGCGAGCGATGCGCGCCGCGTACCAGCGCGAAATCGACGCGCTCGAAGCCAATCTCGCGGGGCTCGCGACCGTGGGCTCGGTGTCGCCCTACATCGGACTCTTCGGCACCGTGTGGGGAATCATGAACGCGTTTCGCGGTCTCGCGAACGTAAGTCAGGCGACGCTCGCCAACGTAGCGCCCGGAATCGCCGAAGCCCTGATCGCCACCGCGATCGGACTCTTCGCCGCCATTCCGGCAGTGGTCGCGTACAACCGCTACACGCACGACGTCGATCGCCTCGCGGTGCGCTACGAGACGTTCATCGAGGAGTTCTCGAACATCCTGCAGAGGCAGGGATGATGCCTCGATCACCTGTTCTCGCGTCCCCGCCCGATCGCTGACCCCACCCGATGCGCCGTCAACGCAAGACGATCAACCAGATCAACGTCGTGCCCTACATCGACGTCATGCTGGTGCTGCTCGTGATCTTCATGGTCACCGCGCCGCTCGTGAGCCCGGGACAGATCGAGCTGCCGTCGGTGGGCAGCAAGCTGGTCGTTCCGGTGCAGCCGATCGAGATCGAGCTCGGACCTAACAAGGCAATCAACCTGACGGACAAGGCGGCGAACCCTCCCGCGGTCGCCCGCGTCAGCCGCGACCAGCTCGTCATGCGCATCCTCGACAAGCAGACCAAGGGCAGCGAGCAGCCCGTGGTCATCAGGGCGGACAAGAATGCCCGCTACGAGGACGTGATCGAGGTGCTCGACCTCCTGCAGCGCAACGGCGTGAAGAAGGTCGGACTGCTCGCACGCCCGACGCCCTGATGGTCGCGCGCGAGCGCCCGCATCGCCCGCATCGTCCGCGCGGCGGGTGGACGGCGCTCCTCCTTGCGATCGCGGTCAACGTCGTCTTCATCGGCGTGCTGGTCTTCTCCGTCACATGGCAGAACCGCAAGCCCGAACCCATCACCGCCGAGCTCTACGCGCCACCGCAAAAGGCGCCTGCCGCCGAGCCCCCGCCACCTGCCCCGCGCCCCGAGCCGACGCCGCCCAAGCCCGAGCCCCCGCCGCCACCGCCAACGCCGGAGCCGCCCAAGCCCGAACCGCCGCCAACCCCCAAACCGGCACCTACGCCACCGGTCGTCGAGAAGCCGGATACGCATGCCGCCGACATCGCGCTCAAGGCGAAGCAGGATGCCGAGCGGCGCCAGCGCGAAGAGGCGGACCGGGAGAAGGAAGCCAAGCGTCTCGAGCAACAAAAGAAGGAAGCCGAGGCGAAGAAGCAGGAAGACAAGCGCGCGGCGGAGCAGAAGGATCGCCAGCAGCGCGAGATCGCGGCAATGCGCGCGCAGGCCGATCGCGAGACCCAGACGCGTCAGCAGGCGGATCGCGAAAAGGAGCTGCGCCAGCAGGCCGACCGTGAATCGCGCGATCGTGCCCAGGCGCAGGCCAAAGCCTCTGCCGCCAGCGCTGCGGCGGCCTCCGCTGCCGCGTCGAGCCGCGCACAGGGCGAATGGATCGACCGGATCCGCGCAAAGGTGAAGAGCAACATCATCGAGCCGCCGGATCTAGCGGGCAATCCCGAAGCGATGTTCGACGTGACGCTCCTCCCGACCGGGGAGGTGCTGGAAGTGCAGCTGCGGAAGAGCAGTGGCGTCCGCGCCTACGACGACGCGGTGCAGCGCGCGATCCTCAAGTCGTCGCCGCTGCCCAAGCCGGACAAGGCGGATGTGTTCCAGCGTACGCTGCAGCTTCGCGTGCGGCCGCGCGACTGACGCGCGGGAGCTACCCGCGCGATTTCTTTTCCGAGATCTGGATGGCCGTCCAGCTCCAGTCCGCACGCTGCTCGATCAAATGACGAAGCGTCATGGTGTAGACCGAGCGCCCGGTGGTGAGAATGACCGAGCGGCCTTCGGCGTACTCCGCGGTGGGGACGATCATCGTCTTCACCATCAGCGGCTTGTCCGGGCGCGACGGGGGCGGCAGGTAGAGGGCCTCGAAGCGCGCTCCGATCGTCGACACGTCGACGCCGTTGACGACGAAGCCCATCTCTTCCTTCGACTCGCGCTTGGCGTATACCGTGATCGGCACGACGTTGTCCGCGATGATCGCAAGGCCGCCCTCGACCTCGTCCGGGGAGATCTTGTTAAGGCGTCGCACCACGCCCAGAAGCCATTCCGAAACGTCGGACTGGCGTACGGCCACCAGCGCGCCCAGCGTCAGCGCGTGGCCGACCCCGCCGGTCGCGCCGATGCGCAAGCCCGCGATGCTGCGGTCCTTGACGTGCCACATCGGATCGGTGAATGACGACAGGCTGGCGGCGATCGAGTCGTGCTCGTCGCGAAGCCGACGCTTGAGGGGAGGAACATCGGCGACCGTGTAGACCTCGATCTGCTCCTGGTTCGCGGCCTCGGGCATGGGGTCGCGCGGCGTCGAAGTCGCGAGCTCGTGATTGATGCGGCCGAGTCCGACGCGAACGCGGGCGGTAACCCCACACGCGTTACGCGGATCGCGGCGCAGGTTGGCGTTGAGGTTGGGCGCAACCGCCGGCCGTATCTTTTCGAGGATCGACACGCGCCGCTGATTGATGGACAGCGCCGGCGCGCCGTCGGGGGTTTCCGCATGGCGAAGCGAGGCGATCGCGCGGTCGAGCTGATCGCAAAGCGGCGTCGTGTCCAGGTAACGGAGCATGAGCCCGGTGTCGTTGCCGGCGGGGCGGACCAGCCCGGACTTGCCGCCGACGTCGACCATGAAGCCTTCCATTGAGCGCGCCACGGCGTCGAGCGACAGCCGGCGGCTCCAGCCGCGGAGCTGCGCGTAGGCCCAGTCGAGCTCGAGGGGCGTCATGTTCCCGGAGTTGAGCTGATGAGTCAGCAGGACGTAGACGTATTCCTGCTCGATCGACCATTGCGTGGTATTCGGGCCGTGGCCGAGGGTGGTGGCGAGACGGTCGACCCCCAGCTCCACGGCGCGCATGTACACCTGGTGCAGCTCGACCCACTTGGCGGGAATCCAGCGCTCGTAGCGGAACACGCGGAGCTTGGCATCGGTGCCGAAGAAATGAACGAGCCGCGCGAAAAGCAGCGGAACCAGCGGCTTCCAACGGGGATTGTTGCTTTGCAGGAGCGCCTGCTCCAGCAGCGTCTGATAGGTGGCGATATAGCCTTGAGACAGGTCGAACGCAGCCTTCCAGATGCGATGCGACAGCTGGGTTCCGCTGTCGGCGTTCTCGACGTATTGCTTGACGAGCTGGCGACGGTCCGCGCCAAGGGCGGCGTCCAGGAACAGAACGGCCTGCACGCGTGCCGGATCCAGGTCGGCCTTGCGCGACTGGCGCAGGGCATCGAAAGCGGAGAGCACCAATTGCTGGCGGCCGATCACATCCTGGGCCGGCAGGCCCCGAAGCCATGCCGTCGCGGACTTGACCGAAACCAGCGGATCGTTGGTCTCGCGAGTACTGCTACTGGACGTCAGAAAGCCGAACATGCGATCCGTAGCTCCCGCGTGCATGCGAAATCCCATCGCCGAACGGTGGCGGGAATCGCGTTGAAAAGCCGAAATCGGTCGATACGTGACGCTTTCGGTACGGCTACCATCGCCCGCGTGTCCTGGCGTCGGCTACAATTCGCTACCCTTCGCAGGGAAACCTCCTGTTTCCCGCGCCTTTCACATCTTTCGACGAAGATCGCTCTATGCCGCACTCGCCTCTTCCATTTACAGTCGCCGCTCGTGTAGCTGCACCGCGCCGCATGGTGATCGCAGTCGCGCTGGTGCTTGGCGTGGCCACCGGTTGCGCACAACCCGCCCGCGACACGCCGGCACCGCCCACTCCAGGAGAGAGCAAGTTGAATGCCATGCCCACCACACTGCAAAAAATCGATGTCAAACAAGGCAGTGGCGCCGAGGCGGTGACTGGAAAACCGGTGATCGTCCATTACACCGGGTGGCTTTATGACGAATCCAAGCCCGACAAAAAAGGTGCCAAATTCGATAGCTCGCGCGACCGCCAGGTGCCATTCGGCTTTTTTCTCGGTGCGGGAAAGGTGATTCGCGGATGGGATGAGGGCGTCGTCGGGATGAAGGTCGGCGGTCAGCGCACGCTGGTCATCCCGCCGGCCATGGCGTACGGCGACCGCGGCGCCGGTGGCGTCATCCCACCCAACGCGACGCTCATTTTCGATGTCGAGCTGATCGAAGTGAAATAGGCCGTACGGCGTAGCGATCGCCGCGATGCTTCCGCGCGACAACCCTGCGCCGGTCCACCGGCGCCTCGACTATCGGCCGCCCGCGTTCCTGGTGGACGCGCTCGCGCTCGAGTTCGATCTCGATCCAACCGCCACGACCGTGACGGCGACCTTCGGCTTCCGCCGCAATGAGGCCGCCTTGCCGGACGATCGGGCGGCTCCGCTCGAGCTCGACGGCGAGCACCAGGAAGACCTGCGCGTCGAGCTGGACGGCGTTACCCTGCCCGCGCCGCGCCTCGGCAAGCGCGCCGGCGGGCTTGCGATCCGCGATCTGCCGCCTGCCGGCACGCTGACCATCCGCACGCGGCATGCACCCGCCGCCAATGTCGCGCTCGAAGGCCTTTACGTTTCGTCGGGCGTGTTCTGCACGCAATGCGAGCCCGAGGGCTTCCGGCGCATCACCTTCTTTCCCGACCGCCCCGACGTACTGGCCGAGTACACGGTGACGATCCGTGCCGATCGCGCCGCCTGTCCGGTGCTGCTGTCCAACGGCAACCTGGTCGCCAGCGGGTCGCTGCCCGACGGCCGCCATTTCACCACGTGGCACGACCCGTTTCGGAAGCCCACGTATCTGTTCGCTCTGGTTGCTGGCGACCTGGCGGCGCAGAACGACACGTTCACGACGCGCTCGGGCCGCGACGTGGCGCTTCGCATCTACTCGACGCCCCGCAACCTGCCGCGCTGCACCCACGCCATGGAGTCGTTGAAGCGCGCCATGCGCTGGGACGAGGAACGCTTCGGCCGCGAGTACGACCTCGACACGTTCATGATCTTCTGCGCCGACGATTTCAACATGGGCGCGATGGAGAACAAGGGCCTCAACATCTTCAACAGCCGCCTGGTGCTGGCCGATCCGCTGGTCGCGACCGATGCCGACTATCACGCGATCGAGGGCGTGATCGGCCACGAGTATTTCCACAACTGGACCGGCAACCGCGTCACGTGCCGCGACTGGTTCCAGCTCTCGCTCAAGGAAGGGCTCACCGTCTTCCGCGACCAGGAGTTCTCGAGCGAGATGGGGTCCCGGGCCGTCACGCGCATCGCCGCCGTCGAATACCTGCGCCGCGAGCAGTTCGCCGAGGATGGCGGCCCGATGGCGCATCCGGTGCGGCCGGACGAATACCAGGAGATCAACAACTTCTACACCGCAACGGTGTATGAGAAGGGCTCGGAGGTGATCCGGATGCAGCACACGCTGCTCGGGCCCGAGCGGTTCCGCCGCGGCATGGACCTCTACTTCGAGCGCCACGACGGACAGGCCGTCACGTGCGACGACTTCGTCCAGTCCATGCAGGATGCGTCGGGCGTCGATCTCACGCAGTTCAGGCGCTGGTACGCCCAGGCGGGGACGCCCACCGTCACCACGCAGGGGCGCTACGACGCGGCGACGCGCACTTACACGCTCGACGTGGCGCAGCACACACCGGCCACGCACGGACAGCCGATGAAGTTGCCGTTCCACATTCCGCTGGCCATCGGATTGATCGGCCCCGACGGGCGCGACCTGCCGCTCACGCTCCAGGGCGAGTCGAGTCCCGGGCCGACGACGCGCGTCCTCGATGTCCGTCAGCCGCAGCAGTCGTTTCGCTTCGTGGACGTGCCGGCGCAGCCGGTCCCGTCGCTCGCGCGCGGTTTCTCGGCGCCGGTCCGCATCGCCCACGACTACACCGACGAAGCGCTGGTCTTCCTGGCGGCGCACGACAGCGACCCGGTCAATCGCTGGGACGCCGCGCAGCGCTGCTACGTCGATGTGCTGACGCGTCTTGCGCGGGACGATCGCGAAGGCCGGCCGCTGGCGGTGCCAAGGCCCCTGTCGATCCTGATCGGAAACCTGCTCGACGATCGCGGCAGCGACCCGGCGCTCCTCGCGCTGGCACTGACGTTGCCCGATCCCGCCTACGTCGCCGCGCTCGAGCCGATGATCGACGTCGACGGCGTCACCAAGGCCTTCCTGTTCCTGCAACGGCAGATCGGGAGCGTTCATCGCGCCACGCTGGAGGCCCTGCGCACACGCCTGCATCCGCGCGGTGCTTACTCGAACTCGCCGGCGCAGGTCGCCGCGCGCAGCCTGTCCAACGTGTGCCTGCGCTATCTCGGCGCACAGACCGACGCTGCCGCGCGCGGCATGGTCGTCGCACAGTTCGAGCGCGCCGACAACATGACGGACACGATCGCAGCACTGGGTGCGCTCAAGGACAGTGCGTCGCCCGAGCGCGATCACATCTTTGCGCGCTTCGAGGCGCGCTGGCGGGACGAGCCGCTCGTACTCGACAAGTGGTTCGCGCTCGAAGCGCGGAGCCTCCGCCCGGACACGCTCGACCGGGTGCGCGGGCTCCTCACGCATCCGCGCTTCAATGCACGAAATCCCAATCGCGTGCGCTCGCTGGTGGGCGCGTTCGCGCTCGGCAATTTTGCGCGCTTCAATGCGTCGGACGGCGCCGGCTACGCGTTCGCGGCCGATCAGGTTCTGGCGCTCGACGCCACGAATCCCCAGCTCGCGTCGACCATCGCCGGCGCCTTCGCACTGTGGAAGCGCTTTCCTACTCAGCGGCGGGCGCTCATGTGGGCGGCCCTGTCGCGGATCGCCCGCGCACCCGGCTTGTCGCCCGACGTCACGGAAATCGTGACTCGAACGCTGGAAGACTGAGCCGGGACGGAGGTCAGGCGGGCAACCGGCCGATGACCGGGGCTCCGCCGACTTGACCCTGCCTGACGCACCGCCTAGTGTGCGCACGACGGGCATCGAGCGACCCTTCGTGTCGCCAACCAGGGAGAAGAGTCGGTTTGGACGTCGATTCGAACACGACGAAGTCGATCGGCCGTAACATGCGCCGTCACTGCTCTCCAGGGCGCACCGATTGAACACGCGACTGCGAACGACCGGCAAGGCAGCGCCGTTGGGCCGCCCGTCATGTCGCGGTGGTCGTGGCGACGCCAGCGACGCATGACACGCGGACGGCGCCGATGAACGACGTGCGCCATCCGGACGTGCTCGCGCCTGCCGGTGTTGCGGAATCCGGGGCGGTCGCGGCGCCCAGCGACGTGCGGGGGCGCCTGTTTCGCAAATACCTCTGGCTCATCCTGTCGCTCGTGAGCGGCGCGCTCCTGGTGTCGGGCGCGATCGGCATCTACTTTTCGTATCAGGACCAGAAGGCGGCGCTCGCGGCGAGCCAGTTCGAAAAAGCGATCGGTGCGGCATCGCGCATCGAGCAATACATCGAAACGATCGAGCGGCAGATCCGCTTCGCGGCGCTGCCGCAGATCGCAGCGTCCAGCAACGATCTGCGGCGCATCGAATTCCTGAAGCTGCTGCGCCAGGCCCCTGCCGTCACGGACATCGCCTTCATCGACGGCGACGGCCGCGAACGCCTCCTCGTGTCGCGTCTCGGCATGGACATTCCGGACTCGGGCCGCGATCGCTCCGACGAGCCCGCGGTCCGTAACTCGAAACCCGACCGGACATGGTTCGGACCCGTTTATTTCCGCAAGGATACCGAGCCGTACATGACCGTTGCGATTCGTACGGGAGGCGAGCGCTCGTCCGTTACGGTGGCCGAAGTCAATCTCAAGTTCATCTGGGATGTCGTCTCCCGGATCAAGGTCGGCGAAAAGGGCAAGGCGTACGTCGTCGACCGTACGGGATTCCTGCTGGCGGACCCCGACATCGGCCAGGTCCTGCGCAAGACCGACATGTCGCTGCTGCCGCACGTGAAGGCCGCGGCTGCGCCGGTGCGCCCCGACGAGCCGGTGCTGATGTCGACCAACCTCGCAGGCGCGGAGGTCCTGGTCTCGTGGGCACCGATCGAGGCGCTCAGCTGGAACGTGTTCGTCGAGCAACCGGTGAGCGAGGTCTACGCGAAGATCTATGCGTCGATCCTGCGCACGGGGCTGCTCCTGCTCGCGGGTCTCGTGATCTCGGCGCTGGTGGCGCTGGCCCTCGCGCGAGGCATGGTACGCCCGATCCGCACGCTGCAGGAAGGCGCGCAGCGGATCGGCGCGGGCGAGCTCGAGCAGAAGATCGACATTCGCACGGGCGACGAGCTCGAGGCGCTCGCAGGCGAGTTCAACCGCATGACCGGGCGACTGCGCGAGTCGTATGCGGGCCTCGAGCGCAAGGTCGAGGAGCGCACGGCCGCGCTCAAGAATACGCTCGAGCAGCAGACGGCGATCAGCGAAATCCTGCGCGTGATCTCGAGCTCGCCGACCGACGTGCAGCCGGTGCTGGACTGCGTCGCGGAGCGGGCTGCGCTCCTGTGCCGCGCATCGTTCGCGCGCATCATGCTGGTCGATGGCCAGCGCCTGACGGCCCGGGCGGAATACAGCGACAGCAAGCTACGCGCCGGCGAGGAAGTGGCGCAAACGGCGCCGGTGCCGTTCGACCGCACGTCGATCACCGGCCGCGCCGTGCACGACGGCGACACCATCCACATCGCCGATGTCATGCCGCTGCTGGAATCCGAGTTCCCCGGCGCGAAGATGAACATGCTTCGCTTCGAGTGCCGCGCGGTGCTGGCGGTGCCGCTTTCGCGCGAAGGTGGCGCCTACGGTGGCATTTTCCTGGCACGCCATGCGCCGGGCCTGTTCGCGCCGGACCAGGTGGCGCTGGTGCAGACGTTCGCGCGTCAGGCGGCGATCGCGATCGACAACGTGCGCCTGTTCAACGAGACGAAGGAGACGCTCGAGCGCGAGACCGCAACCGCCGCCGTGCTGCGCGCGATCAGCCGCACGACGTTCGAGCTGCAGCCGGTGCTGGAGATGCTGATCGAGAACGCGACCCGGATGTGCAGGGCGGAAAACGGCCACGTGTTCCTGCGCGACGGTGACGTCTATCGCTTCACGGCGAGCCACGGCGCACCGGCGGATTTCGTCGAATTCATGCGCGAACATCCGATACGGCCCGATCCCGGCACGGCCGTGGGACGCGCGGCGCTGAGCCGGCAGATCGTGCAGATCGAAGACGCGCGCGACGATCCTTCGTACGCGTGGAAGGAGGCCCAGGGGCGGCTCGCGTTCCGGACGATCCTCGCGGTGCCGATGTTGCGCAAGGGCGAGCCCATCGGCATCGTGGTCGTCTGGCGCGACGAGGTGCGGCGGTTCGCGCAGCGCGACGTCGATCTCGTCGCGTCCTTTGCTGACCAGGCCGTGATCGCGATCGAGAACGTGCGCCTGTTCAACGAGACCAAGGAAGCGCTCGACCAGCAGCGCGCATCCGGCGAGGTGCTGACGGCGATCAGCAACTCGATCGCCGACACCAAGCCGGTATTCGACGTGATCCTGCAAAGCTGCCAGCGCCTGTTCGCCGGCGAGACGGTGGGACTCACGCTGGTGCGGGACGACGGCATGCTCGACATCGGGGCGTACACCGGACCCGGCGGCGACGCGCTCCGCCGCATCTTTCCGCAGCCGCTCGATCGCAGCACCGCATCCGGCGTCGCGATCCTCGACCAGCGCCTGACGTCGTATCCCGACATCGACGCCGGCGAGATGCCGCAGCACTCCCTGGACGGCTGCCGCGCCATCGGCCTGCGATCGATGGTGTTCGCGCCGATGCTGTTCGAAGGACGCAGCATCGGCACGCTGTGGGTGGGTCGAACGTCGAAGGGTGCGTTTACCGAAAAGCAGCTGGCGCAGGTCAAGACGTTTGCCGATCAGGCCGTGATCGCAATTCAGAACGCACGCCTCATCCGCGAGATCGAGCAGAAAAGCCGGCAGCTCGAGACGGCGAACCAGCACAAGTCGGAGTTCCTGGCCAACATGTCGCACGAGCTGCGGACGCCGCTCAACGCGATCATCGGATTCTCCGAGGTGCTGCTCGAGCGTATGTTCGGCGAGCTGAACGAGCGGCAGGACGACTATCTCAAGGACATCCATTCGTCGGGACGCCACCTGCTTTCGCTCATCAACGATATCCTCGATCTCTCCAAGGTCGAAGCCGGCCGGATGGAGCTCGAGCGCTCGACGTTCGACGTTCCCTCCGCGGTTGCCAATGCGATGACGCTGATCCGCGAGCGTGCGCAGCGTCACGCCATCGCGCTGGCGCTCGACGCCGATCCCGCGGTCGGGGCGGTCGATGCCGACGAGCGCAAGTTCAAGCAGATCCTGGTCAATCTTCTTTCCAACGCCGTGAAGTTCACGCCGGACGGCGGGCGCATCGACGTCGTCGTGACACGCAACCGCCAGGAGATCGTGGTTGCCGTTCGCGACACCGGCATCGGCATCGCCAAGGCCGATCACGATGCGGTGTTCGAGGAATTCCGTCAGGTCGGACGCAACTACACCAGCAAGCAGGAAGGCACTGGCCTGGGTCTCGCGCTCACGCGCAAATACGTCGAGCTGCACGGCGGCAGGATCTGGCTCGAGAGCGAAGTCGGCAAGGGTTCCACCTTCACATTCACCATTCCGGCAGCCTGACATGAGCCTCGTCCTGATCGTCGAAGACAACGACAAGAACATGAAGCTCGTCCGCGACGTCCTGCAGGCGAAAGGTCACGTCACGCTCGAGAGCACCACGGCCGAGGACGGCCTCCAGCTCGCGAACGAGAAGGTCCCCGACCTGATCCTGATGGATATCCAGCTCCCGGGCATGAACGGGATCGAGGCCCTCGCCCATCTTCGCGCGAACCCGGTGACGGCCGCGATACCCGTGGTGGCGGTCACGGCCTCCGTCATGCAGCAGGACCGGAACCTCATCACCAAGGCGGGCTTCGATGCCTACGTGGGCAAGCCGATCAGCCTGCGCGAGTTCCTCGACACCGTGCGGGACATGCTTGATCGTGCAAAGCGATGAGCGCTGCGCCGAAAATCCTGGTCGTCGACGACACGCCGATGAACGTCAAGCTGCTGACGGACATCCTGTCGAGTCGCGGCTATACCATCTTTTCTGCCACGAACGGCGAGGAGGCGCTGGCGGCGCTGCCCCTTCACCAGCCCGACCTCGTGCTGCTCGACGTCATGATGCCGGGAATCTCCGGTTACGAAGTGTGCAAGCGGATCCGCGCCGAGCCCAGTACCGCGCTCCTGCCGGTCGTCCTCGTCACCTCGCTCGATCCGCAGCAGGAGCGCGTGCACGGCATCGAGGCCGGCGCCGACGACTTCCTGTCCAAGCCCATCCACCAGGCGGAGCTGTTCGCGCGCGTCAAGTCGCTGTTGCGGGTGAAGACATTGCAGGATGAAGTCCGGCGGCAGGCCGCGGCGCTCGCCGAATGGAACGCGCAACTCGAGACGCGGGTATCGGAACAGGTGTCCGAGATCGCGCGCCTGAACGAGCTCAAGCGCTTCTTTTCTCCCCGCGTCGCGGAGGCGATCCTGGCGCGGGATACCAATTCGATCCTGGCCCCGCATCGGCGCGACATCTGCTACGTGTTCGCCGACCTTCGCGGCTTCACCGCGTTCACCGACTCGGCCGAGCCCGAGGAAGTTCAGGTAACCCTTGCCGATTACCATGCCGCGATGGGACCGATCATCGCCGCGCACGAGGGAACGCTCGATCGCTTCGCCGGCGACGGCATCCTGATTTTTTTCAACGATCCGCTGCCCGTCGACGATCCGGCGCCGCGCGCCGCGCGGATGGCGCTCGAGATGCAGGGCCGGTTCGCGCCGCTCCGCGCACGCTGGCAGAAGCAGGGGCACGAGCTCGATCTTGGCATCGGCATCGCCCGCGGATTCGCGACGCTCGGCGCCTTCGGCTACGAGGGACGCATCGACTACACGGCGATCGGCGGCGTTGTCAATCTCGCCGCGCGGCTGTGCGGCGAGGCCGCGGGCGGACATATCCTGGTCGACCGCCGGATGCGCGCCGCGCTCGACGACCGTGCGGACATCGAGGCGTTGCCGCCGCTCAACCTCAAAGGCTACCAGCAGCCGGTCCCAGCCTTCCGGCTCAAGTCGATCAAGAGCTGAGGTGCGGCGGCGGCCGCCACTCGCGAACGCGGTTCACCAATAGGTTTCGAGCGTGATGTGCCCGGGCTCGCGCCGCCGGTGCCGGCGCATGCCGCGTGCATGCAGGACTTTCTGCGTGTCCTCGACCATGGCCGGATTGCCGCACAGCATCGCGTGGGCGTTCTCGGGCGTAAGCGAAATGCCGGTCGCCATCTCGAGACGTCCATCCTCGATCGCCGCCGGCACGCGTCCGGCGAGCGCGCCGGGCGCGGCCTCGCGGCTGACCATCGGCACGTATGCGAATGCGCCCGGGCGTGCCCTCGCGATCCGGGCGATCGTGTCGCGATAGGTGAGCTCGTTCGCGTGCCGCACCGAATGGACCAGGACGACCCGGTTGAACTTCTGCCACGGATCGTCGGTGCGCAGGATCGACAGGAAAGGTCCGATGCCGGTGCCCGTCGCAATGCACCATAGCGATTCCGTTGCCGGCACTTCGTCGACCGAGAAGAAGCCGTTGGCCCGCGGCAGCATCCACACCGGCGCCCCCGGCACCAAGGCAGCCAGGCGCGGCGAGAGGGGCCCTTCCGGCACGATGATGAAATAGAACTCGTGCGGCGACTCGTGCGGCGGATTCACGAACGAATAGGGACGCCCCAGCATCGGTTCCTTCGAGCCGGGCGGCGCAGGCAGCGCCAGGCGCGCGAACTGCCCTGCCGTGAACGTGACCTCGGGCGCGGCGACCTGCAGCGAGAACAGGCTGTCCGTCCATTGCGTCCGTCCGGCAACGTGCCCTTCGACCCACGCAGTCATCGTCCGCAATTCTCGCTTGGTAGAATCTGCATTATGCCCACGCGCCCCCCGCCACCCTCCGCCACCGGACCGAACGTACACCTGAGACCTCCCCGCAAGACCGACGAAAGGGCGTTCATCGCCGCCGCGAGCACAAGCCGTACGCTGCACGGAGCGTGGGCAAAGGCGCCGGCGACGCGGCCGGAGTTCACAACCTTCCTCCGCCGCTACGATGGTGGCTCGCCGTTGCACCTGGGACTTCTCGTACTTCGCAATGGCGACGACGCGCTGGTGGGCGTGTACAACTTCTCGGAGATCGTGCGCCACGCATTCCAGAGCACCTATCTCGGCTACTACGCGTTTTCGCCGCTGGCAGGCAGCGGCCTCATGACCGAAGGGCTGGCGCTCGCCCTCGACATCGCGTTTCGCGACCTCAAGCTGCACCGGGTCGAGGTGAACGTGCAGCCCACCAATCGCCGCTCGCTCGCGCTCGTCACCCGCCTCGACTTCACGCGCGAAGGCTATTCGCGCCGCTACGTGAAAATCGCGGGCCGCTGGCGCGATCATGTCCGCTACGCGATGCTCGCCGAAGACTGGCGCGCCAAGCGCAGCGCGATCCGCGCCAGGCTCGCCGAGCCACCGGCGTGAGCGTCTCGGGGCGACGCCGCCTCGCCAGCGCGATCGTCGTCGCGCTCATGGCCGGATGCAGCACGCCGCCGATCGTTCCGGGCGTTCCCAAGGTAGTCTCGCAGCAGGCGATCGCTCCCTACGAATCGCACACGGAATGCCTGGATCTCGCGCCCGGCGACCGGCTGGACTACCGATTCGCCACCAGCGTACCCGTAGCGTTCAACATCCATTACCGCGAAGGCCGCGCCTACGTGATGCCGATCACCCGCGATGGCGTGACGTCGGATGCGGGCATCTTCGCACCGCGCATCGTGGAGAACTATTGCCTGATGTGGGAAGCGGGCGCGAACGCCGCGTTGCTCGACTATCGGATCGTGCTGCGTCGCGTGCCGCCATGATCCGCGAACCGGTCTTCCTCTTCGACCTCGACGGTACGCTGACGGATAACTATCGCGGCATCTCGGCATCCATCGTCCACGCGATGCAATGTCTCGACGTGCCCGCGCCCGACACGGCGACGCTTCGCGGCTGCGTGGGTCCGCCGCTGCGCGATTCCTTCGCCCGCCTCCTCGAGACGCGCGACGCCGTACTGATCGAGCGCGCGATCGCCCACTACCGGGAGCGCTTCGCCGACGTGGGGTGGCGCGAGAACGTGGTGTACGACGGCATCGACGCCATCCTCTCGACGCTCGCAGCCCGCGCTTCGCGCATGTTCATCTGCACCGCCAAGCCCGAGGTGTTCGCGCGCAGGATCGCGGCGCATTTCGGGTTCGACGCTCACCTCGACGGCGTCTATGGCGCGGATCTCGCCGGCGCGCTCGACGACAAGACCAGGCTGTTGGCGCACCTGCTCGCCACGGAACGCATCGAGGCTGCCGCCGCGCTGATGATCGGCGATCGAGCGAACGACATTCGCGCAGCGCACGAGAACGGCGCCCGCGCGGTCGGCGTGCTTTGGGGATACGGAACGCGCGACGAGCTTTCGGGTGCGGATGCGTTCGTCGCGAAGCCGGAGGAACTTCCGGATGTTCTCGCGCAAATGATCGAGAGCGAAGCGAATCGGATACGGTGATCGAATCCGGTGCCGACGCGAAAGTCGTTACTACAGCTCCGAGTAGCTGTACTGCCGCCCCTGCTCGATGGCGCCCGCGATGATCCGGTCGGCGATCCTCGCAGCGGCCGTGTCGGGCTGGACGAGCTGACCGCTGTCGTGAAACCCCTGGAACATCGCGACGGTCGGCAGCACGCTCCCGGGTTGCGAGCGCATGAAGAGCTGCATGTCGGTATCGAGGATGCCGGGACGAAGGGAGACCGCTCGAATGCCCTCCGCCCCCTGTTCGGCCGCGATCACGCGCGTCAGCATCTCGAGACCCGCCTTCGCCGCGCAATACATCGCGCTGCCCGCGAGTACCGAATGCGCGGCGCCAGACGACACGTTCACAATGCGCCGATCGCCCGGAGCGCTGGCGAAATGGCGACAGAACAGGTTCGCGACGGCCGCAGGCGCCGCGAGGTTTACCGCCAGCGCCCGCGCAATTTCGCCGGCATCGATCTGGCCGATCGCGCCTGCGGGCGCCGCCACCGCCGCGTTGTTGACGAGACTAACGGACGCCGGCGCGCGCGCCGCGATCTGCTGCATCGTGGCGCCGAGCGCCGCGTCGATGCCATCGACGTCCGCGAGGTCGTGGCCGACGAACCGGTACTTCGGATGCGCGAGACGGGGCGAATCGTGACGGCCGATTCCTACCACCTCGTAGCCGCGGTCCAGCAGCACCCTTGCTAGCGCTTCGCCCAGCCCGCGCGAAACGCCGGTGACAAGCGCAACCTGCATGCAATCCTCCTTCTTGTCTCCTGGTCAGCCTAGCACGGCGGTACGAAATACCGACACGTCGTCGAACAGCGCCCTTCCCAGGCCCTCGGTGTCCCAGCCGGGGAGCGCCGCCACCGGCAGTGGAACAAGCGTTTCCGGGGCGAAGCCCGGTGATCCGATCAGCTGCGCAGCGGCCCGGTCGATCGCCGAATCATCGCGGGAGTCGATTGCCGGGTCGACGATGAGCGCGTGCGCTGTCAGCGCGCGATAGGGTGCGCGGAGCTTCACGAGCAAGCCGTGGCCGACGGCGACGGCGCGCACGTCGGCGGCGACCTCGTCACGCCGCGTGGCGAAGAGCTCCCGCCATCGGCGCGCCCGCAGGAGCGCCACGAGCTCGCGATTCGCACACGCGAACAGAAGGCCCGATTCGTCGATGAGCGTCGCGGCATCGCGCGCGCGACTCCGCGCATTCGCGGACGTTGCACGGCCATCCCTCGCGTGCACGGCATTGAGCGCTGCCTTGGTCCTGGGAAAGACCAGCCACACAAATGCATTCGCCAGGTCGTGCGGATCGTCGTCGCGCGTCTCGATCTCGCCGCAGGTTGCGATCCGCGTCTCATAGTCTAGTGCGCTCGACCGGCGCGCCGGCGCGGCGACGAATCGGATCGGAATGCCCTGGTGTCGCGCGACCTGCCGCAGCGTCGCGGCTTCATTCAGCGCAGCGAGGCCGCCGGAGGCAAGCTCCAGGCATCCGGCATACGGCGCGAACGCGGGATGGATGATCAGCGCTGTCCCGAAAGCGAAAGAACGATCAGCACGACGATGAAGATCGCCAGCACCAGCAGAGCGATCTTCCACGGGCTCTTCGGATATTCGCCTGCGATGACGCCGGTCACGCCGTTCATCGCACACTGGAACGCGCGTGCGCCAAACGTATACGACAGGAGCCACACCGGCGCGAGAATGTGCTTGAAGGTCTGCTTCGAATAGTCCGCGCGCACGCTCAGATTGCGAAACGTGTCCCCCGGAACCTGCTGCGCGCACAGCTGCTGCAGCTTCGCATCCATGGCGGCGCGCGCGCGTTCCGCGGCGGCGACCAGGTCGATCTGGTAACGCTCGGCCACCCAGCCGGACACGTATCCGGGATCGTAGGGCCTCAGATCGGCCGTCGGAAAGGGCTCGATGCCCCGCAGCAGATTGGGGTGCACGCCGACCGATGCGCACACCAGGTCGTCGTCGAAGAAATGCGACACGTGGCCCGCCGCCGGCATCCAGCGAATCTGCTGCACCTGCCGCGTGCGCGTCTGTCCGTTTTCGATATACGTTTCGGTCGTGTAGTAGTAATGACCCGCCTCGGCCGACCAGTCCGCGTTCACCTGCGCGTCGAATGTCCAGTAGGGCAGGTACGCGCCGCGCACGGTGTCGGTGAGCGCACGCCGCTTGAGCGCACCGGGCGCGAGCCATAGCTTGCCGTACCAGGCGCGGATGCCGTCGCGTGCCGCCGTTTCGCTCACCTTGAACGGCAGCACGCTTTCGGGCCGGAACGGCGGCTTGGTCTCTTCATACGGCACGAGCTGCGCCGAGCCGCAGAATTCGCAGTTCTGCGCCTGCCGCGACGGCGACAGCACCGAAATCGCATTGCAGCTCTGGCAACGCACCTGGATGCGGTCGACCGGCACGCCACGCCGGTTGTCCGGAAGGCCGCGAAGCGCCGCGACCAGGTCGTGCTCGACGATGCCGCCGGTGGCAGTAAGCGTCACCGGCGACTCGGTGCCGCAAAACGGACACACCATCTTCTGCTTCGCCGGATTCCAGACGGCTTCGCCGCCACAGGCCGGACATGCGAACTTGTGCCGGGCGTTGAGCTCGCTCATCGCGGTGGGA
>Ga0207683_10001495_pt1 | contig 21076 bp, 17 predicted proteins | sample KBSM73metaG_FD_184333 | JGI IMG/M metagenome (GOLD analysis project Ga0207683, IMG submission 184333) | Miscanthus rhizosphere microbial communities from Kellogg Biological Station, Michigan, USA - KBS M7-3 metaG (SPAdes) (version 2) | ecosystem: Host-associated > Plants > Roots > Rhizosphere >... | reverse complement strand
ACGGCCCCTTCGGCGCCCCGATCGCCCACGGCTTCCTCACCCTCTCGCTCATCATCCCGTTCTGGGGCGAGCTGTTCGACGTCGACGGCGTCACCACCAAGGTCAACTACGGCCTCGACAAGGTCCGCTTCACCTCCCCCGTCAAGGTGGGTTCACGCATCCGCATGCGGGCCACCATCGCGGAAGTCACCGAGGTCAAGGGCGGCGCCCAGATCAAGGTCGCCAACACGATCGAGATCGAAGGCCAGGAACGCCCGGCCGTCGTGGCCGAGTTCCTCGCCCGCTTCTACAAGTAAACCGCCACACCCCTTCACCATCCCCCTCTGCCATAAGGAACAACGATGTCCCAAATTTCGCAGTTGCAGGCCATGGACGCGGGTACGCGTCGCCGTGAAGCACGGACCGTCATCGCCTCCAGCTATCTCGGCAGCACCATCGAGTATTACGACTTCCTGCTCTATGCCACGGCCGCCGCGGTGGTCTTTCCCAAGGTGTTCTTCTCCGGCGCGGATGAATGGGTGGGGGTGGTGGCCGCGTACGGGACGTTCGCCGCCGGCTACGTGGCGCGGCCCCTCGGCGGCATCATCTTCGGCCACTTCGGCGACCGGCTGGGACGCAAGAACATGCTGATTGTCTCGATGCTGGTCATGGGCATCGCCTCCACCCTGATCGGACTGGTGCCCGGGGCCGCGGTGGCCGGAGCCTGGGGTGCCGTGATGCTCGTGATCCTTCGGGTCTGCCAGGGCATTGCCGTCGGAGGGGAGTGGGGCGGCGCCGCCCTCATGGCGCTGGAGCATTCGGAATCGGGCAAGCGCGGCTTCGCGGCCTCGTTCGTCAACGCCGGCGCCCCCACCGGCGCGGTGCTGGGCACCCTGGTCATGGGCGCGTTCGCGGCCCTGCCCAACGAGCAGTTCCTGGCCTGGGGCTGGCGCGTGCCCTTCCTGCTGTCCTTCGTCCTGCTGGGCATCGGCATGTTCGTCCGGCTCAAGGTCTCCGAAAGCCCCATCTTCAAGGCGGCACTGGAACAAGAGAAAGCCGAACGGGAACAAGCCGAACGGGACAACACCCAGCCGACGGCGCAGGGGCGAGTGCCGGCGCGCCGGGAGATTCCCCTCCTGCAGGTCCTGCGCCGGCCCAAGACCCTGATCTTCACCATGCTGGCCGGCGCGGCCGGGTTTGCGCTGCAGGTGGTGCTGGCCACGTTCTCCGTGACCTACGCCGTGTCCAAGGGCGCGGACCGGCAGGGTGTGCTCTACGCCTTCGCGGCCGCCTCCTTCGTGTCCATCGCCTTCGTGATCATGGGCGGCCGGCTCTCCGACAAGCTGGGACGGCGGCCCGTCATGATCGGCGGCCTGGTGCTCTTCATCCTTTACCTCACGCCGATGTTCCAGCTCCTGTCCTCCAACAACATCGGGCTGATCTTCGTGGCCTTCGCTGTGGGCCTCATGATCCACTCCACCCTGTTCGGCCCGCTCGCAGCGTTCGTGTCCGAGCAGTTCGGCACCACCTCGCGCTACACCGGCGCCTCGCTGGGCTACCAGCTCGCCACGCTCCTCGGCGCGGGATTCACGCCGGGCATCGTGGCGCAGATCTTCAAGGACTCCGGACAGGACACCGCCGCCGTGGTCTGGTACCTGGCCATCATGTCCGTCGTGTCGATCGTCTTCATCCTGCTGACTCGAGAGCCCAAGAACAACGATCTGCAGGCTGTCCGGTCCTAACCCGGCCCGCTGGCGCTACCGTCTAACTAGAAAGGATTTTCCGTGGAGAATTTTGGCATCGGCTCGTGGCTGCAACGGCGCCGCCCGAAGTCGGGCACCAAGACCGCAATCATCGCCGGGGAACGCAGTCTCAGCTACATCGAGCTCGCGGACCGTTCCGCCCGGCTCGCGAACGCCTTCCGGGACCGCGGCGTAGTCAAGGGCGACAGGGTGGCCTACCTGGGCGAAAACGATCCCTCCTTCCTGGAGACCCTCTTCGCCGCCGGCCTGGCCGGGGCGGTCTTCGTCCCGCTGAACACCCGGCTTGCCCCGCCCGAGATCCAGTTCCAGCTCCGGGACAGCGGCGCTGTCCTGCTGGTCCACTCGGCGGCGCTCGCGGTGCTTGCGGAACGCGGCTCGGCGGAGACCGCTGTGGGTTCGCGGATCGTCGTCGACGAGTCGACAGTGCCAGCCAAAACAGTTCCCGATTCAACGCTGCCCGATTCAACGGTTCCCGACGGCGGGGCCGACGGCGGTGCTGGCCGGGGAACCGCCGTGGAGGCGTATGAGGCCGTCATGGCGTCCGGTGCAGCGCTGGCGCCGGACGAGCCCGTGGGCCTGGACGACGCCGCCATGATCCTCTACACCTCCGGAACCACCGGAAACCCCAAAGGCGCGCTCCTGACCCACGGCAACATCACGTGGAACTGCGTCAACGTTCTGGTCGATTTCGACTTTGCCTCCACCGACGTGGCCCTCATGATCTCCCCGATGTTCCACGTCGCCTCCCTGGACATGGGCGTCCTGCCCACGCTCCTCAAAGGCGGCACCGTGATATTGGAGGCCAAGTTCGATCCCCGCCGGACCCTCGAGCTGATCCAGCAGCACCACGCAACCACCATCAGCGGGGTGCCCACGACATACCAGATGCTGTGCGAGCACCCGGACTGGGACGCCACGGACCTCAGCTCGCTGAACAAATTGACATGCGGCGGGTCCGCGGTGCCGATGCGGGTCCTGGAAGCCTACGAACGGAGGGGGTTGCGCTTCTCCAACGGCTACGGCATGACCGAGACGGCCCCGGGCGCCACCACGCTGCCGGCGGCGAGGTCCCGGGACAAGGCCGGGTCCTCCGGACTGCCGCATTTCTTCACCGATGTCCGGGTGGCCGATCCCCTCGAGCCGGCGTCCGGGCCCGCGGCGCCCGGAACGGTGGGGGAGATCCAGATCAAGGGTCCCAACGTCATCCATCAGTACTGGAACCGGCCCGAGGCCTCTGCGGACTCCTACACAGGGGACGGCTGGTTCAAGTCCGGCGACATGGGCTACAAAGACCCGGACGGTTTCGTGTTCATTTCCGACCGGCTCAAGGACATGATCATCTCCGGCGGGGAGAACATCTACCCGGCCGAGGTGGAGCAGGCGATCGCCGAGCTCGACGCCGTCGGAAGCGTCGCGGTGATCGGCGTGCCGGACGAGAAATGGGGCGAGGTGCCGCGGGCCGTGGTGCTGCTGCGGGAGGGCGCCCGGCTCACGGAAGAACAGCTGCGCTCCCACCTGGAGGGCCGGCTGGCGAGGTACAAGATCCCCAAGTCCGTCGTCTTCGTGGACGAGATGCCCCGGACAGCGAGCGGCAAGATCCGGAAGGCGGACCTTCGGAAGCTGGCGCCCGGCCACGTCTGACAGGGGAGCGGGGACGCTTTTGGCACGAGCGTAGGAAGCACACGGAAAGGCCGGGGCTGCGGTGAAGCAGCCCCGGTCTTGCCTGTGCCCGGCCGGCCGGGCGGTCGCTAATCGACCGTGAAGATCCTGATGACCACCCGGCCGGGCAGCCGTTCGCCCGTCCCGAGCATGAGGCGGGTGTTCAGCCAGTCCAGGGCGGGGGAGGCAGTGGTGAGCCGTGGCCAGCAGCGGAAGTAGATCTTTGAAGGGTCGACGGCGGAGCCGGAGTTCAACAGCTCGATGTCCCGGGCCGAGCCGTGCCGGAGAGCGGTGTTGTGCACGAAGATCCGCCCGCCGTCGTCGGTTTCCAGGACGTACCGGGCGTCCAGCTCCGTCAGGGTGGCGCTCCGGAGGAGCTGGTAGTCCGCGCCGCCCGGGAGGACCCGGCCGTTCAGGACCGGCCCGCTGACCGTTCCGCCGGTGATCGGGATGACGCGCCGGTGGCCTTCCGGTGTTGGCCCGACGTCGATCGGCTCGGCGACGGTGACGGAGAGTTCCGCAAGGAAGGTCAGCCCGGGTGCTTCCGGGGCTGCAGGGGAGGGCGCGCTCACAGGATTCCAGCCGTCAGCCGGCTGGGGTGGCCCTCGCCGAACAGGATGGACTGCCGGGCAACGAGTGTCTCGGCGGAGTCATAGGCCAGCTTGCCCGTGTTGAGGTTCCGGTCCCAGCGCGGGTGGCAGCTGGAGGTGACCTGGACGCGGAGCCGCTCGCCGGGGGCAAAGGTGCAGGCCGTCTGCCAGAGACTGACCGTGTATTCGTACGGCCGGCCGGGTTCGATCGGGGAGGGCTCGTGGCCGGCCTCCCACAGCCCTGTGCCCGCATGGCTGTCCCGCCAGGACGCGCGGACTATGCCGTCGGCAATGCCCAGGGATGTTCCATCTGGAGTGACCCGGCAGAGCCGCACCACGAAGTCTGTGTCCACAGCGGTGGAGGCCGCGAAGAACGTAGCGCTGACCTCGCCGAACAGGGTGACCGGCTCCTCGAACGCCTCTGCCGTAAAGGTCAGGACGTCGGCGCGGGCTTCCACGGCATGCTGCGCGGCCGGGCCCGCGGGGTACGCCCCGTGGATCATGGTGGCGCCGCCCGCGGCGGGGACCGGGTCCAGGGGGTCGTAGTCGTAGCCGACGGAACCGCCGGATCCCGGCGTGTCCTGCAGCGTCCCGTCCGCGCCGAGGAACCAGGAGCGGTGGCTGCGCGGCGAAGGCAGCTCCTCAAAACCGCGCCACTGGTTTTCGCCCATGAAGTACAGCAGGACCGGCGGCACCTGCCGCAGCCGCTCCGGCTCGCCCTTGAGGACGGAATCGAACCAGGCCGTCTGGAGCCCGGAAAGATCCCCCAGGCCGTTCATCATGCCCCCGGCAGCGTTCACCCCGAAGTGCACGTCGGGGTAGCCGGCGGAGAAGTTCGTGTGGGTCCAGGGGCCCACGATAAGCCGGGGCGCAGGGGCGGCCCCCGCTTTGCTGTGTTCGAGCTGCATCGAGTACTGGGAGAGGGTGCTGGGGCAGAAGATATCGAACCAGCCTCCGATGTGCAGCGTCGGCAACGGCACCGGCTTGCTGGATGCTTCGTCCCACAGGCGCGTGAAGCTGTTGCCCGGCGACTTCCCGGCCGAGGGGAGGACATGGCGGTTCATGAATGTGCCAAGCTGTGCCGAGAGATCCCGCAGCGGCAGGGTGTCGAAGGCGCTGCCGTCGGAAAATGAGCGGTCCAGATCCAGCCACGCCTGGAATTCCTTGCCCTGCCGTTCCGGGTCGTCGGCAAATTCGCGGAGGAGCTCGCTGGCCGAGACAGAGGCATGGCCCCAGCTCAGCCGGCTGCCGAGCTCGTAGGCCCCGCCGCGGTAGAGGGAACCGTTGTTGGCGTTGGCTCCGGCGGAAATGCCGGGGGAGAGGGCAGCGAGCCCCTTCGGGGCGAGGGACGCCGCCCGCCACTGGGTCTCCGCGAAGTAGGACCGGCCCCACATCCCCACGGCACCATTGGAGTACGGCAGCAGTGCGGCCCACTCGACGGTCGCGGCGCCGTCGGACGCTTCATTGGCGGACGGGTCGAAAACCCCGTCGGAGCCGAAGCGCCCGCGGCAGTCCTGCATGATGACCACGTAGCCCGCCGCCGCGACGGTTACGGGGTTGAAGTAGGCGGAGTTGACGGAGAGGTCACGGCCGTAGGGCGTCCTGGTCAGCAGCACCGGGCACGGTTCCCCGTCCGCCGGGCGGTACACCGTGGATCGCAGGATGGTGCCATCCGGCATCCGGGTTTCGATGTCTTGTTCAATCAGCACAGGCTTTAGCGCGGGGCTCGGTGTCACGGAAGGTTTCCTCACTGGCGTGTTCAGGGCGTGTGGTTTGTTCGAGGGCTGTGGGTTGTTCACGACGGGAGGGGAACGGTCGAGAATCACCCGGCCGCCCCCCTCCGCATTTGTCCTGGGATCAGGATTTAAGCATTCGCGGGTTCCCTGGTCCCCAGCGCCTCGGTGGGGACGTTGTAGGTTTCCTTGACCCAGATTGCGGTGACGGCTGCCGAGGCAAGGCAGCAGGCCGCGGTGAAGACGGCCACGGGAATCCACCCGGTGGGGCCGGGCTGGACGATGGCCGCGGCGATGGCCGGCGCGAAGCCGGTGACGACGAGGCCCAGCTGCGAGGCCGTGGCAGCGCCGGAGTAGCGGATCTTCGTGGGGAACATTTCGGCCGTCATGGCCGGGCCCAGCGGGTTGACCATCCCGTAGCCCACGGTCATGAACAGGATGCCGCTGGCGAAGATCAGCGGTATGGACGCGGTGCTGATGGACCAGAAGTAGGCGAAGGCGGCCGCGGCGCAAATGATGTTGCCGGTGATGAAGACCGGCTTGCGGCCGATCCGGTCCGCGAGGATGCCGGCGTAGGGCTGGGCGATGATGCCCAGGGCGGCCGTGGCGATGGTGACCCCGAGCATGGCGGCGGACGGGATCCCGAATTTTCCGGTTGCGTAGGCCAGCCCGAAGGCCGCGAAGACCGACGACACCACGCTCCAGAGCCCAAAGAAGATGACTTTGACGATAGTGCGCCAGTGGTCGCGGAGAACCACCTTGATGGGCAGTTCCATCTCGCTTTCCGCTTCCTTCGCGGCTTCGAACACCTCGGATTCGGGCAACCGGAGACGGATCCAGAGCCCGACGGCGACCACCAGGATGCTGGCGAGGAACGGCAGCCGCCATCCCCAGCTGAGCAGGTCCTCCTGCGGCAGGAGGGACACAGCCAGGAAGGCCAGGGAGGCGAGCATGATCCCGGCCACGGCGCCGGTGTTGACCCAGCTGCTGTAGAAGGCCCGCCTATTGCTGGGCGCATGTTCCATGGTCATGGTGACGGCGCCGACTGATTCGCCGGCCGCGGAGGCGCCCTGAAGTGCGCGCAGGACGACCAGGAGGACCGGGGCGGCCGCGCCGATGGCGGAGGCCGGCGGCAGGCAGCCGATGAGGAAGGTGGCCACGCCCATCACCACGAGTGTCAGGACCAGCATCTGGCGCCGTCCGATGCGGTCGCCAAAATGGCCGATCACGCTGGCCGCGAGGGGGCGGATGACGTAGCCGATGCCGATGGTGGCCATGGACAGGATGGTGCCGAGAGCGGGATCGATGCCGGGGAAAAAGATCTTGTTGAAAATCAGGGCGGATGCCGAACCGTAGATGAAGAAGTCGTAGTACTCCAGGGTGCTGCCGATGAAGCTGGCGGTGGCGGCGCGGCGGGCATGTTTGGTTCCCTCGGGGGAAACGGGGCGGGCCTGGTCCGCGGGCGGCGTCAACGGCGTCGGCGGAACGATGGGACCAGCGGTCATTGCGGATCTCCTAGGTGGGCAGGGATATAGCGCGGGAAAGGTGGGGCTGGGGGAAGATCTTGGGCTCGCATGCTGAGCAGGGCGGGCGGGGTCGGCTGTGGCCTCCGTCACTCTGGTGCAATAGTATGCACTTAAATTGGCGTCCGTCAATCTAAGTGCAAAATAAAATGGCGGCGGATGTGACTGGCATGATGGAGGCGTGATGAGCGAGCGGCCGGCCTCCCTGCCCGGCATGGACCCGGACCTGGCTATCGACTTTCCGCGGCCTTTGAAGGGGCCGTCCACCCAGCACCAGCTGCTCACCCTGCTGGTTGACTACTGGTTCAAGAGCGAGGCATGGCTGCCGTCCCGGCTCATCGCCGCCCTGGCCGCGGGCCTGGGAATCACGGCCTCGGCGTCGGCGACGGCGTTGAGCCGCCTGGCGTCCCGGGGCGTACTCGAACAGTCCAGTGCAGGGCGAACGTCGCGCTACCGGATCACCCCGGGGGCGCGCAACCGGCTCCGCCACGGCCTCGAGCAGGTCTCCGTCTTCGGCGAACAGTCCCGCCAATGGGACGGCCACTGGACCGTCATCGCGTTTTCGATTCCGGAGACGTCGCGGGATGTCCGCGAAATGTTCCGCTCACGCCTGCGTTGGCGCGGATTCGCGCCGCTGTTCGGGGCGCTGTGGGTCTCTCCGCGCGACCACGCCGAGGAACTCGAAGAAACCTGCAAGGGCTACGGCGTGGACGACTACGTCATCTTCCGCACCGCGGAATCGAGCCTCCGCGGCAAGCGGCTCGTCGAGGCCTGGTCACCGCAGGAGTTCAGGGAACAATACCGGCCGTTTACCGAAAAATTCACGCCCTGGGCCGAACGCCTCGACGCCGGAACGGTCAGCCCGGCGGAGGCCTTCAGGGCCAGGACCGAGCTGATGGACGCCTGGCGGGCGTTCCCGTGGAGCGACCCTGATCTTCCCGCCGAGCTCCTGCCGGAAGCCTGGCCGCGGACCGAGGCCAGGGAACTCCTTGTCCGCCTCTACGACGGGCTCGCGGACGCTGCCACTGCCTACGTCGAGGAAATCGTGGCCCGGGAAGCTCCCGAACTGGCGGGAACGGCGCAGGCGTTGTCGGTGGCGCCCGGGCTCTGACCTGCCTCCGGTGCCGGGACGCCGGCGGCCGCGGTGCCTAGTGGATTGCGGCCAGGAGGACGCCGACGCCGACGAAGAGCCCGCCGAACGTCCGGTTCAGGACCTTTTGTCCGCGGGCGTCGCGGGTGAAACGCTGGAAGGACCGGGCCGCAGCCGCGAAGAAGAACCACATGACCAGGACGTCGATCACGATCACGGTGGCGGCCAGGACCACGTACTGCGGCAGCAGCGGCTGCTCCGGCCGGATGAACTGCGGCATGAAGGCCAGGAAGAAGACCACGGCTTTGGGGTTGAGCAGATTGACCCAGAGGCCACGGCGGAACATGGACAGGCCCGGCTCGTTGCGCAGGGCCGCGGCCTTCTCCTGGTCCAGGTCCGGCTTGTGCAGGAACTGCCGGATGCCCAGGTAGACCAGGTAGGCGGCGCCGGCGTAGCGGATCACGTTGAAGGCCACCGGTGAGCTCGCCACGAGCACCCCGACGCCGAGGGCCACGATCAGGATGTGCACCACGAGGGCGGCCTGCTGGCCCAGGATGCCCCACAGGGAACGGCGGAATCCAGAATTCAGGGAGTTGCTCATGGTGTTGATGGCGCCCGCGCCGGGAGTGAAGCTGATCAGGACGCCGGCGCCGGCCAGGGCCAGCCAAAGGGAGGGTTGCACCAGGTAAGTTTACGGTCCCGGCCGTGGCGGGTCCGATTGATGACGGGAGTCAGTCGCGGCGGAGGCCGTAGCTGAGAATCATGTTGCCTTTGCTGGTCTGCTGGGACGACTGCAGCTCCAGCCGGGTGAGGGCATCGCCGTCGTTGAACAGCCGCCGCCCGCTGCCGGCGATCACGGGATGGACGATCAGCATCAAGGTGTCGAGCAGCCCGGCGAACAGTAACTGGTGGACCAGCGAAATGCTGCTGAAGATCCCGATTTCGCCGCCGTCGCTGTTCTTCAGGGCCGCGACGAAGTCTTCCAGCGGGCCCTCGATCAGGCGTGAATTTTGCCATTCCAGCTCGCCTGTCAGGGTCCGGGACGCGACAAATTTCGGCAGCGGATTGATGAATCCGGCAAAGTCCGCGTCGCTTTCGGCGTTGGGCCAGTATTCCGCCCATTGCTGGTAGCCCACGCGGCCGAGGAGCGCGGTGTCGATCCGGCCCATCATCTCGCCCATCCCGGCACCGAGTTCTTCGTCGAAGCTGTCGAATTGCCACTTGAACGGGTCTTCAACCACGCCGTCCACAGAGCAGAAAAGGCCGGCCGTCAATTTGCGCATGGGTTTCTCCTTGCCGTGGGTCTCCAGTGCAGATATCTAATGCACCCTATCCGCAGACCCGGAAGCAGGGAATGGCTGCAGGCAACTCGACGGCGAACGCCTCGGAGGCCGGCCGTGCAGCCAGCATCGCGGGCCTTGGGCGTGCAAGGAGCGCGCCCAAGACCCGCTAAGGGTTAGCCGTTGGACGTGTAGCCATCCGTGGCGGTGTCCCCGGGGCCGCCATGGCCGCCGCCGGGTCCGCCCTGGCCTTCCTGGGTTGCGGTCACCGTGAAGTTCGCATCCAGCAGGACAGTGGCGCGCGTGCCGTCCGCCTTCGTGATGTGGGCTTCGTAGGTGGCGCCGTCGGCGTCGGTCTCCATCCGCTCGATCGTCGCATCCGGCTGGGCGGCCTTTACCGCCGCCTCGACCTTCGTGGCGGTGTCGCCGGTGAGGACCTCCTCCGTCTTTCCGTTGGCCTGGTGCGGGCCGCGCTGGCCCCCGGTGCCGTAGCCGTCGGTGGCCTGGGTCGAGGACGAGCTGCCGGTGGAATCGGCAGCCATCGCGGGGATGGCCGATGCGCCGATGGCGCCGCCGCCGATCACCGCAGCGAGCATGATGCCCGCGGTGGTCTTGTTGATCTTTGCCATGGTGAAACTCCTTTGCTGGGGCCCGGGCTTCCGGGCCGGCCGAGGATTCGGCCTGTACCCAGCCTCAGGCGCGGAGTTATGGCTGCACTTTCGGCGGGCTGTGCCGGTGCTGTGACCGCTGGCCGCCGCTCACGCCCGGGCGATGACCTCGCCGTTGGGAATCAGGAACCAGCCGTCGTCGGTGGAGCCCCACCGGTGCCAGCCCGCGGAAATCCGGGCCAGGTCCGCCTCGCTGGCCAGGCCGTACTCGAGCGCCTGGTCGGCAAAGGAGGAATGCAGCACCCGCTCGCCCCACACCCGGGCCTGCCAGCGCCGCTCATGCCCAGTGGCGTAGAGCCAGTTGCTGCTGGACGGCGCCACATCCGTGAAGCCGGCGGCCTGCGCCCAGGACACGAGCCGGCGGCCGGCGTCGGGCTCGGCGCCGTTGCGGCGGGCGATCCGCTGGTAGAGCTCCATCCAGTCGTCGAGCTCGGGGATGGCCGGGTACCAGCTCATGCCGTGGAAGTCGGCGTCGCGCACCGCCACAATCCCGCCTGCCTTGGCCGCCCGGCGCATCTCCCGCAGCGCCGCGACCGGGTCCGTGAGGTGCTGGAGGACCTGATGGGCGTGGACGACGTCGAAGGATTCGTCCGGGAAGTCGAGGTCGTAGATGTTGCCGGCGGCAAAGCCGACATTGTCCACGCCGCGCTCGACGGCGAGGGCCGCGGCCTGGGCGATGATGTCGGGGGAGCGGTCCAAGCCTGTGACCCTGCCCGGCGCCACCAGCTCCGCGAAGTCGCAGGTGATGCTGCCCGGGCCGCAGCCGACGTCGAGGACGGAGGTCCCGGGCATCAGATGCGGGAGCACGAACGCTGCCGAGTTCTCCGCCGTGCGGGAGGCATGGGCACGGACCACCGACTCGTGGTGGCCGTGCGTGTACACATCGTCAGGCTGCTGCGCACTCATAATGGAACGCTACCCTCCCTCGCCCGGAAAAGGGTGGACCCCCGACTGCGGGTCAGCAGGCGCGCGGCGGCAGGCAGTTTTTTGCGGGTGGCCGTCAGTTTTGCCGCTTCCGGCGCCGGTGATTCTACGGATGAATGGAGGGGTGAAAGTCAACAGAAAAAATGACGGCAGCGGCAGCGGCGCCGGCAACGGACTGGGCCTGTTCCGGGCCACCGGAATCTATGTCGGCGCGATCCTGGGCTCGGGTGTCCTGGTGCTTCCCGCCATCGCAGCCAAGGAGGCCGGCCCGGCGTCGCTCCTGGCCTGGGCCGTCCTGCTGGTGTTCTGCGTTCCCGTTGCCTTCAGCTTCGCCGAAATGAGCCGCCAGCAGCCCGACGCCGGCGGGATCGCCCACTTCGTCAAGCGTGCCTTTGGTCGCCGCGCCTCGGTGGTGGCCGGGTACCTCTTCTTCTTTTCGATCCCCTTCGGCGCCCCGGCTACGGCCGTGATCGGCGGCAACTACATCGCCCACGCCGTCGGCGGCGGCCGGGACACCGCAGTCCTCGCGGCGGCGGTGATCCTGCTGGCCGCCTTCGCGAGCAACGCCGTCGGCATCAGGGTTTCCAGCCGCATGCAACTGGCGCTCATGGTGCTGCTGGTGGCACTGCTCGCGCTCGCCGTCGTGCTCGCGGCACCGCACGCCAAAGCGGAAAATTTCCAGCCCTTCGCCCCGCACGGCTACTGGGCGGTCGGCGGTGCCGCGAGCCTGCTGTTCTTCTGCTTCGCCGGCTGGGAAGCCGTCTCGCACCTGGCCGGTGAGTTCCGGAACCCCGGGCGCGATCTCCGACGGGCCACGTGGCTCACGCTGATTGTGGTGGGCGCGGTCTACATTGGCGTTGTCGCCGCCTCGGTGGCCGTCCTCGGCCCGGAACTGCCCGCTACTGCGGTGCCCGTCGCGGCGTTGCTGGAGAAAGGGCTGGGCTCATTGGCGGCCCCGCTCACCGCGGTTGCGGCGGCGGTTTTGACGTTCGGCCCCATCAACACCTTCGTGGCCGGGGCCAGCCGGCTCGGGGCTGCTCTGGCGTCCGACGGCGTGCTGCCGACCGCGCTTGCACGCGGTGCCGGGCGGGGACAGGTACCCGCCGCAAGCCTGGCAACTCTGGCCGTCCTGACCTTGCTGTCCTTCGCTGCCGCCGTCGCCGGACTCACCGACATGCAGTTCCAGATCGGCGCGGCCTCGGCGTGTTTCACGGCCGTCACCGCGTTTGGGCTGGCGGCCGGCATCCGGCTGCTGCAGCCGCGGACCGTTGCCTGGTACGGCGTGATCGTGGCGGCCGGGGTCATGGTGGCCGTCCTGATCTTCAGCGGCTGGGCGCTGGGGGTTCCGCTGGCACTGGCAGCGGCCGCCGTCGGCGTCGGCAGGCGCTTTGGCGGGACCCCAGAACAGGAAACGCTGCCGGAAACGGCGCCTTCTGCACTGGCGGAGGCGCTCCCCGGTCGCCGGCCGCAAACCGCCGCCCATCCGTGACGCCCGGGCCGCCGCCCATCAGCCGGGGCGCTGCCCCGGCGCTTGCTCCGGCCCGGGGCCGCGGGCCGCTTCCTCACCGGCCCGGACAGTGGCATCGATCATGGAGTTCATGAAGCGGGTGGCGATCTCCAGTTCTCCGGGCGTGAAGTTCGCCATGGCTGCGCCCATGTGGCGGGCCAGCGGCAGGAACATTGCGCCGCCGTCCCGGTAGGCCTTGGGCGTCATGCGCAGCTGCACCTGGCGGCGGTCCGCGCCCTCGCGCTCACGGACCACGTGGCCGGAACTGTGGAGCCGGTCGATCAGTGCGGTGGTGGCCGGGGAGCTGAGGTTCAGCTCTTTCCTCAGCACCCCTGGAGTGACAATCTGGTCCCGCGCCGCGTGCCGCATGATGACGGCGAGGGCGTTGAGGTCCGTGCGGTGCATGTCATTGCGGCCGCCGGCGGAGTCCACATAGCGGTTGGCTTCGAGGGTGAATTCCTGCAGGAGCCGGACGAGGGGCGGCGGACCGGCGGCTTCGGGCGGGACTGTGTTCCTGGGCGAGGCCGCGTCTTCGGATAGGCCTGCGTTTTCGGAGAGGCCCGGGGATTCGGCTGACACGGCGGACCTCCTTCGTCCCTTGATCCTGCCCCGGCGGTCTGACCGCGGCAGGTCGGCGCTGTCGACGGCGCCTTCGGGAGTCTACTGCAGGGTCTGCGCAGCGGCCTGACGCCGGCTGTCTCTATTCTCCTCCGGTGCCCCGGCCAATGGGTTATCTCGATGATGGAGATAGTCTACTATGGAGTTGATCTCTGCTCCCACTCCGAGGCGCACCCTGGAAGGAAACATGAAAACGACTTCGTCCGCGGCGACCCGTGTCCCGTTCTGGCTGCGCTGGCTGGTCCCCGCAGTGCTCGTCCTGGCCTGGCTGGCCATCGCCGGCGTCGGCGGCCCTACATTCGGCCGCCTCAGCGAGGTGTCATCGAATGACCAGGCATCGTTCCTTCCCGCCGGAGCCGAGGCCACCGAGGCCGCGGACTGGCAGGCCAAGTTCAGGGACTCCAAGGAGATCCCGGCAGTGATCGTGGTTGAGAGTGACTCCGCATTCACCCCGGCCCAGCTCCGCGAGACCGCGGCCCTCAAGGGCAAGCTGGAGGCCCTGCAGGCCGGGAGCACGGTGATCGGTCCCATCCCCTCCGAGGACGCCAAGGCAGTCCAGTTCGTGGTGCCCATTGCTTCCTCGGCGGAAGTGAAAACGGTGGTCAAAGAACTGCGCAACGAGGTCCGGGCGTCCGCGCCGGCCGGAATGCAGACCTTCGTCACCGGACCGGCCGGGCTCACCGCGGACCTGGTGAGTGCCTTTGCCGGCATTGACGGCATCCTGCTGCTCGTGGCCCTGGGCGCCGTGTTCCTGATCCTGCTGATTGTCTACCGCTCCCTGCTGCTGCCCGTCATGGTGCTGTTCACCTCGGTCTTCGCGCTGTGCGCCGCGATCCTGCTGGTGTTCGGCATGGCCAAGGCCGGCTGGATCCAGTTGAACGGCCAGAGCCAGGGCATCCTGTCCATCCTGGTGATCGGCGCAGCCACCGACTACGCCCTGCTGTACGTGGCCCGGTTCCGCGAAGCCCTGACCCACACCACCAACCGGACGGCCGCCGCCGTCACCGCATGGAAGGCGGCCTGGGAACCGATCCTGGCCTCCGGCGCCACCGTAATCATCGCGCTGCTCTGCCTGCTGTTCTCCGACCTCAACTCCAACAAGGCCCTCGGCCCGGTGGCGGCGGCGGGCATCCTCTGCGCGCTCTTCGCCGCCCTGACCCTGCTGCCGGCCCTGATGGCACTGCTGGGCCGGGCCGCGTTCTGGCCGTTCCGGCCCAGGCTGCTCCCGGAAACCGATCGGGAACCGGCACTGGTCACCGGCCTCGAGGGCCAGAAGGGACTCTGGCGGGCGACCGGTTCGCTCGTATCCCGCCGGCCGCGCACGGTCTGGGTCGCCTCGGTGCTGCTGCTCCTGGTAGCCGCTACCGGCCTCCTGCAGCTTAAAGCCAACGGCGTCGCCCAGACCGACGTCATCCTCACCGCCTCCAATGCCGTCGACGGGCAAGATGCCCTGGGCCGGCACTTCGACGCCGGGTCCGGCAGTCCCGCGGTGATCGTGGCCGACGAGGAAAACGCCCAAGAGGTTCTGGCGAAGCTGCAGACCAGCGACGGCGTCGGAGACGCCTATCTGCTGGCCGAAGGCGGCGCCCCGGTCGTCACCGGCGCCCCGGGCGCGCCGGCTGCCCCCGCAATCAGGGACGGGAAGGTCCTGATCAACGCGACGCTGAACCACGCCGCGGACTCCGCCGAGGCCGAAAACGCCGTGGTGTCGCTCCGCCAGGACCTGAAGAAGATAGACAGCGGTGTGCTGGTCGGCGGTGTGACGGCCACGGCGCTGGATACCAACACCACTGCCCAGCGCGACCTCGTCACCATCATCCCGGTGGTCCTGGGCGTTATCCTGGTCATCCTCATGCTGCTGCTGCGCTCGGTGCTCGCGCCGGTCCTGCTGGTCGCCTCCGTGGTCCTGTCCTATGCCGCGGCGATGGGCGTCTCCGCCTTCGTGTTCAACAATGTCTTCGGCTTCCCGGGCGCGGACGCGACGGTGCCCCTGTTCGGCTTCGTCTTCCTCGTGGCACTGGGCGTCGACTACAACATCTTCCTGATGAGCCGGGTCCGGGAAGAATCCCTCAAGCACGGCACCCGAGCCGGCATCCTGCGCGGCCTCGTAGTGACAGGCGGGGTCATCACCTCTGCCGGGGTGGTCCTGGCGGCCACCTTCGCGGCCCTCGGCGTCATCCCGATCATGTTCCTGGTCCAGCTCGCCTTCATCGTCGCGTTCGGCGTCCTGCTGGACACGGTGCTGGTCCGTTCCCTGCTGGTGCCCGCGCTGGCCTACGACATCGGCCCGCGGCTTTGGTGGCCCGGCAAGCCCGGCCGGTCCGGGAGCGGGGCCGTGGCCGGCGATGGCGCCCGGGCCACGCTGTCCGCCGAAAATCCGAAGGCAGATCCGGCTGAAAACGAGGAGGCCGGGGTCCGCTAGGCGGAACCGAAGACCGCAGCCGTCACTGTCCCCCAGTCACCGCCCGCCGTCCCTCCACCAGGTGACGGTGGCGGCGGCCGCCTCGTCCAGCGGGGTCGGTGTCAGCCCCAGGGCAGCCTGGCTCGCCGTGGAATCCATGACGAAGGGGTGCTCGAACTGGTACAGGGTCTCGGCCAGGTCCCGCATATCCGGAGAAAACACTCCCATTGCCCTCACCGCCCACCCGGGAACTCCGGTGACACGCGGTGCCCGGGCGCCGGCCGCCTTGGCGAATGCCCCCGCGATCTCGCGCTGGGTCAGTGCAGGTCCGGTGGGCGCATGCCATACCCGGTTCCACACCTGAGGCCTGTCAGCCGCCGCAATCATGGCGGCTGCGAGGTCCGGAACGTACGTGAAGGAATGCGGCTGGTCCGCCCGCCCGATCACCTGCATTGGCCTGCCGGCCGCGACGGGCCGGACCATGCGCTCGCCGGCGTGCGAGTTGCGGACCCGCGGCCCGAAGAAATCGCCGGCCACCATGCTCACGGTGGCGGTGGGGGAGGCCGCCCGGGCTGCGAGCAGTGCGGTCCGGACTCCGCGCTTGCCGCCCTGCGCCTTCCGGGGGCTGTCCTCGGTCATGATGTTTTCCGGGGTGCTGTAGGAGTACAGGCTTTCCGGGAAGACCACGACGGCGCCCGCTGCGCCCGCCGCGGCGAGCACATTCAGCTCGGCGGCCGGGAGTTCCCTGGCCCACACCTCGGCGTTGTACCGCGAGCCGTGGATGCAGTGAAAAACGGCCGCGGCGCCCTGGAAGGCCTCGCCGAGCCGGGCGGGCTCGGACACGTCGATCGACACTCGTTCCACCAGCGGGTGGGCGGGTCCGCTGCCGGACCTTGTCAGGAGGCGCACCCGGTGTCCCGCCGCTGCCAACTGTTCGGCGACTGTCCAGCCCACCGGCCCGGCCCCTGTGACGACGTGGAGCCTGGACGGTTGGTGCCCGGAGGCTGCAGGTTGGGACATTCCGATCTCCTTTTCAAATAACGAGAGCAGTGCTCTCCTATTCAGGATGCGGCGCCGCTGCCGACAAGTCAAGAGCAGTGCTCACATTTGTTGACAGTGCTCTTGGATGTGGAATGCTGGACTCATGCCAGAGGACAGGATTGCGGGCGCGACAGACGCCGGCGTTGCGGCCGGCCCGGCCGGCCCGGCCGGAGCGGCCCCGGCGGCGGTGCGCCTGCGCACCCCGCGCGAGCGTGCCCGCGCCCAGACGGTGGCCGATATCATCCGCCTGGGCCGGGAGCATCTGGCGCTGCACGGGGCCGCCGCGCTGTCCCTCCGTGCCGTGGCCCGTGATCTCGGGGTCGTCTCTTCGGCGGTCTACCGCTACGTGGAGAGCCGCGAGGAGCTGCTGACCCTTCTGCTGATTGATGCGTACAACGAACTTGGCGATGCGGTGGATGCCGCCGTCGGCGCCGTGCCGGAGGAAGACTTCGGCGGGCGCTTCGCGGCGCTGGGCGGCGCGGTGCGGGACTGGGCGCTGCGCGAGCCATCGCGCTACGCCCTGCTCTTTGGCAGTCCGGTGCCCGGTTACCAGGCCCCGGCGGAGCGGACCACCGGCCCCGGGACGAGGGTGATTACGGCCCTCATTGGAATCCTCGACGGCGCCTTCCGGGCCGGGCGGCTCGCCGCGACCGGCCGGCGGGGTCCTGCCATGGCCGCCGGACTGGCGGGGGACCTGGCGAAAATCCGCGCCGAGTTCGGCCTGGCGGTGCCGGATGACCTCCTGGCCCGCGGCACACTGGCCTGGACCTCACTCTTCGGCGCCGTCAGTTTCGAGGTTTTCGGCCAGTACGGCCCAGGCACGTTCACTGCCCGGGAGGAGCTCTTCGGCCACCACCTCGCGGTGCTGGCCGACGTCGCGGGCCTGCCGGCGGCCGGCACTGCCCGGTAAAGCAGGTTGCCCTGTTGCCCTGCCGTGGCGCTCGATAGACTGCCCCTGCGCCCGCACGGGCGCGCCAGATGCGTCCAGGAAGGATCCATCCATGTCTGAAGAGACCAGGCCTGAAGAGAACAGGCCGGCAGAGAACACGCCTGAAGAGAATGTCCCCGGAGAAGCGGCGCCGCGGAACGTCGATGCCGGTCCCGCGGAAGTTGAGGCAGAGGCCGCGGCACCTGAGGGGCAATACGTTGAGGGCGACTACGGCTCCGCCGGCACGGCCGGCCAACTCCCGCCCACCGCCGTCGAGGGGGAGTACGCGGCGGGGGACTATGGCGAGGCCGGCGTGGCCGGAGCCGCCGTCGTCGGCGACGTGGAAGGCGACTATCCCGAGGGCGACTACGGCGAGGGCGGGGTCTCAGGTGAGCCCGCCGGCGTCGCCGGTGAGTCGGCCGGCGTCGCCGAGGAAGGTGAATACCCCGAAGGTGACTACGGGAGCGCCGGTACGTCCCGTCCCGAGCGATCCGCCCGGCCGGCAACGGGAGAGCCTGCCGACGGCGACGCCGCTCGGGGCGACAACTAACGGGACCAAAGCTAGCGGGACCAGCCGGCGCGGGTGCCGGCTGGTCCCCTGCCATGGTCTGCGCCCCTGCGCCCCTGCGCCCCTGCGCCCATCGTGCAGGTTCGCGCAGGGCGAAACGCCGCCCGGGACGCGCCGGAAGGGCTGGATTGAGGGGAATTTAGGCGGCGGGGAGCTGCCTCGGGCAGGACGGGAAAGCAAAGTTGAGTCGACTTCGCTCAACTTTAAATTGACTTATGTCCCCCTCTGGGTAAAGTTGAGTGTAGATCGCTCAATAACGGTCGGACCCACTGCGGTTAGAGCCCTTGCGGTTAGAGCCACTGCGGTTAGAGCCACTGCGGGTCCGCGGCCATCTCCGCAAGATTCCTAGGAAGTAAGGAAACAATCCATGTCACGTGCAGTAGGTATTGACCTCGGAACCACTAACTCCGTCGTCTCCGTTCTCGAAGGTGGCGAGCCCACCGTCATTGCCAACGCCGAGGGTGGCCGCACCACGCCGTCGGTTGTTGCCTTCTCCAAGTCCGGCGAGGTCCTGGTCGGCGAGATCGCCAAGCGCCAGGCCGTCAACAACATTGACCGCACCATCGCGTCCGTCAAGCGCCACATGGGCACTGACTGGACCGTCGCCATTGACGACAAGAAGTACACGGCGCAGGAAATTTCCGCCCGTATCCTCATGAAGCTTAAGAACGACGCCGAGTCCTACCTCGGTGAAAAGGTCACCGACGCCGTCGTCACCGTGCCGGCCTACTTCAACGACGCCCAGCGCCAGGCCACCAAGGAGGCCGGAGAAATCGCCGGCCTGAACGTCCTGCGCATCGTCAACGAGCCCACCGCGGCCGCCCTGGCCTACGGCCTGGACAAGGGCAAGGAAGACGAGCTCATCCTGGTCTTCGACCTCGGCGGCGGAACCTTCGACGTCTCCCTCCTGGAGGTCGGCAAGGATGAGGACAACTTCTCCACCATCCAGGTCCGCGCCACCGCCGGTGACAACCACCTCGGCGGCGACGACTGGGACCAGCGCGTCGTTGAATACCTGCTGAACCAGCTCAAGGTCAAGGGCATCGACCTCACAAAGGACAAGATTGCCCTGCAGCGTCTCCGCGAAGCCGCGGAGCAGGCCAAGAAGGAACTCTCCTCCTCCTCCAGCACCAACGTTTCCCTCCAGTACCTGTCCGTCACCCCCGACGGCCCGGTCCACCTGGACGAGCAGCTGACCCGCGCCAAGTTCCAGGACCTCACCAAGGACCTGCTGGACCGCACCAAGAAGCCGTTCCAGGACGTCATCAAGGAAGCCGGCATCAAGCTCTCCGAGATCGACCACATCGTGCTCGTCGGCGGCTCCACCCGCATGCCGGCCGTCTACGACCTCGTCAAGGAACTGGCCGGCGGCAAGGAGCCCAACAAGGGCGTCAACCCCGATGAGGTCGTCGCCGTCGGCGCCGCCCTGCAGGCCGGTGTCCTCAAGGGCGAGCGCAAGGACGTGCTGCTGATCGACGTCACCCCGTTGTCCCTTGGCATCGAAACCAAGGGCGGCATCATGACGCACCTGATCGAGCGCAACACCGCCATCCCCACCAAGCGGAGCGAGACCTTCACCACGGCGGATGACAACCAGCCCTCCGTGGCCATCCAGGTCTTCCAGGGCGAGCGTGAGTTCACCCGCGACAACAAGCCGCTGGGCACGTTCGAGCTGACCGGCATCGCGCCGGCCCCCCGCGGCGTCCCGCAGGTCGAGGTCACCTTCGACATCGACGCCAACGGCATTGTGCACGTTTCGGCGAAGGACAAGGGCACCGGCAAGGAACAGTCCATGACCATCACCGGCGGCACCGCGCTGTCCAAGGAAGACATCGACCGCATGGTCCACGACGCCGAAGAGCACGCAGCCGAGGACAAGGCCCGCCGCGAGGCAACCGACACCCGCAACACGGCCGAGCAGCTCGCCTACTCCGTGGACAAGCTGATCGCTGACAACGCCGACAAGCTGCCCGAAGAGGTCAAGACCGAGGTCAAGGCCGACGTCGACGCGCTCAAGAAGGCCCTCGAAGGCACCGATGACGCCGCCGTGAAGACCGCGTTCGAGAAGCTGCAGGCTTCCCAGAGCAAGCTCGGCGAAGCCATCTATGCCCACGCCGGATCCCCCGACGGCGCCACCGGCGCGGAGGGTGCCCCCGCGGGCGAGCAGGCAGCCGCTTCCGATGAGGACATCGTCGACGCCGAAATCGTTGACGAAGACGAGAAGAAGTAATCATGCCGCACCACGGTAACGAAGAAGAGCACGGTTCTTCCGAGAGCCGGCGCGACGCGGAACAGCAGGAGAACGAGCCGCAGAAGCCGGTGATCCACGACAACCGCAAGGTTGATCCGAAGACCGGCCAGGCCCGCCACCCCGGCCAGGATCACGCCGCTGCCGCGGCAGACTCCGGGGACGCCCTGTCCCAGGCAGAGGACATCCTCAACAGTGTTGAGGTGCCCGCCGCGGAATCTGTAGCGCAGGGCGTTGACGCGGCCGCGGCGGAGGAGCTCAGGAATGACCTCCGCCGGCTGCAGGCCGAGTACGTCAACTACCGCAAGCGGGTCGAACGCGACCGGGCCGTGGCGGGGGAGATGGCCGTCATCGGCGTCCTGAACTCCCTGCTCCCGGTGCTGGACGACGTCGACGCCGCCCGCCAGCACGGCGACCTCGCGGACGGCCCCTTCGCCGCGATCGCCGCCAAACTGGAGGCTGCGCTGAAGACGTACGGACTGGTCCGCATCGATGAGACCGGCGTGGAGTTCGATCCGACCATCCACGAGGCCCTCATCCAGCAGCCCGGCACGGA